>Ga0181561_10001269_pt1 | contig 22389 bp, 9 predicted proteins | sample 011ome_19_FD_133760 | JGI IMG/M metagenome (GOLD analysis project Ga0181561, IMG submission 133760) | Coastal salt marsh microbial communities from the Groves Creek Marsh, Skidaway Island, Georgia - 011510BT metaG (megahit assembly) | ecosystem: Environmental > Aquatic > Marine > Intertidal zone... | reverse complement strand
TTATTTAAAAAAAAAAGAGTTGCGAAAACGCACGAGAATGAAAGTGCCGGAACGCTTCACGACCGCAGAAAGGAGAGACGAAAGAAGGGAGAAAAAAGCCAAAAAAAAAGGCGAAAAAAAGCGCCACAATTTCACTCTCAGAGAGAAGAAGAAGAAGAAGAAGAGACAATAATGCGAGCGCTTTCTTCTCTTCCTCCGGCGACGAGAACACCAACTTTGGCGCACGAAAGAAGAAGAGCGACGATGCGTTTTAGTCACAACGGCCCCGCCGCTTTGTGCGCGACGATCGCGAGAAGAAGAAGAAGCGTCATTTCTTCTTCTTTTTTCTCCAACGTCCTTTCCCGAGAAAGTGGACGACGTGTCCAACCCGCCTTTTCATCCGCCGCCGGAGATTTTGATGCGCCGAGGAGCGAAAACGTCTTGTTCAAAAGAAGCGGCTTCTTTTCGTCGTCGTCGTCTTCATCGCGTTTCGCAGAAGGAGGAGAACGAAACGTGAGAGCGAACGCGATAATGTCCAGCGTTGAAGAGGACGAAGAAGACAGCGAGGAGATGGATTTGCGGTTACCGGCGGATATGCCTGGGTTTGACGACGATTACGAAGCGATTGTGGCAAAAGTGGATAAACTGTTCGCGAAGTCGTCTTCGTCTTCGAAGGCGAGCGATGGTATGGACGACGACGACGACGATCAAGATTACGACGACGAAGAAGAATACGTGGAAGAGGAAGAGGAAGAAGACGGAGATATCGCAGAAATCGATAAGAAAACGATCAAAGTCTCCGTGGACGCGGACCCGACGTCCATCAACAACTTCAACTTGCACCCGATTACGGTCGCAGCGTTGAAGAAGAAAGGGATCGAAACGTTATTTCCGATTCAAGTGGCCGCGTTGGAACCGGCGCTGAATGGGAGAGACGTCGTGGCGAGAGCAAAGACTGGAACTGGGAAGACGTTGGCGTTCTCTTTGCCAATCGTGGAGAAGTTTTTGAGAGAAGACGAGGAACGCAAGAATGGAGAAGACGAAGACTGGGGCGGCGAGAGAAGGAGAATGTCGAGAGATAAGAGACCGCGGTGTATCGTGCTCGCACCAACGAGAGAGTTAGCGCAGCAAGTTGAGAGAGAGATTTATTCGTTAGCGCCGTCGTTCGAGACGTTGACCGTATACGGTGGCGCGCCAATCGGTGCTCAAGAGTCCAAGTTACGCCGAGGCGTCGATTTCGTCGTCGGTACGCCCGGGAGAGTGATGGATTTGTTGAATCGAGGCACGCTCGATCTTTCTCGAGTGCAACACGTCGTGTTGGACGAAGCAGATCAGATGCTTGCGGTTGGTTTCGAAGAAGACGTGGAGACGATTTTGGAAGACGTGCCAAAGAACAGGCAGACGTTTTTGTTCAGCGCGACCATGCCGCATTGGGTGAAGAAGTTGCAACAAAAATTCTTAGTAGACCAGGTGAGCATTGATTTAGTAGGAGAAGATACGGGAAAGATTAATAAAGACATCGATTTAATGTCATGCGCGGTTGCGTTTCCATCGAAGTGTGCTGTTTTGATGGATTTGGTCACGGTGCACGCGAAAGGGAACAAGACCATAGTGTTTACGCAAACGAAGCGAGACGCAGACGAAGTCACTGCGTCGTTGGGGAAGAGAGTCTCAACGGAAGTTTTACACGGTGATATCGCCCAAGCTCAACGCGAGAGAACTTTGCAACGCTTCCGCCAGGATAAATTCTCTGTTCTGGTCGCCACAGATGTCGCGGCGAGAGGATTAGACGTTGATAATGTCGATTTAGTCGTGCACTACGAACTTCCGAACGAAACCGAATCGTTCGTACACAGATGCGGGCGAACTGGCAGAGCCGGTAAGAAAGGAACTGCGATTGCGTTACACACGGACAGAGAGTATTACAGATTGCGCGATATTAAACGGTTTACTGGTGCGGACATTCGAGAAATTAATCCTCCGACTTCCTCGGAAGTTATGGCGGCTTCGGCAGCTACCGCGGAACACCGAATCCACGAAGTCGACGACGAAGTTTTGGAATATTTCTTGCCCGCGGCAAAAGATATGATTAGAAACGTAAAGCAAAAGAAAACTAACGATGAAGATGAAGAAACTGAAACTGAAGATGAAACACCGACGTCTGAGGAAGAGATTGAGCGCAGAGCGCAAGAGCTTCTCGCGAGAGCTTTAGCTGCGCTCAGTGGTCACACCGAAGCGCCTCCGCCAAAATCGTTGCTCACTGGCTCTCCGGGACAAGTGACCATGCTCGTTGAAGATGTCAGCGGTGACTTGCCCGCGTTTTCTGCGCGCGATTTACTCGCCACTCTCGGCGACAAAGACCGTCGACTCTCCTCTGGAGTCGGTAAAATCACATTCTTTGCCCGAAACTCTGGAAAAAATGGCGCCGCGTTTGACGTCTCCTACGAGATCGCGCAAGAATTATTGGATATGGGTACCATCGCTGGTTTTGAAGTCTCAAAAGCGAAAGTCTTACCGGAACTTTCGAGAGACTCTGGTCGAGCGGGCGCGTTTGGCGGCGGAGGCCGAGGCGGGGGCCGAGGCGGAAGAGGCTTTTCGAGAGGTGGAGGCCGAGGCGGAGGTCGCTTCTCTCGAGACGGCGGTGGTCGAGGTGGTTTCTCCAGAGACCGAGGCGGAGGTGGACGCTTCTCTGGAGGCGGCTTTTCGAGAGGCGGCGATCGCGGCGGCGGCGGCGGGTATTCTTCCCGCGACGGCGGCGGCTTTGAACGCAGAGACCGCGGCGGATTCGAGCGCAGAGACGGAGGTGGTTTCGAACGCAGAGACCGCGGCGGCGGCGGCGGGTATTCTTCCCGCGGCGGCGGCAACCGCAGAGAAGGCGGATACTCCTCCGCCGCCTCTCGATCTGGCGGTGGTGATTGGTCTATGCAATGAGAGAGAGAGAGGATCGAAATACATACACAATCACATGCATATGTGAGAAAAATAGAGAGATGAAAACAAGCAAACAAAGAAACGTGTTGATTAAATTGTACTTGTAATGAACAGATTGAAGGAAGAAGACGCACTATGTCTTTAATTATATTTATATGAGAAAGAATCGAGAAATCGACCCATCGACGGCCAAAGCCAGATCTGAAAAAAAGCAAATTCCCCAATTCCCCCCTAAATTTCCTCATTCTATAAAAGTAAAAACAACTTTCTGCAAGGTGCGCGCGCGCCCGCTTTTTTAAACTCTCTCTCTCTCTGTGTGTGTATCGGCGAACCATTGTTTTATTCTTCCTGTAAAGGCATTTTTTTATAGGACGACGACGCGCGCAGTATTCCGCGCGCTTTCGTACGCATTTGGAAATTTGTCGAATTTGAATTATGGAGCCGTTTTTTCTCAATTTTGAACGGAAAAGCTCTCTCTTTTTACAACAACAATCGCGCGCGTAAGAGAGCAAGACAGAGATGAAAGGAGACGAATTCCCACGAAACGCGCGAAAAGATCTCGCTCGAAATTCTTTGGCGCGATACATTTTTTGTCCGCGTTGAGCTGTCCGCGTGTGTGCTTTTTATGTATTTAATACTGACACGTGTGAATTTTTCTCCAATTCTCTCTCTGATTCAACAAACAGAAAGCTTATTACTTATTACGACCTTTTTTTATCGTCGCGAGAAAGAATAATAATAAAACATGGCCGCATCCAGACGCACGTCCACCCGCTCCTCCTCCTCCAAGAAGTCCTTCATCCCGAAGATTTCCACCCCGAAGATTGACTTTTCCATGAAAACAAACGCGCAAAAGTTCCTCTTCTTCTCCGCGTTTACCGTTATCGCCTACGGCTTCGCGTCGCTCTACGCGCCGTGGGAGACGTTCGGGAAGCTCATGATGCCGATTTTGCCGGCGTCTGGCATCACGGAGAAGGAATTCTCAAAGTACAAGCAGATCTTTGCAGTCTTTTCGTTCGGATGGGCGGTCGGGAAAATCGTGGCGGCGTCCTCGTCGCAAAAAGCGACCAAGTTGTTCTGCCAGTTGAACTCGATCCCGATGTCGTACTTTGTGTATCTTTGCCACAAAGCGCAAGCGTTTGACTGGCCGGTGTGGGCGTTATTTTTGGCAACCTACGCGTACTTTGGGTACTTGGCCAAGTAAGCAAGCATCGATGATGAAGGCATACAAATCTATTCGGAGATAGTAGTGCGTTAAATCGAAAAGTCACACGAGACGGCCACGCGCGCGTCGCGTTATTTATATTTTTAAAAATCAAACAATCATTATCAAGAGAAAAAAAGAGAAGACACAAAACAGAAGAAGAGAGAAGGATCGTGTGAGAAGAAGAGATGAGAAAGAGAGAGAAAGAGAGAGAGAAGAGAGTGGCGGGTGAGGAAGTTACCCGTCGCATGTACATATTCTAGCTTTTTTTTTGTAATACGAGTAAAGAGAAAAAATCAAAAAACCAAAGAGAAGAGAAACGTCATAAAAAATCACGCACGCGTTTGTCGCGCACACCCCACGTCCTCGAAGAAAAATAAACAGCAGCGCGATGTTCGCGATGACCACCGCGTCTTCTTCTTCTTCTTCTTCTTTTTCTCGCGCCGCGCGCCAAAAAATCTTGAATAATCGCTCGAAGTCTTCCATCAAAAAGTCTCAACTTCAAACTCGAGCCGAAGCGGAAAACATCAACAACAAAGCGCCTGGTTTCGACCCGAGCGATCCTTTGACGTGGAACCAACCAGAAAACGACGACGAGTCGATGTTCATGCAGAATGACATCATCGCGAACGTTGAGGATGTCCAGATGCTTTCGGACGCGGATTTAGCGAAGATTGTCGGGATGGAAGGCGCGTCGGTGCCGCAAATGGTTGGGGATAGGATTAGCGAAGGGATGAGTTTGGACTTTGAAGAGGAGGAGGAGGAGGAGGAAAATCGGGCGGCGACGACAACGGCGGAAGGCATCAACGAAGGGATGAAACTGTACAAACAAAAGGAGTATCGTGAGGCAGAAGAGGCATTTCGGAGGGCGTTGACGTTACCGGGCACAGGTCCGGTTCGCTTTCGTAAAGCGAAAGTGGCTCCGGCTGGGCCTTCGGCCGGGTTCGAGGCGAGAGAGAGCTCGCAAGCCGAAATTTTAGCGGTGCATTACAATCGCGCGTGCTGTTTCGCGCAAATGGGTGAAGTAGACGACGGATTAGAATGTTTAAAGTTAGCCATTGAGAATGGCTTCGATGATTTTAAGTATTTACGCGGTGATAAGGATGTGGCATCGTTGAGAGAAGATCAAAGGTTCGAACGTTTGATGGAGAAATACGAACCAAAAGGCTTCGTCGGCGCTTTGAACGAGTTGATGAAAGGAAACGGTGGGTTGGACAATCCAGGAGGAGTAGTTGGGATGTTCATGGATAAGATGAAGAAATAACTCGTTTCTTATAATTGATATCATCATTAGGCGACGCGTTTGTAATATTAGACAAGAGAGAGTATTGTTTCGTTGTTTTTAAACCAATGTAAGAAATTATCGTCAATCGCTGTTACAACAAATATACATAATCTTTCAAACAAACATACACATATGATACATGATGAGGTGGTTCTTTTTCTTTATTTGCTTCTGCATACACTCCGTTTCTCTTTGTTTCTCTCTTTTAATACTTATGATGATGACCTCAATTAAATGTTTTTCGACAACGTCGAACCGTGAGAGTATATTAGATTATACCCAACTCTGCTTCAAATAATATTAATGTTTTTTCTCCCTTCTTCTTAACTGGGAGATGGGATTGGCCATGGGAAATATGAAGTTTTTTCAAACTTTCTAAGCTTAGCACAACCCTTTGGCTTTGTTCACCGCGTAGCTAATGACGTGTCCAATATGTTGAAAGTCGTCCGTTTCAAAATCCGGTGGCATCTTCATGTCGTACGAATACTCCAAAACTTTATCCGTTTGCGGTAAATCATACTTCGGCGTACCGTACTTCTCCCAGTTTTTATGGAAGCGGGCGTTGACGGAGGAGGTAAACCAGCCCAGATTCACGCCTAGCTCGGTAGTAATCTCACGAAACTTGGCATTTTCTTCCTCCGTGACATTCTTCAAAGTGAAGTTCAAGTGATCGCCAACGTCTTCAACGTTCTCTCCACTGGTTGGGACGTTGATATAATCACCAGCCATCAAATCGATGACAGACGTGATTAACACCCAACGTTCCATGTATTTCGGCAAACGTTCCGAGTACAAGTTAGCGATCAATGGGCGCATCATCGCCGCCGTGACTTCGTTCATGCGACTGGACAAGTTCGGCATTGTCAACATGTACTTCTCGCACAACTCTTGCGGTGGCATGCGCGCATGTTTGTTGTACCTTCTCTCGTAACATCCGGACATATATAAGCACCTTGCGGCGATATCGTCGTCGTCCGTGGTGATAAATCCACCTTCGCCGGAGTTGATCACCTTGTCGGATTGCGTAGAGTAAGCCGTAACGACGCCGTGGTAGCCCAACTGTCTTCCTTTGTATCTGACTCCACACCCGTGGGCGCAATCTTCGATTAACTTCATGCCGTGCTTTTCGCAAATAGCAACCACTCTGTCCATATCGCACACCTTTCCTCGCATGTGCGACATCAACAGAACCTTCGCGCCGGATTCGCCCGCCTTCTTGTCCAAATCATCCAAATCCATCGTAAAGTTATCCGTGCACTCTACCAACACCGGTTCGCATCCGATTCTTAAAATGCAGCTCGGCAACGCCGTGAACGTGAAGCCGTTGGTCAAGACTCGATCACCTTGTTCCACTCCGGTGGCTAACATGGCGATAAAAATCGCGCTCGAGCACGAGTTGACCCCGATGGCGTATTTTTGACCAACCATCTCCGCAAACTGCTCTTCCGCTTGAGCAACCTCGCTCGTCTCCGCCGACGTCGCGCAATATCGAAACACGCGTCCGGATTCCATCACATTTATCGCCGCTTCGATGCCTTCTCTCGGAATAGACATCGGTTTCGAAAAATCTTTCGTAAACTTCTCCGGTTTTACGAAACCCGCTTTTTGCACCGCGCTGGACTCAACACTCGTCCACTGTTTTGGGTCTGTGTTCACGGAGAGCTCCCTCGCATCGATGACGCCATTCTCCGCCAAAGCGTAATTCGTCACGAGTAACCCTCCTCTCTTTTTCGCCGCGACGACGACGCATTCACTGCCAAGCGCGCTCCTCTGCTTTTGCTGCCGCGGCGCTTTCAAAACAGAACATTTATTCCAGAATCTCGTTTTTTGAAGCGTCGTCGTTTCGCCCGAAGAAGAAGAAGAACAACAACTCTTTACTTTATGCTTCAAAAAGCGGCCGCACAAGTGCGAAGACGCGAAAGACATCTCTCTGATGCGTGTAGTCTCTGTTTAAATATATCGAGGAGGAGGAACGCGCAGATCCCCGTGTCGAGTAGATGTATTTGAAGAGGATTTGAATCTCTTTTTTCTCAGCTATCCTGCTTATCGCACTCGATGTTGGGTTCGTTAAAAAAACAGAAACAGAAATTTCCTGCGGTCGAGAGGCAGCCAGATGGAACAGATTTTTTTTTTTTTGATCTTTTTTTTTTCTTTTTTTGCTTTTTTTCCTTCCGGATCGAACGAACGATCTCTTCTCTCTCTTTTTCACAAAGTCGCCGTTCGTCGTCGTCGTCGTCGCTCCGTGTGGCGCCATTTTCTCGCGCTGTTTTTTTCTCTTCGTAACCCCCCGCCGTCTGTAGGTAGGTGTCTGTCTGTCTCGCGCGTGTGTGTTTTGTGGCCTTTTGCGAAAACAAACAAAATGGATGATGCATCTCCTTCTCCCGCGAGCAGCGGCAGCAGCAGACCGGCGCTGACCAATCCGATGGCGACGAATTTGCGAACGTCCGACGCGAACCAGTTTTGCTCGCTCCAAGGTCAAGGCGCTCTCGTGACGGGCGCGTCGGGAGGGATTGGATTAGCCATCGTCGAACGATTGGCCGAGTGTGGCGTGAACGTGTGCATCGTCGCGCGGCGCGTGGAGAAGCTGAACGAACTGAAAGAGAAATTGGAAACGCGATATCCAGACGTGACGATTTTCCCGATGCAGTTGGACGTGAGTAAAACGAGCGAGGAAGAAATGTTGAAGATGCCCGAGCGAATTCCTTTTCAGGTGGATATTTTAGTCAACAACGCCGGTTTGGCGTTAGGTACGGAACCGGTCGATACGAACTCAATCTCAGATGCGATGACGGTGGTGAATACGAACATCATGGGCGTCGTGGCGTTTACGAGAGCGTTTTCGAGCGGGATGAGAGATAGAGATAGAGGGCACATCGTGAACATTTCTAGCATTGCAGGACACGAAGCGTACATTGGCGGGAGTATTTATTGCGCGACGAAACACGCGGTTGATGCATTTACGCGTTCCGCGAGGCACGACTTGAGAAACTCGAAAGTGAGAGTCTCGAGCGTGAGTCCAGGCGCGGTGAGAACGGATTTCACCATGACGAGGTTCAAAGGAGATGCGGATGCAGAGGCGGCGTTGTACAGAGGCTTTGATCCGATGATTGCGGATGATGTTGCAGATCAGGTGATATACGCTCTGAGTCGACCGATGCGGACGCAGGTTTGCGACATTATTTCGTTAGCAAACGCGCAATCTGCCGCCAGAGATATCCATCGAGGCGACTAAAAAGGACGTTTATTCAATGAAACACGTGTAAAAAGTTATAGTTTCTTTTTAATTACTAGTATTTATTGTTGTACAACATGGTCATCTTAGTGCTAAGTACTAACTTTGCTACCGCTATTATTATACATTTCTACTTTAAAGCTCAGCGGGACCATTAACATTCCCGTTGTTCAAAAACTTGACGGTGAAGAGCATTGCCAATATCATTCCTACAAGAATTTTGACGTGTTCTATCGTAACTACAAAAACGCTCGTTTGAGAGGACGACGCGTGCTGTTGATGGTTCCCGGCATGTGCCGTTGCCGCTTTCGTTCCAGGCGGTGGACGAGGTGAGATTGGGTTTGTTGCGACCGTACTCGTGGCATCAGATGTAGGAGAATCTTCCTTAGCGTGGTATAATTCTTCCACTGCGCGAGAGACGAGCGATTTTTCAAGCTTCAACTTTTCGAGTTTTCGCTTGGCATCCAAGAAATCCTCGTTCGCTTGCGCTGCTTCTCTCGTCTTTTGCTCGAGTCTATCGTTCGCTTGACGCATTGTGCGTTTCAAATCGGATTGTAACACGTCTCTTTCTCTCTCTGCAATTGCACGCGAGTGTACCTCTACGCGCAGTCGTTCGACAACCTGAGCGACAGCATTTTTCGCCGCAGCTTTACCGCGCTCGAGCTCGCGACGCGCGCGGTCGCGTTCACGACGTAAACGTTCCACGTCAACTTTTAATGCATCGATTTTCATCTCATACCTCTGCTTTTCGAGCGCGGAGGTGAGGCTGTTTGCTTGATGGTGCGCGCCACCACCGCCAAACTGATACTCACTCCGCGAAGCCGTTGGATGGAAACTCGAGCGTCCGCCAGGCGAGGAAGGTGCTATCGACTCAGGTGGGCCGCCACCAGGCCGCGATACACCCGCTTGAGAAGCGACCACCCACGCTTCCGATGCGGCAACTCGAGCAGCTTCTGCCTCGGAGCGAAGTTGCTGTAACTCAATTTCAAGATTTTGCGCTCGCGATTCCGCAGCTTGGAGACGTTGTTGCTCGAGCCAACGTAATCTGCGAATTTCGGCATCTTTCTCGTCCTCGTTTTGCGTGTCGTTGCTATCATTGTTTGGAAACGTAGCACTTGAGTCGGGTTGTTTTTGTTGCTTACTCGAAGTTTCAACATCAGTTTTCAATGCCGAAATCTTCATCTCGGCTTCATTGACGACTGACTTCAAGCGTCCAATCTCCTCAGAGGCTGCGACGCATTCCTCGTTCCTACGTTTTACTTCCGTTTCTAACTGAACAACTTTCTCAAGGGAATCCTTGAGTTTTTCGTTTACGTCTGCTAAATCTCGTTTGGACGCGCCCAACTCCATCTCCAAAGCATCTGCTCGATTCAAAGATTCCTCTCTCGCAGAATCTGCCGTCGACAAACGCGTCGGTGAATCCTGTTCTTCCGCCTCGATGAGCTTCGCTTCGAGCTCTTTCGACCTCGAATTTGCAAAGTCTAAACTCGCTTTGAGCTGCGTGAGATTTTGCTTCGCCTCTTGCACTCTCGTCTCGGCGTCCTCTACATGCTTCTCGGATTCAACCAGTAATACCTCTGTTTCTTTCAATCGCACGTTTACTTCGTCTCGCTCAATCGTAATTTCCTCGACAGCTTTTTCTGCAACTTTCAAGGCTATCTTCAGTTCGTCGCATTCGCGCTTTGCATCTTTCGCGTTTGCACGCTCGCGTTCAATAGCCACTTCTTCCGCTTTAACTTTTGCTTCGACTTCGCCGAGCTTTTTAGTCTCTTCTTCGAGCAACGTTTCAAACTCGACGAGTTTTTCCGTAGCTTCACGAAGCTCGTCTTTCAAACTTGCCGTGCGTTTCTTTTCGTGATTCAGTGCATCTTTTACGCGAGCTTCTCTCGATTCTGCGTCTTCAAAATCTCTCAACATTCGTTCTCTTTCTGCTTCTGCGTTTCGCTTTTCGCGCTCTGCCTCACGGCTTCGAGTCTCCACCTCTTCGAGCGTCTCGCGAAGCATTGAAACCTGGTCTTGGAATCCTTTCCCTTTTGTAACTGCTTTTGCAAACTTTTCCTTCGCATGCGCGAGTTGCGTTTTGGCTCGACTGGCAGATTCCAAGGCATTTTCGGTTTCATTTTTTGAATCGAGAAGTTCGCGTTGGAGCGACTTCGCTCGAAGTTCAAGCTGCTCAATCTCTTGTAGATATTTCGATTCCACAGATGTTTCGGTCAAATCTACGCTTTGAAGCGCATCTTCGAGACGTTTTTGAACGGTTTCAAGCTCTGATCTGAGCATGTGAGCGTCGCTATCGGCGTTCTGCAATCGATCTTTGAATTCGCGAAGTGCCGCTTGATTCTCTTTCATCTCCTCTTTCCTCTTTTCTCGCGTCTCTTCAAGTTTCTTCTCGAGGTCTCGAGCGACGATTTCCAACTCTTGTCGTTCTTTCCTTCTGTCGTCTTCAATTTCACGTAATCGATCGTTAGCACGTTGGTATTCGGCCTCCAAGTGAGCAATTTTCTCTTTTTGCTCTTCGTCGAGTTTACGCAACGTCGCATTCTCCTCCTCGGTGACTGCCATAGCCGCAGGGTCGGGTTTCGTTTCTAAATCTTGTTTCATGCGCTCTTCGCGTTCTTGCATCTTTTCCATCTCTGTCTTTAATTTCATTTCAGCGCTTTTTTGTGCCGCTAAAGCATTGGCAACTTCCACGTTTGCGATTTCGTTTGAGCGAAGCGCATCGCCGAGCGCTTCTTTCAAAGCACTCGTTTCTGATTCTCGATCGATGTTTGCTTTCTCGAGCTCTTTTTGCATGTTCTCTGCTGTATCTTTCAACGCATCTTCGAGAAGCTCGAGTTTTTCCTCTAAAGTGGATTTTTCGGACTCGAGAGCTTCTAAACGTTCGTTCCTTTTGGACTCCAACTCGAGTCGTAAGGCCTTTTCGCGTTCAGCAAAAGAGACTTCCAATTCGCTTTTTGTCGCGTCCGTTTGTGAATTTGCCGTTTGAACGTCTCCTTTTAATGCCTCGATAGTTTTTGTTGCATCATCGAGGGTTCCTGTTAATCGGGAAACCTCCGCGCTGAGCGCTTCGTTACGCGCAAAAATTTGCTCATACGAAGCTTTTGAATCTTTCTCGAATTCCGCTCGGTCACGCTTCAGACTTTCAATTTCATTTTCGAGCTTTGCAATTGTATTCGCTTGCTCGTTGGCTTGCGTTTCTTCTTCTGACGTGGTTTTCTTGTACTCTTTTAGAAGCCGCTCGTTGAGTTGTCGTAAAGAATCTGCTTCTAGCTTGCTCTTTGAGCGCTCGCCTTCGAGCACTTCTAGTCGAGCAATCGTTTCCTGGCGCTCCTTTTCCAACGTCGCATTGGACTGAGCCAACTCCTCACGGAGTGTCGCGATGGAATTTTCTCTCTCTCTGATAGTGCCTTCGAATCGTGCTTTCAATTCTTTTTCCAACGCATCTAAAGCTATAGCTTTCTCCCGTTCAAACTCACTTTGCAACTGCGCCTTCATGTCATTACGCACCGCACTCTGCCCTGCCTCCAATTCTTGCTTACTCTTCTCTGCATCTGCGAGTTTTGCAATCTGTTCGGTGATGCGCTTTCGCAAAATTTCGTTCGCATTTTCACTCTCTTTAAACCTTTGCACTTGATCCTCGTACGCTTTCGCGTACGATTCCAGTTGCGTGTTTGCAGATTCCAACTCCATTCGTAAAACGTCTGATTTTTTCATCCGTCTCCCCGACTTCGTAGCTGAACTCGGTTGTGAGGACTGCGAATTATAACCACTGACATCCGCAGAGACTAATGTACCACTCAAGTCCGTCACCGACCCACGTCTGCTGGCGGACGCGGACACGGAGTGTCCCGCTCCTAAATTCGAGAGATTCTGGTACGAGCCATGTAAAGAGTTATTACCGCTCGAGTTCGCCGCAAAATTCGGGTGAACGTGCAAATTCGCTAAGCTTCCGGACCCAGCGGACATATTTGAAACATTAGACATAACTCTCGGTAGATCTGCTCTCGATGCCGATCGGGACGCTACAGACATGCTCCTTCCTTCGACGTCAATATCAGATGCATCTCGACTATCTTCCTCTTCCTCAAACGCTGTTGCGGCATCCCAGGCGAAAATGTTTCTATCTCCGGATGAGAACAGCTGTAACATCCTTTCATCATACGATAGCGCCCAGACTTTTTCGCCGACGTGAGCATCCAATTGCGCTATGAATAAGCGCGAATCGGGATCCCAGATTTTCACGGATCCGTCGTATCCAGCCGAGGCTAATTTCCCTCCGCCGCACTCCTGCAAAGCGCAACAGCCTCCCTCGTGCGCGACGTAACTACTACTATTATTATTATTTTTACTACTACTTGCACTTGTACCATCTAAGCCCGTGGACGATGTCGACGGTAAATCTAAAGAAGATCCAGCAATATTCGTCGCCGTTCCTCGATCTACGTTCCACGCGAAAATCTTCCCGTCTTTCCCAGCGCTAAACACGTGCTCGTTATCATTCGTAAACGTTGCCACTGCACGAACCGTATCGTGATGTCCTCCTCTCAACTCGTTCATTTTCTGGCCATTATGCGTGGAATAAACTCTCAAAACGCCATCCCCGCACCCAACCACGAGCATGCTCTCGTCTCGAAAAAACGTCAAGCAATTCACCGCGCTCCCGCCGTTCGCGTTCAGAGTAAACTGTATTCGATCCGCTCTCACGTCCCAACACAGCACGGTCCCGTCCCAGCTCCCTGAACACAGCAAACTCCCACTCAGAGTCGATACCAGCGAACTTATCGGTTTCCGGTGTCCAGTCAACACCGCCACCGCTTGCGCCAAACTCGTATCCCACACTCTCACCGTCCCGTCCCAACTTCCACTGGCAACGTAATCATCCTCAAACGCGCACAAAGATGACACCGCCTCTTCGTGTCCGTGCAACTTCTGCACCAACTGCGCTGTGTATGGATCCCACACGTTGATTTCCCCGCTCGCGGATCCGGTCAACAGTAATCCTCGCCAAGATAACAGCGCGTAGATGGAGTTTGTGTTGCCCGTTTGTTTCGGGTAGGACATGGGAAGCGGACGGATTTTGTTTTGATTCTTTGGCCGGATAGCGCCTTGGCGGAAGAGCGAGAACATGAGTATTGGATGAAGCGACTTTGCTGCGTGTGTGTGTGTGTGTGTGTGTGTGTGTGTTCTTTCGCTTTCTCACGTATCGCGCGCGCCGCGGCTCGTTCTTCTTCTCGTCATGATGCTCGTCGTTGTTCGTTTATGTCTGGCGAGTTTGAACTGCTGAACGGTCATAAGGCAGGGGATTTTTCGCGCAAAGCGCCAACGAGAATGAAAAAAACAATGTATCCTAAAGTTCTACACTTGTTTGTTATTACAACGCGCAACATCTCTCGCATCCATTCACTGCGAACTCTTTTTCCTGGGTTTCTTCAACATCATCGCCAACCTTTCGATTTCTTTCCTCTGCGCGGGATTGTTGACGTACTTCAAAGCGGTTTGCTTCAATTTTTTCTCCGTCTCTTTGCTCGTGTCGTTGAGCGCGCAGCTGAAAATTTCGCCTTGCGGTTGGAATCGAAAGTATTCGTCTTTATCGGCATCGAGGACGTGTCGGATGGTTGCGTCGACTTGGACGACATCGCACGTCGCGTTGACGACGTTGGTAACCCAAGAGGCGCCGTAGGTGGCGGGAACGTCGCGGGCGACTGGATATCCAGTGCCTACCGAGCAAAGAATAAGCGGCCTCTTCGGGCTAAAGATCCGTTTAGCTTCAAAGACAGCCGCGGCGGCGGGATTGTTGCAAGAGATTGCACCGTCTATGAATCGAAGTTGCGTTCGCGAGCTTTCCAATGGCGAGAGTTTGTTCAAGCCGGCGCCGTGGAGTTCGCCTCGTTTAGCTTTAGCTTTGGCTTTTTCCGTGTCGGCGTCAAGGTCCTCATCGTTTAGTACATCGTCGCTTAATATATCTCCTGGACCAAAACTCGAGGAAGATGACGTTTTATGGTGTTCCGCGAAAGACGTCGATGTTGTGCCAGTGGTTGCGATGGTCGTTGCTGCGGTGGAAGACGTCAAAGAAGAAGAAGAAGCGGAGCTCAGTTTCTCGCTCATCTCTATGCTTCCGTATCCGAGTTCTTTTTCACAAATGAGTTCTTCCATGTACCACGGCGCCGCAGTTGTTGCGCGTAGCGCCGCAGTCATACCGATTCTGTAATCGCCGGCGTAGTCCAAATCGGATTTTTTCTTCATTTTGCTCGTCGTCGATGCATCGACGATCACTGTAGACGGAGAGTGGTTTTCCCGGCGATACGATCGGTGCATGTATAAAGAACTCGGGTTTCTCGAAACTAGCGAGGATACCAAAACTACTCTCGGTGAAGGCACTGCGGAACGGAACCACCTTTGGTGCGCACCTACAGAGAACATTTCCTCGTCTGGATCGTCGCCAAGGACGTTGCGTAACACGTTTTCGAACGATTTAGCAGCCACATGACCGGGACCTTTTGTCAACAGAGAGACGTATGAATCCGGTTTGAAGACGTCTTTCGCCATTTGCTCGTATAAAGAATCGAGTTCAGCGACAGTCATGCGCAGGAGGCCTGCACCTAAAGCAATGATACCACCAGTCGAAGTCCCGACGATTAAATCAAACACTTCTCCAACACACCAAGCGCCCGTAGCTTCCAAAATGCGTTTGAGAATAACAACCGTGACGTATCCCCTCATTCCTCCCCCATCCATGCATAATACGCGCACTGGCGTAGCTTCCGATTCGTCCAAATCGTACGCTTCAGCGCGTATACCTAAATCTTCAGAGCCCAATGCGTTGACAATGCGTTGTGCGACGCGCCACTTGCGAAATTTTCGCGCAGATTGGGGGTCAAATAAGGATGCAGATGACGAGGTAGGGGAAAGCGCATCCATCGACGAAGCGCGGGAATCCCCACTAGACGAGAGAGGGTTGTTCCATGGATTATAGCATCTACCGACCAGGACACCGCCTTCCGGTGCAGTTCTCTTACTTACTACATGATTGTCAAAATTCGTCGTTTCGCGGTCTTTCAGCGCGAAAAGAAGCGCATTGCGTAATCTGCGGGCCACTTGATTCGTACTCCCATCGTCACATAGATCCAAAGCGGGGATATCGATTCGAATCACACAGTCTTCGCCAAAGAGTTGATGTCGTCGACGACTTTCAGCTTTTGCTCCTTCGAGACTTCGTGCAAATACATCGCCAGGGACGACGAAGACTGGAATGTGCAACTCGGTGGTTTCAAAGTTTGGATTCGCGATGAGAGGTTGCATCAATTCTCGAGCTCCGCTCTTGGTGGTACTTTTCGGCCACACGAAAAAGACTGCTTTCGACCCTGCGTTTTGAAGTAACCACGTCAGCCGCGGCGCTTGTCGAATGATTTCACAAAAAGAAGCCCAGTCATTGCGCTTAGCTTTGATGGCAATCACTGAATCTTTATACCAAGCGGACATTTTATCCTCATCTGCGTCGTTTGTTTCGCTCAATAGGTGCTCACCCGCGACGTCTTGCCAATCGCTTTCTGAATCAGAAAAATCTTCGGCAATAGGTGCAACAGTTTGCTTGACGCGCGGTGTTGGTATCCTTGGATCAACTTCACCATGCCATCCAGAATCTAACCGGGAGAGTGCTTTTGTTTCGAGAGGTGATAAGGGTGCAGCCCCGTTTCTCGTTGCGCTCCTCATCTTGGTAGGTAATTGAATCAAGCCATCAAATTTCTTATGGGTCGGCTTTTCGAGCTCGATGACTCGAAAAGGAGCTGCGAAAATACCATCGTGATCCGGCATCGCTGGAAATTGTGCTCGCATGCAGTTCATTTCGAAGCATTCTGTACTTTCTGCAAAGCTTGAAGTTCGTCTGCGATGCTTCGATTTTGAGTCTGTCTCTGCAAACTTCTTCTCCGAGACGGACGATGAGGACGTCGATGCGATGATTACCTTGCACGTTTTCAAGTCGTTCGCTGCGAGCCACTCAACAACGCGTTCGAGTTTCAGAAGTGGTGTTGTGTCTAAATCGGCGCCTAAGTGGCCGTTCCATGAAGCTAGAAATGAACGCAAGATTGCATCGAGTGCATTGCGACGAATTGCTTCCGCTAAATGCGCACCATTGTCTCGTGAACAAAACGCCGCAAGCGTTCTGATGCATGTTCTCGCGTCTTCTTGGTGTGAACTGACTCTTAATTTTCCATCTATATCGATTAAGTGTAAAATACGATCGCGAAGGTACTCAAATGCACCGGCCGCGATGAACTCACATGCGAGCTTTGCGGAATTCTCGCTCTCGCGTTTCCTCGATATTTCTCGCATCCAGTGCTCCATTCGCATTGAGACTTGACTCGCCGCGTCGTTTGACTCTCTCTCTTTAAGCGCATCCCACTGATAACGACGCATACGTCGACGAACAAACTGAATTAAGGTTCTAAATAGTGGCGTTGCCGATACGCTCGAATGCGAAAACTCGCCTCCAAAACCGAGCTGCGCTGATTGTACCGAGAAATTTGGTTGAATCTTGACAAACTCGGGCTCTCCACTTGCGCGAACACTCTTCGATGTTTTCCTTTCCTCATCTTCAGCCGCAGCAAAGAGACACGGTTCAATCGCTTCAACGATTGCGCGAAGCTTGAGCGATTCGAGGCGTTCAATTTCTCTTCGTCTTGGGCTAATGTCGACTACGCCTCGTTCTGATTTCGGTTTCTCAAATATTTTTGCACGTTCTTCTTCTTCTTCTTCTTCTTCTTCTTCTTCTTCTTCTTCTTCGCCATTTAAATCTGCGTCGAGCTCGAGAAGAATCCGATCGATGTCGTCCTCAACATTATTTTTACCTTCACCATTTTGCACTTTTTCCATCATTCGGTCTTCGTCGTCGTCATCGTCGTCACTTACTTCCTCTTCTTTTTCAGATGCCCAAGTGCCGCACACCTCCCACGATTGCACATTTTTATCATCCGCATTGGATTGATTACCCGAGGTCGCCGCTTGCGTGGCTACTGGACTCGAAGTTGCACCTAAAAGTTCCGCAGTTTCGATTCCGCTGAAAGATATTCTCTCGTCGTTGCCTGCATTGCCAAGCTTCCTCATCATCGGAAACCATCCCTCTGGACTCGTGAATGCGAATCGTATCTTAATCGACGCTCTTTGATCTTTACCTTTATTGATCGGCGCGTCGATGAAACGAGAGGTGAAAGTATTCGGCTCGTCGCTATTTTCGCACACAGCTGCCATACAAATTGCAGACGCGTTTTTCGGATCTCCTCCAATTGCATCCGAAATAGCTCGAGAAGCTAGCGCGACATCGCCACCAAACCGATGGACAAAAATCTCGCGCAACGCATCAGATATTCCGGATTCAGCTGCGTTCGATGCCCAGTTGCCACATGTGGTAACAATTACCATTCGCGCGCCAAGTATCCGTTGTCCATCTCGAGATTTTGCAAATGCACCATCCGACGGTGAAAATGCCAACTTTAACGCTTCGCAGGCCGCTCTGGACGCGTTCGAATCCGTTCGTTTCGAACCAATTGTATCGAAGGAGACATCGTGTTCGATGGCACCATCGGATAAACGAAAGACGAGTACATTCACACCGCGCTCTTTTTGCCACGTAGAAGCGATAGACGTCGAAGCTGTCGATGATCCAACATCTGTATTTTGACGTTTTGGTACCCAATCTTGTCGTCTATCGAATTTGGACGCCTCGTTTTTACCTGGCGCCGGCGGTTTTTGCAAATCTAAATTTTCCATCTGTTCTCGAATGACTGACCCGGACGTTCCGCGTTTTGGTGCGTACTTTGCATCGCCAACCACAACTTCTCTTGCATCTTTTGTACAACTCGCGGAAACCTCTAACCCGTTCGTGCTCACCCACACTCGACGCGTCGTCACCGCCGGTTCAGAATTCTCGTCGTTGTTATTATTCAAATTGAACGCTGCTAGTGCGACGGCGTAGCCGGAACGACTCGGAGGAAACGATATCACTTTTTCTCTCTCGAGCAATTCCTGCGTGCTAATCTCGTACATGATTCGCGACCCTTTCACAACCCACACGGAATGACCGGCTTTTGCCGCGAACACAAACGCATCCGAAACGACGTCTGAAAGTTTCTCGTTATCTCTCAATGCCGGTTGCACGTCTAACGCAAGCTTCCATCCACTCATTCTACTACTGCTAACACTATCATTTCCATTCTCTCCTCCTTTATCATAGCTATTACTACCACTGCTGCTACTCAACACGCTCTCGTACACCTTAGGCGGAAGCGACTTAGCGTTCCACCGAAACTTCACGTCGTGTGCGCCGCTCCTCACAAACTCCAAAGTCGGCGCTATGTGTATCTGCAACTCTTTCTTCGACGCCAAGAGTAATGCTCTCTGTATCTCTTTTTTCTTCTTTATCATTTCTTTCTCGTTCGCGTCCGTGTACTTTTCTCCTCCCGGCGCAACCTCTTTCGTTTCGAAGTAATCTTTAGGTAACAAACATCGTATCAAATACGTCCCGGGCTGTAACTCTCCGGTACTAAATCTCAACGAAAACGTCGCTTTACTCTCTCGTTCATCGTCTAACATCGCGTTTCCGACGTGTTTATATCTCCTCCCGGCGGATATTATCCACGAAGACGCGTCTGCCATCTCCACGCGAAGGTATCTCGGGAAGTTGTACAATTTGCTCGCGGTCGTTGGTCGCTTCTTCTCGGTGGGAAAAGACACGCGCGCGGTGACGCATATCTCGCATCCGATTTCGAACGTGTCCGTGGACGACGGAGAGAGAATGTCTAACGACGCCAACTGATGCGCGGTGGTGTTTTGTTGCGGTTGTCCCACTCCTTGCTGCGGAGAAAGAGGTTGCGACATCGCGCGCTTCTTTTGTTGTTCTTTTTTGTGAACTTTTTCTGTGAAAAGAAAAGAACAAACAAGGAAAACACTCGATTTCAAAAGGTGCCGAAAGGACGAAATTAGACGACGAACATTAGATTCCAAGTGCGCGCGCGAGTTTTTCTTTCTTTCTCTCTCTCTTTCTCGTACTGTTGTTATTAAAAATATATGTGCAGTAGTAGTAGTAGTAGTAGTAGTAGTAGCGGTAATAGTAATGTCGTGATTCTCTCTTCCCCGCGCCGTTATCAGTCTCCGATCAAATCGAACAAATTGTCCAAGTTCTCCAAAAATTGGCCGTCGGTTTGTTGCTGTTGCTGCGTTCGCGGCGACGCCGGGCCGCGGTGAGTTTGCGTTTGCGCACTGACCGAGGAGGTGGTGCCGAGACCAGTGCCAAGACCACCAATGGAACCAATACTACCAGCGCCGAATGCGCCACCGCCGAATGCGCCGCCGTAATCTCCGAAAGCACCGAGACCTCGCGAGGTCTGCGTTTGAGGCGGGGATTGCCCGAAAGCGGAAGCGCCTCCAGTTTGCTGCGAAGAGGAACTACCCATCAACGGATCCCACGAGGAGGTCGGTTGCACGCGTTGCTGCTCTGGCTGCAAATAGGACGGTTGTTGTTGTTGTTGTTGTTGTCCATAACCGGAGGAGGCTTGTTGCTGCTGATACGAAGGCTGTTGATCGAACATCGATTGCGCGCGTTGTTGCTGCTGCTGTTGTTGGGAAGAACCAAAGCCTAAGTTGGCCACGCCAGAGACGACGCTCGCAACGTTACCGCCCAAATGTTGCTGTTGTTGTTGAGGATACGAGGACGGATATTGTTGCGACTGACGTTGCTGTTGCTGCTGGAGTGAAAGTCCTTCGTTGTTCCAACGTTGCGGTGGAGGTTGTGGCGGTTGTTGAGAAACACTACTATACGCGTTGAGCGTGTTCATACCTACTTGCTGCTGCGGCGGCTGCTGTTGAGAAGATCCTGTCGAGGACAGATTCATGTAACTAGATGGTGTCAACCCTGATTGTTGCTGAAGCTGTTGCGGAGGCTGCTGCTGTATTTGTGGAGGTGGCTGTCTCGGAGGCTGCTGCGGTGGCTGCTGCCGAGGTTGTAAGTCACCTCTAGATTGCTGCGCGTCTACGGGAGGTCTTCCGGGAGGCGGTCCGGGGGGTACCGGTGGCGCCATCTTCCGCGTGGGCGAACCAAACGGTGGTGGGCCAGGTGGTGGTGGACCAGGCGGCGGTGGTGGAGCAAAACGATCTTCGTAAGATCCAGACTGCGACGCCGGTGGATACCCTCTGGATGCGGCCGATCTTTGCTGTCCTTTTGGCAATGGCATAGCCGGCGCGGCAGCCCACGATTCCGCGGCATTACTCTTACTACTACTCTTACCCGCGCCAGCTTGCTGGAAGCCAGCTGCTGCGTCCGCGCTGGTTTCACCATATCTGCGCTGCTCTTCCAATTGCAAACGTCTCGCCATGGCTTCATCTGATTCAACCTCTTCCGCAGCGGCGGCAGCGGCAGCCGCTTTCTCTTTCTTCTTCTGCCTCTGTGCGGCTTTCTTGGACAAAGTCGAAGAGGCTGCAGCATTTGGATTATTCGTCTGCGAGGATACGGAAGTGTTTGCGGTTGCGGTTGAATCTTTCTTCGCGAGCTTTTCCTTGATTGCGTTCATTTCTGCCATTTCTCTTTCTGCAGCTTCCTCCATTGCTTTTTTCAAGGCCTCGCGTCTTTGCTGCGCCTCGTCTATGGCTTTCGCCGCATCATCTTCCGCGTGCTTCTTATTCAAAGCTTCCTGCTCTGACTTTTCCTTCTGCGCTTGCTTCTTCTTCGCTTTCTTTCCTTGACCAGGAGCCGAAACATTTGCTTCTTGAGCAGCCTTCTCTTCTTCAGCGTGTTTCTTTGAAGTTTCCTTTGGCGCCGTCCCAGAAGTTGCGTACGCAGATTCTATGGAATAATCGCCCCATTCCGTTACATCTTTCTCTGATATGATCTCCACGCCTTTCATACTTCCCGCACCGTCTCGCAAAGACGAAAACACAGTTTCCGAGAGAACATCCATGGTGGATTTAGATTTCGTATCACCGTCCTCGCCGTCCTTCTCCGAGGAAACTCGACCTACTCTCGCTTTAAAAGAGTATCGCGTCCCGGGGACTAAATCGGACACGGTCACCACCGGGTTACCTCTTACCGCGGCATATACGGTAAAATCTCTATCGCCGTGCTTTTTCAAACTCAATTCCCAACACCTATCCGGCGGTAAGGTGCCTCCCGACTTGTGTCGATACACGTTCAATGTGATGGTATTGTCTGATCTCGAAACTAAAGTAGGCCTTTGCAGCTTTTCTAACGGCGCCGACGCTCTTCTTCTCTCGTTTTCTTTCTTGGCAATTTCCGCGGCGTACTTTGCCGCCTATTTTCTCATCTTTTCCAAGTGTTCAAACAGCTGTTCATCGTCTTGATCTTCGTAATCTCGATTGTTCGGGTTATCGTTGTGCGATCTCCTAAACGAGCCGTTGTTGCCCTTATCGCCTCTACGTCCGCCTCGTCCATCACCTCGACTGCCTCTCGGACCGAAATCGGGCCCATCTGAGTCAAACCAACGCTTTCCATCGCCGCCGCTATCGCCTCTACGTCCGCTGCCTCTCCCTCTACTCGAACCACCGCTGCCCGCGTTGTTACTGTTACTGCTATTTCGGCTTCCCGCCCTCAACTCGTCAAACATACCTTGCGCGCTCTTCGAACTCATCTTCTTATCCCCCATAGCTTCAGCGCTCGCTTGCATATGCGCGGCCATTTTGCTCGACCATCCGGGAGGAGGTTTACCGAAAAACTTTCTCAAATCCGCGTAGGCGTACCCGTCCTCGTCGTCC
>Ga0181561_10001264_pt1 | contig 22438 bp, 19 predicted proteins | sample 011ome_19_FD_133760 | JGI IMG/M metagenome (GOLD analysis project Ga0181561, IMG submission 133760) | Coastal salt marsh microbial communities from the Groves Creek Marsh, Skidaway Island, Georgia - 011510BT metaG (megahit assembly) | ecosystem: Environmental > Aquatic > Marine > Intertidal... | reverse complement strand
CAGCTTGGCCGGATCCAGCGCATCGGCCTGCAGGGTTTGCGCGGCCTCGATTGGCGCCACACCCGCCAGCATCTGCTCCCCCACTACGCGATACAACAACCCGGTGTCTAGATGGGCAAAGCCGAAATGCTGCGCGACAGCCTTGGAAATGGTGCCCTTGCCCGCGGCGGCAGGCCCGTCAATGGCAATGGTAAAGCGCATAAATTCTTCCTTGGCGATTGGGTCAAATCGTGGCCAGATCGGCGCCTAGGCCTGTCATCAGGCTTTCAAAAATTGGAAACGAGGTGGCAATGGGGCTGCCATCGTCAATTTGCATTGGGTTTTGGCTGGCCATGCCCAAAATCAAAAATGACATCGCGATGCGATGATCCAGATGGGTTTCGGCCACAGCCCCACCGGGCACGGCACCGGCGCCAAGGCCCGTAACGCGCCACCAATCTGGCCCATCCTCGACCGTGACGCCCGCGGCGCGCAGCCCCGCGGCCATCGCGGCGATGCGATCTGATTCCTTCACCCGCAATTCGCGCACGCCCTGCATGTCGGTCACACCTTGCGCATTGGCCGCCACGACCGACAAAATGGGGTATTCATCGATCATGCTGGCGGCGCGTTCGGGCGGCACGCTGATGCCGCGCATTTCGGGCGAATAGCGCGCGCGCAGATCGGCCACAGGCTCGCCGCCCTCTTCGCGCATATTTTCAAACGTCAGGTCTGCGCCCATCTCTTGCAGGGTGTAAAGCAGGCCCGCGCGGGTGGGGTTTAGGCCGATATTGGGCACCAAAACATCGGAGCCGGGCACGATAAGGGCCGCACAAACCGGAAAAGCCGCCGAGGATGGATCGCGCGGCACAGCGATGGTTTGGGCGCGCAATTCTGGCTGGCCCGCCAGCGTGATCACCCGGCCTTCGGGGCTGTCTTCGGTGGTGATTGTGGCGCCAAAGCCCGCCAGCATCCGTTCGGTATGGTCGCGGGTGGCCTCTTTTTCGATCACAACGGTCTGGCCGGGCGCATTCAGCCCCGCCAACAGCACCGCCGATTTCACCTGCGCCGAAGGCACGGGCACAACATAGCGCACCGGAACTGGGTTGGCCGCGCCAACAAGCGTCATTGGCAAACGGCCACCGCTGCGGCCATGGGCCTGCGCGCCAAACAGCGCCAGCGGGTCTGTCACGCGCGCCATGGGGCGTTTGTTCAGGCTGGCATCGCCGGTAAAAGTGGCGCTGATGCCGGTGGTGGCCATCGCCCCCATGATCAGCCGCACCCCAGTGCCCGAGTTGCCGCAATCAATCACTTGGCCCGGTTCGGCAAACCCGCCCACACCCACCCCGTGGATGCGCCAAGTGCCTGCCGTGTCGCGCTGCACATCGGCGCCAAAGGCGCGCATGGCGCTGGCGGTGTCCAACACATCTTGCCCCTCAAGCAGGCCTGTAACCACGGTTTCCCCCACGCTAAGCGCCCCCAGAATCAGCGCGCGGTGGCTGATCGATTTGTCGCCCGGCACCATGGCTTGGCCAGTAAGGGGGGCGCTTTTGCGCGCGATCATTGCAATGGCAGGGCCGTGGCCAGACATGGAAGCCTCCAGAGTGGGTTGTTGCCCCCATCTAGCGCGTTGGCGGGGCAGGGTCCATGACCCAAAGCCTTAGGTAATGCGAATGACATCGGGGCTGATAGTCAGCATATAGCCTTGGCGCGCGATATGTTTGATCAGCAATTGCGACAGCAACTGGTTGCCCAAATGATCGCGCAGTCGTTTGATGCGGGTGGCGCCTGCGGCCTCGTCGCAATCGACGCTGTGTTTGCCCGATATGGCTGCCTCGAGCGCCAGACCCGAGATGATTTCATCATCCAGCCGCGCCTCGCACAGAACCGACAACGTTTCGACAGCGTTATCTGTCAGGGTGAATTCCATGTTGTTGATGGCCACGATCTTTTGCTCGCGGTTCAACACCAGCGAGGTGATATGCAGCCCAGACCGTTCGATTTCCAGCAGGCGGCGGTTCAGCGCATTATTGGTGTGCAGCACGTAAAGTGACAGCGCCAGCAGGCAAAATGACAGCACCAAAAGCGTTAAGATGATAATGCGATACGAGGATAATACCTCGGCAAAGGTGGTGCCAGATTGGCCCAGCACCATCAGCAGGTTTATTTCGCTGGGGCGCACCAGCGCATCGTTTTCCTCGAAAATCTTTGCAACCCGGTCGTTGAACACATTGGCATCGGGCAGGCTGGTGAACAAAAACACCGCCGCGCCCAACAGTGCCAAAAACACGATGGCCCCGCCCCCGATCACAATCGTGCCCCGCGGCAGGCCTGTTTTTTGGTTCGGCCCCATGCTGCCCCCTAGATGTTTGCGTGCCCTCGCAGGGTAATCGGTTGTGCGCCCGGTGCCAATTGCTTGTTTCCACGCGCGCTGGGGCTGCGCGAAAGGGCGCTTGAAAACGGGGGCTTTCGCCCGGCGCAAAGCTGGCTAATCTGCGGCGTAAATCATCGGGGGCGGCGGGGTGCAGCAAAAACAGATCATCGTTATTGGCGCAGGGATTGTGGGGGTATCCACGGCCCTATGGCTGCAGCGCGACGGGCATCAGGTTACGCTGCTGGACGCCGAGGGCCCGGCGGCGCGGGCCAGTTGGGGCAACGCGGGGTTGTTGGCGGCCACCGCCTATTTGCCAGTGACGGGGCCGGGGTTGCTGGCCAAGGCGCCGGGCATGCTGTTGGACCCAAACCAGCCGCTGTTTTTGCGCTGGTCTTATCTGCCGCGCTTGCTGCCATGGCTGGTGCCATTTTTGCGCAACGCCAACGCCCAAGACACACAGCGCATCGCCGCCGGGCTGGTGCCGATGGTGGCCGATACGCTGGACGAGCATTTGGCGCTGTCGGCTGGCACCAAGGCCGCGCGCTATGTGGTGCCGTGCGATTATGTCTATGTCTACGACCACAAAAAAGACTTTGAAAAAGAGGCCTTCGGCTGGGACATCCGCCGCCAGCATGGGCTGACATGGCAAGAAATGGACCAGCCCGCCTTGGCCGGGTTTGACCCGTTTTTTGCCAATGGTCCCCAATTTGCTGTGCGGGTGGGCGGACATGGCCGTATCAGCGATCCGGGCGCCTATGTGCAGGCCTTGGCCGCGCATTTCCAAGGGCAGGGCGGGGTGCTGTTGCGCGGGCAGGCCGAGGGGTTTGCAACCACGCAAGGCCGGGTGCACGGGGTGCGCGTGGCGGGCGAAACCTTGGCCTGCGATGCGGCGGTGATTACCGCAGGCGCATGGTCTGGCCAGATTTGCCGCAGTTTGGGATACCGCCCAAACCTAGAGGCCGAGCGCGGCTATCACATCGAGCTATGGGGCCCCTCGGCCATGCCGCAGGTACCCAGCATGGTGGTGTCTGGCAAATTTGTGGCCACCCCGATGGAGGGCAGATTGCGGCTGGCAGGGGTGGTGGAACTGGGCGGGTTGCACGCGGGCCCATCCGAGGCGCCTTTTGCGCTGCTCAAACGCGAATTGGCGCGCAACATGCCCGGGCTGCGTTGGGAGAAAATGACCCAATGGATGGGCCATCGCCCCTCGACGCCCGACAGTTTGCCGGTGATTGGGGCGCTGCCCAATGTGCAAGGCGTCTGGGCTGGGTTTGGCCATCAGCACGTGGGCCTGACGGCGGGCCCGAAAACCGGGCGGCTTTTGGCGCAGCTTATCGCTGGGCGGCGCCCCAATACCGATTTGGCGCCCTACGATCCGGCCCGCTTTGCCTAGGCACATGGGCGGGGCGCGCGCGTATTTCCGCTTGCCCCTGCCGGGCGGCTGCGCTCAATTGGGCGCATGAGCGAAACCACGATCACCGATGCTGCCGTTGGGGGCGCATTTCCGCAGATTGCCGCCGTGGGCCTGGGCGGGCTTTTGGTGCGGTTTTCCGACCAGCTTAGCGAGGCGGCAAACCGCGCGGCGCTGGCCTTTCGGGCAGAAGTGGCGCTGCAAGGCCTTGCCGGTGTGCAAGAGCTGTCAACATCTTTGACGGGCACATTTTTGCGCATCGATCCGCTTTACCCCGATGTGGCTGGCCTGTGCGCGCAGCTGCAGCGCCTGTTGGACAGCCGCGATTGGTATGCCGCCCCCTTGCCGCAAGGGCGGCGGCATTTGCGCATACCTTGCGTGATCGGTGGCAGCCATGGCCCGCAATGGGGCGATGCTGTGGCCGCCAGCGGGCTGGCAGAGGATCAGGCGCTGGCCAGCCTGACCGAAAACCGCGTGCGGGTGCTGACCATCGGTTTTGCGCCGGGCCAGCCCTATATGGGCCAATTGCCGCCGGAATGGAATATTCCCCGCCTGTCCCAGCTGACGCCGCAGGTGCCCGCGGGCGCGCTGGTGATTGCCATTCGCCAACTCATTATCTTTTCGGCCGCCACGCCCACCGGCTGGCGCCATATCGGCCAAAGCGCTTTTCGGCTGTTTCGCCCAGATGCCGCGCGCCCCTTTGCGCTGAACCCCGGCGACGAGGTCTCGATCCGGCCGATCACGGCCGAAGAATACGAAAACATCCGCGCCCAAGATCGCAGCGGCGATGGCGGCGCCCAGATCGAGGTGCTGGCATGAGCCATGGCCCCGCAGAGCTGCAGGTTTTGGCCGCAGGCCCCGGGATCAGCGTGCAGGATCTGGGGCGCTTTGGCTATTTGGGGCAGGGGGTTTCGGCCAGCGGTGCCGCCGATCCCGTGGCCATGCACGAGGGTGCCGCGCTGTTGGGCCAAAGCCCCGACTTGGCCGCGATAGAAATGGCCGGGGCAGGTGGCAGCTTTCGTGCCGCGCGTGATCTGCGCATCAGCCTAACGGGCGCCCCCATGGCGGCGCGCATCGGCGACAGCCCCGTGGCATGGAATGCCAGCCATCTATTGCCTGCAGATGTGCCGCTGGTTTTGGGCGGCGCGCGGGGCGGGGTTTACAGCTATTTGCATCTGGGGGGTGGCGTGGCCAGCCCGCCGCTTTTGGGGGCGCGGGCCACCAATGCGGCGGCGGGCCTTGGCCGGGCTTTGGCTGCGGGGGACGTGCTGCCCTTGGGCCTTGATGCCAAGGCGGGCATGGTCAACCAGCGGCTGGATCCGCTGCCACGCTTTGGCGGGGGGCTGCTGCGCATTGTGCCTTCGCTGCAAACGGGGCTGTTTGGCGCGGCTGATCTCAAGCGTTTTTGCGCCATCCCCTTCACCCGCGACCCGCGCGGCAACCGCATGGGGGTAAAGGTGCTGCCCGATGGCGCCCCGTTTCGCAGCGAGGGGCAATTGACCATCCTGAGCGAAATCATCGTGCCCGGTGACATTCAGATGACTGGCGATGGCGTGCCCTATGTGCTGCTGAATGATTGCCAAACCACCGGTGGATATCCGCGTATTGGCACGGTGCTGCCTTGCGATTTGCCGCGCGTGGCGCAGGCGCTGCCGGGGGCGGTGCTGCGCTTTGCGTTTGTCAGCGCAGACGAAGGCCGCGCCGCCCTGCGCCAAGCCCAAGCAGCGCTGGCGGCGCTGCCGCGTGCGGTGGCGCCCTTGGTGCGCGATCCGCATCAGATGCAAGATTTGCTGTCGTATAATTTGGTGGATGGGGTGGTATCGGCCTTGGCCCCCGAAGACCTGCCCGATGCCCAGCCACAGCCCACCCCAGAAAGAGAGGCCCGATGACCCGCAGTGTAGATTTGAATGCCGATATGGGCGAAAGCTTTGGCCCGTGGAAAATGGGCGATGATGGCGCGCTGCTGGATATCGTGACCTCGGCCAATATCGCGTGCGGGTTTCACGCGGGCGATGCCGATGTGATGATGGCCACAATGCAGCGTGCGGCGCAAAATGGCGTGGGCATGGGCGCCCACCCCGGTTTTCGCGACTTGCCCAATTTCGGGCGCTATCGCATGCAGGTGCCCCATGCCACGCTGGCCAACCAAGTGCGCTATCAATTGGGGGCAGCACAGGCCATGGCGCGGGCGGCCGGGGGCCAAGTGCGGCATTTGAAATTGCACGGGGCGCTGGCCAATATGTGCGGCGGAAACATCGAAATGGCGCGGGCCTGCTATGAGGCGGCGCTAAGCGTGGACCCAGAGCTGACCATCATGGTCATCGCCGAAACCTGCCAGCAGCGCGCGGTCGAGGCGCTGGGCTGCCATTGGGTGGGCGAGATTTTCGCCGATCGTGCCTATAACGACGATGCCACGCTGGTGGATCGCAGCCTGCCCGGCGCGGTTATTCATGATGCCGCACTTGCCGGTGCGCGCATGGCGCAAATGGTGCGCGAGGGCGCGATTATCACGCAATCGGGCAAACGCATTCCTGCGCAGATCGATACGATTTGCCTGCACGGCGATACGCCCGAGGCAGTGGATATCGCCCGCGCGGTGCGCAGCACGCTAGAGGCCGAGGGCGTTTTGGTGCGTAAATTCGCCACCCGCGCTGGGCGCGATTAATCGGCAAACGGGTCGTCTGGATAGCCAACACCTGCCAAATACAGCCCTTGGGGTGGGCACACAGGCCCGCAGGCCGCGCGGTCGCGCGCGGCAAGGGCGGTTGCCACATCGCCCGGCGCCCAGCTGCCTGCCCCCACCCGTTCTAGCGTGCCCACGATCGAGCGCACCTGATTGTGCAAAAACGAACGTGCGCGCAGATGAAAATGAATTTCTGCGCCCCCCAGGCCCGGGGTTTCGCTGATGGTGATCTCATCCAAGGTTTTTTCAGGGCTTTTCGCCTGACAAATGGTCGAGCGGAAGGTGGTGAAATCGTGAAACCCAATCAGATGCGCGGCGCCTTGGCGCATGGCATCCAGATCTAGCGGTTTACGCACCTGCCAGACCAGCCCATCTTGGTGGGTGGCAGGCGCCCGCCGCACCAATAAGCGAAACAGGTAGCGCCGCTCGGTGGCGGAAAAACGGGCGTGCCAGCCTTCGGCCACGGGGGCGGCGGCCACGATGGCCACGGGCTGGGGTTTGAGGTGATAATTCAACGCCTCGCTCAGGCGAAACGGATCCCACTCTTTGGCCATGTCGCAATGCGCCACTTGGGCCAAGGCATGCACGCCGGCATCGGTGCGCCCTGCCGCGGCAATGCGGTGCTGGCCCGGTTCTATTCGGGCCAGCGCGGCCTCGATTGCGCCTTGGACCGAGGGCAGGCCCTCTTGCCTTTGCCAGCCGGAAAAAGGCGCGCCGTGATATTCGATTTTCAATGCATAGCGGGGCATGGGGCGTTCCTGTCGTCTTGGGCGGCCTTATGCCCAAGCTGGGCGATCGTGGCAATGGTGCGGTGCCTTAGGCCAAATCGGGGGGCAGCAATGGCGCAATCAGCAGGCCAAAGGCGCGCTGCGATTGTTCGGCGGCGCTGTCGGGGGGCAGGCTGGGGGCTGCATCGGCAAACCAGCGGTCTAGAATGCGGGCAAGGCCCAGCGTGACCTCGCACAGCAGTGGCACGGGCAAATCGCGCCGCACGGCGCCTTTGTATTGGCCGGCCACGATCATCGCCGCCACGCGCGCGCGCAGGTCTTGTAATGGCTCTGCCATGGCGTTTTGAGCGGCAGTTTCGCCAAAAAGCCCGCGCAGCAGCGCATCAAGGGCGGCATCACGCTGTAGCGCGGCAGCCAGCGCCGCCGCCAAAGCCACCGCGCGGGCCCAAAATTCCTGCGCATCTTGGGCTTGTAAAACCGGCGTGTCATCTAGCCCCTCGACACGCGTAAAGGCGCGCAGCAGCGTGGCCCGATAGAGCGCCGCTTTATCCGAAAAATAGTGGTAAGAGCGCCCCTTGCTTTGCCCTGCATGCGCTAAAATGCGGTTCATCGAGGCGCGCGCAAAGCCATGCTGGCAAAACTCGGCCTCGGCAGGATCCAACCAAAGGGCCTGCTCGGCGGGGGAAAGGGCGCGAAAGCGCGTCTCGGGTGTTTGGTGAGATGGGGGCATGTTTGGGCGATTATAGACTGATGGTCTAAATGGTTCATCACAGTTTAGACTGGCAGTCTATAGCTTTTTTATAGTGCGGCAAAAAATAGACCGACGGTCTAATTTGGCCCAAAAGAAACCCCCGGCCGCGGGGCCGGGGGTGGGGTGGGCCTTATAGATCTTTGGCCAGCTTGCGCAGCTCGAATTTTTGGATCTTCCCGGTCGAGGTTTTGGGCAGCTCTTGAAACACCACCTGCTTGGGGGCCTTGAAGCCCGCCAGCCGTTCGCGCGCAAAGGCAATCAGCGCGGCGGCATCGGCGCTGTGGCCGTCTTTCAGCTCGACAAAGGCGCAAGGCACCTCGCCCCATTTTTCATCGGGCTTGGCCACAACGGCGCATAGCAGCACATCGGGATGGGCCATCAAAACGCCCTCTACCTCGACCGAGCTGATATTCTCGCCGCCCGAAATGATGATGTCTTTCGCCCGGTCGGCAATTTGCAAATAGCTGTCGCCATGATGCAAGGCGATATCGCCCGAATGGAAGTAGCCGTTTTGAAAGGCCTCTTCGGTGGCTTTTGGGTTTTTCAGATAGCCCTTCATCACGCCATTGCCGCGAAACACAATCTCGCCCGAGGTGGTGCCATCGCGTGGCACGGGCTGGCCTGCCTCGTCCCACACCGCGACAGGTTCCATGAATGGCATCGCCACCCCTTGGCGCGATTTTTTGGCGGCGCGCTCGTCGCCCACCAGATCATCCCATTCAGATTTCCATGTGCATTCCGTGGCCGGGCCATAGGTTTCTGTCAGCCCGTATACATGGGTAATGTTAAAGCCCAGCGGCTCGATCTTGGCCAATGTGGCAGGCGCCGGGGGGGCACCGGCGGTGAACACCTCGACCACATGGTCAAAGCTGCGGCGCTGATCTGCGGGGGCATTGATCAGCATATTCAACACGATGGGCGCACCGCCAAAATGTGTTACTTTTTCGTCTGCGATGGCGTCATAAATCGGCTTTGCCGCAATATCGCGGCAGCAGATCAGCGTGCCCCCCACGGCGGGCATCATCCATGTGTGGCACCAGCCATTGCAATGGAACAGCGGCACAATGGTCAAATAGCGCGGGTGCAGCGTGATGCGCCAGCTGATCACTTGCCCCATCGCGTTCAGATAGGCGCCGCGATGGTGATACACCACCCCCTTGGGCCGCCCCGTGGTGCCCGATGTGTAATTCAGCGCAAGGCTTTCCCATTCGTCTTCGGGCATGATCCACTGAAAATCAGGGTCGCCACTGGCCAAAAGCTGCTCGTATTCGGTGTAATGGCCATGGGCATGCACACCGGCTTGGTCGTCGGCCACCTCGATCACGATGGGGGCGGGGCCGCTCATCTGTTCGATGGCTTGGGTGGCCATAGGCAGAAATTGCGGATCAACCAGCAGTACCTTGGCTTCGCCATGATCGAGAATATAGCTGACTGTTTCCGCCTCTAGCCGGGTGTTGATGGTATTAAGAACCGCGCCGCAGGCGGGCACGCCGAAATGCGCCTCGGCTTGGGCGGGGATATTGGGCAGCAGCGTGGCCACGACATCGCCGGGCTGCACACCCAGCTTGGCCAAACCCGAGGCCAGCTGCGTGACGCGCCGGGTATATTCGGCATAGGTTTTGCGATGGGCGCCGTAGACCACAGCCTGCGTTTCAGGGAACACTTGCGCCGCGCGCTGCAAAAATGACAGCGGGGTCAGCGGCACGTAATTGGCCGCGCATTTGCCCAGCCCGGTTTCATCCTTCATCCAGCCCATGGATCAGCCTTTCTGCCTGTGCGTTTGTCGGGCCGAAACTACTGCGGCACGACGCCAAAAGAAAAGGGCAAAACACAAATGCGAAATCCCGGGCCAATCTGGCCTGGCCCGGGTGGGGTGGTTTAGCCCACGACGTTGAAATCTGGGCCATAGGGGTAGCCGGTGATGTTTTCGGCACCCTCTTCGGTGATGATCAAGATATCATGCTCGCGGTAGCCACCGGCGCCGGGCATGCCCTCGGGCAGGGTCAGCATTGGCTCCATCGAGACCACCATGCCGGGTTCCAGCACTGTGTCGATATCTTCGCGCAGCTCTAGCCCCGCCTCGCGCCCGTAGTAATGCGACAAGATCCCGAACGAGTGGCCATAGCCAAAGGTGCGGTATTGCAGCAAATCGCGCTCTTGCAAAAAGGCGTTGATCTGATGTGTTACCTCGGCGCAGCTGACGCCGGGTTTCAGCAGGCTCATGCCATATTCATGCGTGGCCACGTTGGCCTGCCAAATGCCCAGGCTGGCATCATCGACATGGGCTGCAAACATCGTACGCTCTAGCGCGGTGTAATAGCCTGAAATCATGGGAAACGTGTTCAGGCTAAGAATGTCACCTTCGGCAATTTGGCGGGCGGTTACCGGGTTGTGGGCGCCATCGGTGTTCAGCCCCGATTGGAACCATACCCAAGTGTCGCGATATTCGGCATCGGGGAAGCGGCGGGCAATCTCGGCCTCCATTGCGTCGCGCCCTGCCATGGCCACGTCGATTTCGCGGGTGCCCAGCTTTACCGCCTCGCGGATGGCATAGCCGCCCACATCGGCCACATTCGCACCGGCGCGGATCAGGGTGATTTCGGCCTGCGACTTGCGCATGCGCTGCTGCATGGTGTGCCCGGCAATATCGTGGCGGGTTTTCGGGGCCAAAAACGCATCCAGCTTGGCCGATTGCATCAGCGACAGGTGATCGCCCTCGAAACCCACAGCGGTGCCGGTGCCGGTGACCGAGGCAACCGCGCGCCAGAAATTGTCGCGTGTCCAATCGGTATAGGTAATATTGTCGCCCACGCTGCGCCGCCACGGCTGGCCTGCATCAATGCCGGCGCTGATGGTCACGCAATCGCTGGGCGTTACGACGCAGGCATAGGGGCGCCCAAAAGAGCAATATAAAAACCCAGAATAATAGGCCACATTGTGCATCGATGTCAGCACGCAGGCATCCAGCCCCAGATCGGCCATAATCTGGCGCAACCCGGCCAAGCGGCTGTGGTATTCGCTGGCCTCGAAGGGCAGCGCCGCTTTGGTGCCATTGTGAAAGCGATACATGTCGGGACGGTTCAAGTTGGTCATTCGCGGTCTCCTACAGGGCCCATGTCGCATGAGTTCGGGCCCCCTAAAGGTCCCGGCGTACAGGACGGCTGCGGATTGCTCCGCGGGTAGTGGGCCACCTTACAGCCCATGCGCCGACGCCATCGGCACACCCCACAGCCCCGGTACACGATCTTGGGGGTTTCGATCAATATGCTGTTTTTGCCAAAGCGCATGCGCTAGGCTGGGGGCATGATTTTATCTCGTGGCCGTGGGTATTTATTCATCCACATTCCAAAGACCGCAGGCACTGCCATGGCCCTTGCCCTAGAGGCGCGGGCGATGCGCGATGATATCTTGCTGGGCGATACACCCAAGGCGCGCAAAAGGCGCCATCAGGTTGCGGGGGTGCAAGCGGCGGGGCGGTTGTGGAAGCATTCCAGCTTGGCTGATTTGGATGGGCTTTTGGCCCCAGACGAGGCCCGCGCGCTGTTTGTTTTCACCCTTGTGCGCAACCCATGGGACCGGATGGTAAGCTATTACCACTGGCTGCGGGGGCAGCGGTTTTCACATCCTGCGGTGGCCTTGGCGCAGCAGTTGCCATTCGAGGCGTTTGTTTTGGCGCCGCAAACCTTGGCGGCTTGGCAGGCATGGCCCGCGCGCCGATATGTCAGCGATGCGCAGGGGCGCGATCTGTGCCGGTGCTACATCAGGATCGAACGGTTTAACCACGACGCCGCGCCCTTGATCCAGCATCTGGGGTTTGCGCTGGATCTGCCCCGCGCCAATACCAGCACCCGCAGCCGCGATTGGCGCCCCTATTACAGCGATGCCGCGGCGCAGGCTGTGGCCCGCGCCGCGGCAGAAGACATCACGCGCTTTGGCTATGGGTTTGACGATGCGCGCAGCGCCGCGCCTTAGCCCTTGGCGTAACCCAACGTTTGCAGCGCCTCGCGGATTTCGTCCAAAATGGCCGGATCATCGATGGTTGCGGGCAGTTTGAACGGCTCGTTATCGGCGATTTTCACCATGGTCGCGCGCAAGATTTTGCCCGAGCGGGTTTTGGGCAGCCGGTCCACCACCACGGCCAGTTTGAACGCCGCCACGGGCCCGATCTGGTCGCGCACGCGCTTTACGCATTCGGCCACGATATCGCCATGGGGGCGGTTGACCCCCTTGGTCAGGCACAAAAAGCCCAAAGGCATCTGGCCTTTTAGCTGGTCTGCCACGCCGATCACCGCGCATTCGGCCACATCGGGGTGGCCTGCCAGCACCTCTTCCATGGCGCCGGTTGACAGGCGGTGGCCCGCCACGTTGATCACGTCATCGGTGCGCGCCATGATGTAGAGATAGCCATCTTCATCGATCATGCCGGCATCGCCGGTTTCGTAATAGCCCGGGAAGGTGTTGAGATAGCTTTTCTTGAACCGCTCTTCGGCATTCCAAAGCGTGGGCAAGGTGCCCGGGGGCAGGGGCAGTTTGACGGCAATTGCGCCCAGCGTGCCCGGCGCCTGGGGGTGCCCAGCCTCGTCTAGGATTTGCACGTCATAGCCGGGCATGGCCACGGTGGGGCTGCCCAGTTTGACGGGCAGCGCCTCGATCCCGGCGGGGTTGCCGGCAATCGTCCAGCCAGTTTCGGTTTGCCACCAATGGTCATAAATCGGTTTGCCCGTCACGTTTTGGGCCCATTCAATCGTATCTGGGTCCGCGCGTTCGCCGGCCAAATAGATGGCGCGCAGGCACGACAGGTCGTGGCCGGCCATGTATTCGGCTTTGGGATCTTCGCGCTTCACCGCACGAAAGGCGGTGGGGGCGGTGAAGAAACTGCGCACCTTATGCTGCGCGATCACCCGCCAGAATGTGCTGGCATCTGGGGTGCCAACCGGCTTGCCCTCGAACACGATGGTGGTGTTGCCATGCACCAAGGGGCCATAGCAAATATAGCTGTGGCCAACCACCCAACCCACATCGGATGCGGCCCAAAACACATCGCCCGGATCCACGTTGTAGATGTTTTTCATCGACCAATGCAGCGCCACCAAATGCCCCGCCGTTGGGCGCACAACGCCCTTGGGCTGGCCGGTGGTGCCGGAGGTGTAAAGAATATAGGCCGGATGATCGCCCGAAACGGGTACGCAGTCGGCGGGCGTGGCATTTTCTTGGAAGCCGTGCCAATCCAGATCGTGGCCCGGGGTCATCGGCGCGATTTCCTGTTCGCGCTGATAGATCACGCAAAATTCGGGCTTGTGGGTGGCCTCGGCGATGGCGCCATCCAAGAGGGGTTTGTATTTTACCACGCGCCCCGGTTCCAGCCCGCAGGACGCAGCGATAATGCATTTCGGGGTGGCATCATCGATACGCACGGCCAGTTCGTGGCTGGCAAAGCCACCAAAAACCACCGAATGTATGGCCCCGATCCGGGCGCAGGCCAGCATGGCCTCTAACGCCTGCGGGATCATCGGCATGTAGATGATGACGCGATCGCCCTTTTCGATGCCACGCGCCTGCAGCGCCCCGGCCAACACCGCCACGCGCTGTTGCAATTCGGCATAGGTGATTTTTTCGACGCTATTGGTGATGGGGCTGTCATGGATGATGGCAACCTGTTCGCCGCGCCCGGCGGCAACGTGGCGATCAACCGCGTTGTAGCAGGTGTTCACCTGCGCATCTGAAAACCAGTCGTATAAATGCGCCCCGCGCTGGCTGAGCGCTTTTTTCGGCTTGCGCACCCAATCGATCGCTTCGGCCTGTTGCAGCCAAAAGCCCTCGGGATCGGCCTTCCAGCCTGCATATACCTCTGCGTAGGTGGTCATCTCATCCTCCATCCCAAAGCACGGCAAATGTGCCGCGCGGTCTGTGATGGGATAGGTTAGAGGGTGCCGCCACGGCAAGCCTGTTACCGCCCAAAGAGACAGATCGACGCAGAAAATTTGCAGAAAACCGCCGTGCGCCGCTGCAAATTTTTGCAAATATGGCTGTTATGGGCGGGAATTCTGCGAAGAATAGCGGGATTTGCAAAATAGCAAATCCCGCAAATGCAAATGCCCCGCCTAGCCGTAATGGGCCACGGGCGTGCCGGCGATGGCCGCCATGTTCAGCAAGCCACGCGCGGTGATGCCGGGGCTGACCACATGGGCGCGGTTGCCCATGCCCATCAAAATGGGCCCCACCTCTAGCCCGCTGGCGCGCATCTTCAAAATGTTGCGCACCCCCGATGCTGCATCGGCATGGCCAAAAATCAGCACATTGGCCACCCCTTGCAGGCGGTTGCCGGGCAGCAGCCTTTCGCGCAAATCGGGGTCTAGGGCGGCATCGACATTCATCTCGCCCTCGTACAGAAAATCGCGCGGCGCGCTGTCAAGAATGGCGATGGCATCGCGCAGGCGCTGGCCCGAGCCTTCGGGCTGGTTGCCAAATTGCGATTGCGAGCACAGCGCGATTTTGGGCACCAGCCCAAAACGCCGCACATGGCGGGCCGCGCCAATGGCGATTTCGGCCAGATTTTCGGCGGTGGGCTGGCTGTAGACATGGGTATCGGCAATAAACAGCGGCCCATCTTCCAAGATCATCATCGACAACGCCCCATGCGGGCGCAACGTGGCATTGCCCAGCACTTGGGTGACGTAATTCAAATGCCAGCGAAATTCGCCAAAGGTGCCGCATAGCAGCGAATCTGCCTCGCCCCGGTGCACCATCACCGTGCCAATGGCTGTGGTGTTGGTGCGCATGATCGCGCGGGCCAAATCCGGGGTGACGCCGCGGCGCGCCATCAATTCGTGGTATGTGCCCCAATAATCGCGATAGCGGGGGTCGTTTTCGGGGTTAACCACCTGCACATTGTTGCCCGGGCGGATGGTCAGCCCATAGCGTTCGCAGCGCCGCTCGATCACGTCTGGGCGGCCGATCAAAATGGGTTGCTCGGTGGTTTCTTCCAAAATGGCTTGGGCTGCGCGCAGCACGCGCTCGTCCTCGCCCTCGGCAAAAACGATGCGGCGCGCGGCGGTGCGGGCGGCCTCGAAGACGGGGCGCATCAGAAGGGCGGATTTGAACACAGAGCCATTCAAGCGTTGGCGATAGGCGGCCATGTCTTCGATGGGGCGGGTGGCCACGCCCGAGGCCATGGCCGCCTTGGCCACCGCCGCCGAGACAACGCCCGACAAGCGTGGATCAAAGGGTTTGGGAATAAGATAGTCAGTCCCAAATGTCAGCCGTTCGCCTTGATAGGCGGCGGCGGCTTCAGCGCTGGTGGTGGCGCGGGCCAGTTCGGCGATGCCCTCGATACAGGCCAGTTGCATCGCGTCATTAATCTCGGTTGCGCCCACATCTAATGCGCCGCGAAAGATAAAGGGAAAGCACAATACGTTGTTGACTTGGTTGGGAAAATCGCTGCGCCCCGTGGCAATAATGGCATCAGCCGCCACGCTGCGCACCTCGTCTGGCAAGATTTCAGGCGTGGGATTGGCAAGCGCAAAGATGATCGGGCGCGGTGCCATGCGGGCCACCATTGCCGGGGTCAGTACCCCGGGGCCAGACAGGCCCAAAAACAAATCGGCCCCGTCCACCACCTGATCCAAGTGGCGCAAATCGGTTTTCTGCGCAAAGGCTGCCTTTTGCGGGTTCATATCCTCGGCTCGGCCCTCGTAGACCAGCCCGTGAATATCGCAAAGCCAGATGTTTTCGCGCCGCACGCCCAGTTTCAGCAGCATATTCAGGCAGGCAATGCCCGCCGCGCCACCGCCGGTGCTGACGATTTTGATGTCTTCAAACCGTTTGCCAGCCACATGCAGCGCGTTGCGCGCAGCGGCCCCCACCACAATGGCGGTGCCGTGCTGATCGTCGTGAAAAACCGGGATCCCCATACGCTCGCGGCAGATTTTCTCGACGATGAAACAATCGGGTGCCTTGATGTCTTCTAGGTTGATGGCGCCAAAGGTGGGTTCCAGCGCGCAGACGATCTCGGCCAATTTTTCGGGGTCAGATTCGTTGACCTCGATGTCAAAGCAATCGATTCCGGCGAATTTTTTGAACAAAACCGCCTTGCCCTCCATCACCGGCTTGCTGGCCAGCGCCCCGATATTGCCAAGCCCCAGCACCGCGCTGCCGTTCGAGATGACGGCCACCAGATTGCCGCGCGCCGTATAGCGCGATGCATCGGCGGGGTTGGCGCTGATTTCTAGGCAGGCTTCGGCCACGCCGGGGCTGTAGGCCCGCGCCAGATCGCGGCCATTGGCCAGCGGCTTGGTGGCGCGGATCTCTAGTTTGCCGGGCTTTGGAAACTCGTGATAATGGAGTGCAGCTTGGCGCAGCGCCTCTTTTTGGCTGTCAGACATGGGGCCTCCCTAGGCTATGGTTTAGTATTAAACTATTTTTTTCATCGTGGGAAGTGCTGCAATCACACGGCGGTTTGAAAACGCCTGCCACGGCCAAATTGCGCGCAAACCGGGGCATGGCTTGCAAATTTCGGTTTTGAGGACCAAAACTTGGTAAAAAAGGGGCGTCATGTCTGAAATTCGTGCGGAATTGCGGCTGCCTACCACCGATTTGGCGGGCGATATTGGGTTTATGACCAAGGTGGCAGGGTTCAGGATGGATATGATCTATCCCGCCGATGACCCCGCTGTTGCGGTGTTTTCGGGCCATGGGCTGCGGTTGCGGCTGGACCGCCACGCGCCCGAAGGCGCGGGGACCTTGCGGCTGCTGGCCGACGACCCCGACAGCGTGGCAAATGGCCAGCGCTTGCTGATCTCGCCCGGTGGCACGCGGGTGGAAATTGATCAGCTGAACCCGCCGATGGAAATTCCGCCCACCCAACACGCCTATGTGGTGCGCCGCCTGCGCGATCAGGCGCCTTGGGTGATTGGGCGCGCGGGCATGCAATATCGCGACCTTATTCCAAACCGTTTAGGCGGCTCGATCATCGCCAGCCATATCCGCATACCCGATGGCGGGCCGGTGCCCGATATGGTGCATTTTCACAAGGTGGGGTTTCAGCTGATCTTTTGTTTGGCTGGTTGGGTGGATGTGGTCTACGAAGACCAAGGCCCGCCCATTCGGCTCTATGCGGGCAATTGCTTTATCCAGCCCCCCGGCATTCGCCACCGTGTGCTTTACGCATCAGACGCGATCGAGGTGCTGGAAATCGGCGTGCCGGCCGAGCATGTCACCGAGATCGATCACCAGATGGCGCTGCCCACCCCCCTTCTGCGCCCCGATCGTGAATGGGAGGGGCAAAAATTTGTCCATCACCAAGCTGATGGCGCCCCATGGCAGCCCTTTCGCTTGCCCGGGTTTCAGGCCCGCGACACCACGATTGCCGCCAATACCAAAGACGTGGCCGGCGTTGTGGTGGCCCGCCCAGATGGCACGGCCAACCCCAGCCCATGGGCATGGCATGGCTGTGACATCCATTTCACCTATGTCATGCAAGGCCAAATGGAATTGCACGCCGAGGGCCACGACAGCGTGGCCTTGGCCCAAGGCGATGCCTTTGTTATTCCGCCCGGCCTGCGCACGCGCTATGGCGCGCCCAGCGACGACCTGCAGCTGATCGAGGTCAGCCTGCCGGGCCGGTTTGCCACCCATATCGACCCCAGCCAGCCAGAGGGACCAGCATGAGCTTGTTAGACGCGGCGCGCGCGGTGCGCGAAAATGCCTATGTTCCCTATTCCCGTTTCAAGGTGGGCGCCGCGCTGCGCTGCCCCGATGGCACGGTGCATGTGGGGTGCAATGTCGAAAACGTAGCCTACCCCGAAGGCACCTGTGCCGAGGCGGGCGCCATCGCAGCCATGGCCGCGGCGGGCGGGCGCGAGATTGCCGAAATCTGCGTGATCGCCGACAGCCCCGTGCCCGTCAGCCCCTGCGGGGGGTGTCGGCAGAAACTGGCCGAATTTGCCGGGCCAGACGTGCCTGTTGTGCTGGCCACAACCGATGGTGCCACCTATCACACCACGGTGGGGGCGCTTTTGCCCGGCGCCTTTGATCGCGCACAGATGGCGCGCAGTTAGGCCATGCAGGCGCGCGATATCTTATCTGCGCTGCGCGATGGCCAGCCGCTGCCCGACACGGCGCTGCAGTGGTTTGCCGCGGGGCTGGCTGATGGGCGGGTATCGGATGCGCAGGCCGGTGCCTTTGCCATGGCGGTGGTGCTGCGCGGGCTTGGCCCCGAGGGGCGCCGCCGCCTGACATTAGCCATGCGCGATTCGGGCGATGTGTTGCGCTGGTCTGGTCCGCAGCCGGTGATCGACAAACACTCTACTGGCGGTGTGGGCGATTGTGTCAGCCTTGTTTTGGCGCCTGCTTTGGCGGCCTGCGGGGCGTGGGTGCCCATGATCTCGGGGCGGGGTTTGGGGCATACGGGCGGCACGCTTGACAAGCTCGAGGCGATACCGGGGTTTCAAACCGGCCTCTCCGAGAGCCGCTTGCGCGCCGTGGTGGCCGAGGCGGGCTGCGCCATTGTGGCCGCCAGCGACCGGGTGGCCCCTGCTGATCGCCGCCTTTACGCGGTGCGCGATGTTACATCGACCGTGGCCAGCATTGATCTGATCACCGCCTCGATTTTGTCAAAAAAACTGGCAGCAGGGCTGCAGGGGCTGGTGCTGGATGTGAAAATTGGCAGTGGCGCCTTTATGCAAACCCTGCCCCAAGCGCGCGAATTGGCGCAGGCCTTGGTGCAAACCGCCACTATGGCGGGCTGCCCCACCGCCGCGCTGATCACCGACATGAGCCAGCCTTTGGCCCCTGATCTGGGCAACGCGCTAGAGGTGGCTGCGGCCATGCGGGTTTTGTGCGGCACCGAGCGCGGCCGCCTTTATACGCTGTGCTGCCATTTGGGGGCCATTGCGCTGGACCAAGCCGGGCTGGCGCAAGGCGCCGAGGCTGGGCAGACCATGCTGGCGCGCGCCATCGATAGCGGTGCCGCGGTGGAACATTTTGCCCGCATGGTGGCTGCCCAAGGCGGGCCGCGTGGCTTTGCCGAAACCTGGGCGCGCCACCTGCCCGAAGCCCCGGTGATCACCGAGGTGCCCAGCCCCGAAACCGGCTATGTGCAGGCCATCGATGGCCGCGCGCTGGGCGCATGTGTGGTGGGTTTAGGTGGCGGGCGTTCGGTGGAAAGCGATCTTGTCGATCCGGCGGTCGGCCTCGGCACGGTGGTGTCTTTGGGTCAATGGGTCGAGCGGGGCCAGCCCCTGCTGAGGGTGCATGCCGCGCGCCTTGGCGCTGCCGAACAGGCCGTGGCAGATCTGCCCGCCGCCTTTCACATCGGCCACACCCCCCCCGAACAGCCGCCTTTGGTGCATGAAAGGGTGGGCTAACTATGGCGCGCGCCTTTTTGGTGGTCATCGACAGCGTGGGCATTGGCGGCGCCCCGGATGCGGGGCGGTTTTTTAATGGCGCACGCCCCGATACGGGCGCCAATACATTGGGCCATATTGCACAGGCGTGTGCTGCGGGTCAGGCCAATGCTGGCCGGCAGGGGCCTTTGGCTGTGCCGGTGATGGCCGGGCTTGGGCTGGGGCAGGCGCTGCATCTGGCCTCGGGGATGCCCGCCGAATTGCTGGGCGGGCCGCGTGACCCGCAGGGGCTGTGGGGGGCGGCAACCCAGGCCTCGGGCGGCAAAGATACCCCCACGGGGCATTGGGAATTGGCCGGCGTGCCCGTGCCTTGGGCATGGCACCATTTTCCAAATACCCAGCCCGCCTTTCCACCAGAGATTTGCGATTTGGTGGCGCAGGCGGCGGGCACGGCGGGAATTTTGGGCAATTGCCACGCCAGCGGCACCCAGATCATCGCGCGCTTGGGGGGGCGGCATCTGCAAACGGGCTGGCCGATTTGCTATACCTCTGCCGACAGCGTGTTTCAGATTGCCGCCCACGAGGGCGTATTTGGGCTGCAGCGCTTGTTGGATCTGTGTGCCGCCGTGGCGCCAGCGCTGCACCGCTTGCCCGTGGGCCGGGTGATCGCGCGCCCGTTCACAGGCACCCCCGGCGCGTTCGAGCGCACCCAAAACCGCCGCGATTATGCCGTGCCACCCCCCGCCCCCACCCTGTGCGATTGGGTGGCCCAAGCCGGGGGGCGGGTGCAGGCCATTGGAAAAATTGGCGATATTTTCTCGATGCAGGGAATTGATAGCGTGCAAAAAGGCACCGACGCGCAGCTGATGGCGCATTTGCAGGGCCAAGTGGCCAATGCCCCCGATGGCAGCCTGACATTTGCCAATTTTGTTGAATTTGACAGCCTTTATGGCCATCGGCGCGATGTTGCGGGCTATGCCCGGCATTTGGAATGGTTCGATCAGGGCTTGGGCCGCATTATCGCTGCGCTGCGGCCGGGCGATGGCCTGTTTTTGACCGCCGATCATGGCAACGATCCCACATGGCCCGGCACAGATCACACCCGCGAACGGGTGCCTGTGCTGGTGGCGGGGGCGGGCGCAGGCGGGCTTGGGCATTTGCGCTTTGTTGATGTGGCCGCCCGCGTGGCGGCGCATTTGGGGGTGCCCGCCCAAGGCATGGGCAGGGGGGAATTATGAGCTGGCAAGACTTTCCTAAATTAGAATTGCACCTGCACCTAGAAGGGGCCGCGCCCCCGGCATTTGTGCGCGATCTGGCCAAACGGCGCCACGTTGATATCAGCCGTGCCTTTAACGAAAATGGTGGCTATGCGTTTCACGATTTTGGGCATTTCCTGCAGGTCTACGAGGCGGCAACCTCGGTTTTGAAAACCCCCGAGGATTATGCCGCCCTGACCCGCGCGGTGTTGGACACGCTAGAGGCGCAGGGCGTGGTTTACGCCGAAACCTTTGTCTCGCCCGATTTTTGCGGTGGCCGCGATCTGGCGGCGTGGCGCGATTATGTGGCCGCTATGGCAGAAGTGTGCCAAGCACGCGCTGCCCGTGGTGGCCCAGATCTGCGCGCCATCGTCACCTGTATTCGCCATTTTGGCCCCGATGCGGCGAAAGAAACGGCGCTTTGCGCGGCTGAAACCATGGGCGCATTCGTGCTGGGTTTTGGCATGGGTGGCAACGAAACCATGGGCCGCCAAAGCGATTTTGCTTGGTCGTTTGATTGCGCCCGCGAGGCGGGGCTGGGCCTGACCACCCATGCGGGCGAATTTGGCGGCCCCGCCGCGGTGCGCGAGGCGGTGGAAACGCTGGGCGTGCGCCGTATTGGCCATGGGGTGCGCGCCATCGAAGACCCGGCCTTGGTCGATCTGCTAGCCGAGCGCGAGATTTTTCTGGAAATCTGCCCGGGCTCGAACCTGCGGTTGGGGCTGTACCCGAATTTGCGCGCCCATCCGATCGAAAGATTGCGTGCCGCTGGCGTGAAATTTTCCGTCTCCACCGATGACCCGCCGTTTTTTGGCACCACGATGGTGCAAGAATATCAGGCGCTAGAGCAGACATTCGACTGGGATGCCGGGCTTTTTGGGGAAATCAACGCAATGGCCCTTGCTGCAGCCTTTTGTGACGGCCATACAAAGACAAATTTGACCAAACGGTTAAAGCAGGCCGACGCCCTTGTTGGCGATGGCTGATTTGTGGACAATTGCCAAAGCAGAACAGGAGCCCGCCATGGACCATCTGACCATAGTTCGCCACCCGCTGGTGCAGCATAAACTGACTTTGATGCGCGACAAAGAAACCTCGACGGCGGTCTTTCGTCAGTTGTTGCGCGAGATCAGCCAATTCTTGGCCTATGAAATCACCCGCGACCTGCCGATGACCACCAAGCAGATCGAAACCCCCATGACCACCATGGAGGCCCCCACGCTTGAGGGCAAAAAGCTGGCCTTGGTCTCGATCTTGCGGGCGGGCAACGGGCTGTTGGATGGGGTGCTGGAACTGGTGCCATCGGCGCGTGTGGGTTTTGTCGGGCTGTATCGCGACGAAGAAACCCTGCAGCCGGTGCAGTATTACTGCAAACTGCCCGATGCCCTGCAAGACCGCGTGGTCATTGCGGTGGATCCAATGCTGGCCACCGGCAATTCCAGCGCCGCAGCGATTGATTTGCTCAAACAGGCTGGGGCGCGCAATATCCGGTTTTTGTGCCTATTGGCCGCCCCCGAGGGCGTGGCCCGCATGAAAGAGGCCCATCCCGATGTCCCCATCGTTACGGCGGCGCTGGATGCGCAGCTTAACGAGAACGGCTATATCGTGCCGGGCTTGGGCGATGCCGGTGATCGGATGTTTGGCACCAAATAATCCCAATGAAGCTTTACTCGCCGCCATATTTAGTGCACATTTTTTTGCCTGAATGTTGCCTTTTTTCTGGGTGGTTTGGTATGGGTTTGGCACGGTCTCTGGGTGGGTATGTTTTGTGTTTGGGCCTTGGCGCATTGGGGGTGCTGGGGCCATCGGCGGTGCAGGCGCAGGCGTTTTTATCCACCGAGGTGCCCGCAGAATTCCCCCCCCGCCAGCTTTCGCGCTGCCCAATATGTAGATAGCCGCGGCCGTGTTTATGTG
>Ga0181561_10001261_pt1 | contig 22458 bp, 22 predicted proteins | sample 011ome_19_FD_133760 | JGI IMG/M metagenome (GOLD analysis project Ga0181561, IMG submission 133760) | Coastal salt marsh microbial communities from the Groves Creek Marsh, Skidaway Island, Georgia - 011510BT metaG (megahit assembly) | ecosystem: Environmental > Aquatic > Marine > Intertidal... | reverse complement strand
GTGCTGGTGACGGTCTCCGACGGAAGCGATCAAAGCGCGCTGCTCACCGCCTCGATGACGGAGGCTGCCGCCGCGCTGGGTTGGACGGTCGAGGAGATCACTGGAGCGGATACTGCTCTGGGCGCGGTCGATGCGTTCGACCAGGCACTGGTCCAGGAGCCCGCGGGCATTCACATCATGGGCACTTTCGCCGATGACATGGCTGACAGTCTCGCGGCGGCGGAGACCGCCGGAGTTCCCGTGATCTGCACGGGCTGCTCCTCGTTCGCCCCTGCTGGGATCACGAACGCGGCGATCGACGGCGAAGAGCAGAATGTCGCCTGGGGAAACCTGCTGGCGGCCTATGTGTACGGCAACAAGGCGGCACAGGAAGACGCTGGCGTCGACATGTTCCAGATCCCCGGGGGTGCCGTTGCAGCCTTCAACGACGCCTTCAACGGAGAGTTGTCCTCCCTGTGCCGCGAGTGCTCCACTACGGACAACACCATTGATGAATTCGTGGACGACATTCCCTTCTTCGTTGCTGACACCATGAGCATCAGCCTGGGACGCTGGGCCCTTCTGGACAGCGGTGCCATCTCTGCGGGAGTCAGCGAGGCGCTGACGGACGCCGACGTCTTCGATCCAGTGATCCTCATTGGTCGCGGGGCCAGCGCGGCTGATATCGCGAACATGCAGGCCACCACGTTCATCCCTGCTGAGGGTGCCGATGGAGGCGCTGCTGCGGATACGGCGACGGAGGACATTGAGGCGGGCGATGCTGCTGCAGCGGAGCAGGACGTCGACGTCACAGGTGAGGCGTTGAACCTGGACGGCTTCGGGACACCTGAGCAGGCAGCCTCGCTCCAGGCGTGGACGGCACTTCCCGTTCCGGTGATGGGCTGGCGCGTCGTCGACCAGTTCGCCCGCATCCTCGGTGGAGAGGCACCCGCCGATGGTCCGCTGCCCACTCAGCTCATCACTCCTGAGAACGCCGGGTCGGTCGTCCTTGACCCGGAGGGCAACTACATCGGGGTCGACGGCTTCCAGCAGGAGTTCCTGACCCTGTGGGGCGTTCAGTAATCGGACGTCCTTCTCTCCAGACACCTCACAGTTGTGGCCCCGGTTCCTTGAGAACCGGGGCCACAACTGTCTGGAACTGGAGTCTTACTCCAGTTTCTCTTCCCCTGTTCTCCTCACGAATCGGGGACAACAACATCTCTTGAAGAGAAAGTGACAAGAAAGTGATCAAAACCCCTTCCCATTCCTAGGACGTACAGGTACTTTTACGGGGCTCGGGTTAGTTGACCCCCCAACTGGAAGAGAGATCCATGCGCAAGTCCATTGCTGCAGTCGCAGTCGTTGCGGCTGGCTCCCTGGCACTTCTCGGTATGGCTCCGGCAGCATCGTCGGCTCCGTCGGCTGCTCCGGCTGCTGATGGTGTTGCCACCGCCAAGAAGATCGTCGGAAAGTACAGCCCCAATCCGAAGAACATCGGCATCAAGACGCCGCTCAAGAAGGTTCCGCCGAAGGGCAAGTACGTCGTGATGCTCTCCAACGGTGGCGACGAGAACAAGGTTCTCGACGAGTCCATCATGGCGGCGTCCAAGACCCTGGGCTGGAAGTCCAAGGAGCTCGTGGGTGCGGTTGATCCCGAGACCCAGCGCAAGCTGTTCGATCAGGCTCTGTCGCTCAAGCCCAACTACATCCACATCTCGGGCATCGAGCCGTCAACGCTCTCTGACCTCCTGGTGAAGGCCAAGAAGCAGCGTGTCGTCGTGGTCTGCTCGGCCTGCATGAGCAAGCCGGTGTCCGCTCTTGAGGACACGCACATCGCGGGTCCCAAGCAGCTCGACCAGTGGGGCCAGATGATCGCGGCCTACACGGTGGCCAACACCAACGGCAAGGCCAACGTCCAGGGCATCACGGTTCCCCTCTACCCGATCCTGATCCGTTTCGATCAGTCGTACGAGAAGAACCTCAAGAAGCTCTGCCCGACCTGCACCTACGAGGCCAACCCGCAGCAGCTGACCGACATCTTCGCCGGCAAGACGCCTTCGGCGGTTGTCAGCCTGATGAAGGCCAACCCGAGCACCAACTGGCTCGTGTCCGACCTCGGTGGCTGGATGACCGGTGTGCCTGCCGCTCTCGAGTCGGCTGGTCTGAACGGCAAGGCCCAGATCGGCGGTCTGACCGCAGGCAAGGCCAACATCCAGGGTCTGAAGGACGGCACCGAGTCGGCATGGACGGGCTACTCCCTTCCGATCGTCGGCTGGAGCGTCGTTGACAGCTTCGCCCGCAACTCGGTTGGTCAGCCCTACGTGACCAACTCGCTGCCCACGCAGATCCTGACCCCGCAGAACATCAAGACGGCGCTTCTCACGCCGGAGGGTGACTACCTCGGTGTCAAGAACTACCAGGCTGAGTTCAAGAAGCTCTGGGGCGTCAAGTAGTCCCAGCAGTGCTGAAGGCAAGGGCCCGGTCCGATAGGACCGGGCCCTTGCTCTTTCCTCAGTATCTTTACTTGACGTTCAGTATCTACTCCGGCAGAATCTGAGCAACCCGTCCTTGAGGAGTCATATTCATGACCGAGTTGGCATCGCCGCAGCGTGAGTCCCTGGAGCCGCCGTGCCCGCGTTCCCCCGGCACCAGCGTGCAGGCCTATCTCGACGATGACGCGCGTCCGGTGCCCGCAGTCCTGCGGTACGACATCAACGAGGACCTCGGTACTGAGGATCTCGACGTCGAGCGCTACTTCTCGCGCGACTTCCACGACCGTGAGGTGCAGAAGGTATGGCGCAAGGTCTGGCAGTTCGTCTGCCGCGAGGATCACATCCCCGAGCCCGGCGATCACATCACCTATGACATCGCCGACGACAAGCTCATCATCATGCGCGAGGTCGACGGCAGCATCAAGGCCCTCTACAACGTGTGCCTGCACCGTGGGCGCGCTCTTCGTCAGGAGGGCGGCCGGGTCAGTGAGCTGCGGTGCCCGTTCCATGGCTTCACCTGGAACATCGACGGGTCCTTGAAGCACTGCCCCGCGCAGTGGGACTTTCCGCAGGTGAAGGCCGAGGAGTTCACCCTCCCCGAGGCCAAGGTCGCGACGTGGAACGGCTTTGTCTTCATCAACATGGATCCCGATGCGGAGCCGCTCGAGGACTTCATGGGAAGCATGCTCAACGACTGGGACAGGTGGGACTACACCGACCGTGTCGTCTACTCCCACTTCGGCGGCGTCATCGACTGCAACTGGAAGGTGGCTGGCGAGGCCTTCATCGAGGGTTTCCACTCGCTCGTGACCCATCCGCAGATGATGGAGTGGCTCGGTGACGAGAACACCCAGTACGACGTCATCAAGGGCGAGAACTGGAGCCGCCAGATCGTTCCCCAGGGAGTGCCCAGCCCCACCATCGCCAACCACATCAGCGAGCAGGAGGTGCTGGACTCCTACTACGAGACCCGGGCGTTCTACACGCAGGGCAAGGGACGCGACCTCTCGGTCGGAGACGAGGGCCTGCCGCAGGTGCCGCTGGACTCGACGGCGCGCCGTGAACTCGCGGCCCAGATGCGCAAGGCGCTCTCCGAGCAGTTCGGCACCGATCAGGATCACTGGACCGACTCGGAGCTCCTCGACGGGAACCAGTACTTCCTCTTCCCGAACTTCTACGTGTTCGCTGGCCCCCGTACGAACGCGGTCTATCGCTTCCGTCCCTACGGGAACGACCCGGACAAGTGCATCGCCGAGGTCTACCTGCTCGCTCAGCAGCCCGCCGACGGATCCCATCCCAAGCCGTCAGCAACGCGCTGGCTGCAGCCGGGCGAGACTTTCTCGGACATCACCGAGATCGGACTCCTGGGTCCGGTGTTCGACCAGGACATGGCGAACATGCCGTACATCCAGGAGGGCCTGAAGTCGATGCGTCGACCGGGCATCACGCTGGCCCGCTACCAGGAGAATCGGATCCGGCACTACCACCAGATCCTTGACGAGTGGCTGGCCCGCGACTAGCGGTCGCGGATCAGCCCACGGCACGTCAGTCCTGGTCGTAGCGCAGCACGTAGCTGACGCGGTCCATCCGGGATCGACGGCTCACCCGCATCACGGGAGTGCCTGTCTCGTCGGCCGTCAGCCCATCGCGGACCAGAATGGGCGAGCCGACGCGCACGCTCAGGGTGTCGGCGTCCTCGATCGACGCAGCATCGGCGGAGATCGCCCGCCAGACCGGCTTGAGTTCGGCGACTGCCTCGTTCAACTGCCCGTAGAGCCCTGAGACGGGGCTCCAGTCTCCCTCCGGGTCGACGAGCAGGGCGCGGGGCAGCCAGGAGCTCGACCACATCCAGGCGGTGCCGTTGACGACAATCGCATTGTCGATCCGCCACAGAGGACCGGGAGGCAGTTCGAGGCTGGTGTTGAGCTTCGGTGAGTTGACCTTCATCGCCCGAAGGAAGACGTCCTCATAGGTATGGCCCTGTGCGGCGATCTGGGCGGTCATGCTGGCGACCACTGAGTCCGTCGAGAGCTTCTGCGAGACGGGCAGTCGCACGATGGGAGCGCTGACGTAGGTTCCAGAACCCTGACGGGACTGCAACACTCCCGCCCGGGCAAGTTCCTCTATCGCTCGGCGGACGGTCAGACGGTTGACGCCCAGCTCCCCGGCAAGCCTTGCCTCCGACGGCAGTCGCTCGCCGGGTGCGTACGTGCCGTCCTCGATGGATGCGGCGATGGCCTGGCGCACGCGCTCGTAGAGAGGAACCTCACCCATGACGCGACCGTATCGGGCGCGGACTCGAATCCGCCGCTGCCCCATGCAGGCGAGTAGTTTCTTTAGATCGACTCCAGTAGTATCGCCGGGTGACCGAGGACCTCGCCCGACGCGTTCAGCGACTGGAGGATCGGTTCGCCATTCAGGATCTGGTGGTGACGTATGCGACCCTCTTGGACGACTGCCAATGGGACGCCGTCGGCAACCTCTTCACCGAGGACGGCGTCTTCGCATCGCCCAACAGCACTACGGAAGGACGATCAGCGATCGTCGAGAACTTCCGGGTGAAGCACGCCCCGTTCACCGCCACCTGGCATGACCCGCATGGCATGACCGTCGAGTTCGACGACGACGAGCATGCGCGCGGAACGGTCATCGGCTACGCCGAACTCGGGGGCGATGGCCTGACCATCTCAACGTCGATCCGCTATCAGGACGACTATCTGAAGGACGACGGACGGTGGCGCTTTGCGCGCCGTCATGTCCTCAGCCTCTACGGGATGCCCATGAGCGACCTCGCGGCTGGGGGGCTCGGTCTGGCAGACCGCAAGCGGTGGCCCGGTCGTCCGGTCGGGCCCAGTGAGCTGCCGGACTCCCTCCGGCGCTTTCCCGGATATCCCGGATGACGTCGCAGCAGGGAATCGTCGATGAGATGGACCGCCGTGTGCAGCTCGGGGGCCTGTACAACGTGCGTGATCTTGGTGGCTACCCGGGACTTGGGGGACGGCGAGTCCGTACCGGGATGCTCTATCGCTCGTCCAGCCTGCATCGACTGGTGGACGAGGACGCCTGGCGGGAGTTTGGCGCCAGATGTGTGGTGGACCTTCGGCACCAGCGCGAGCGCAGTGCCTTCCCCCTGCCGGCCTTCATTGCCGATGACACGCACGCGTCTCTTCTGCCTGAGAGCTGGAGCGTGGGCGAAGCGGCCAGGTCCGGCACGCCGGATGACTTCCTCACCAGTGTCTTTCACAGCATCCTCGAACTCGGCCGGGATTCGCTGCGGGAGATCCTGCACGAACTCGCCTCACCCGATGCCTACCCGGCCGTCTTCTTCTGCATGGCCGGCAAGGACCGCACCGGAGTCCTGGCGGCCGTCGTGCTCGCGATTCTCGGGGTGAGCGAGAGCGACATCATTGACGACTTCCAGCTCAGCGGTGAAGAGGTGGTGGCTCTGGTCGCGTACCTGCGCACCCGCGAGAACTTCGAGGACCATCCGATGATGAACCAACCGGAGCCGCTGCTTCGAGCGCCGCGCACGGCAATGGCACGGTTCCTGGCCGAGGTGGATGTTCGCTACGGGGGGCTCTCCGGCTACGTCCGCTCGCTGGACGTGGACCACGACACTTTCCGAACTCTGCAAGAACTACTCCTGGAGGAATCGTGATCGAGCGCCGCGACCTGTACATCGATGGCCAGTGGACGACACCGGACACCGACGAGGTCATCACCGTCGACGAGGCGGCAACGGGCGACATCATCGGCACCGTTCCCGCCGGTGACGCGACGGACGCAGAGCGGGCCATCCTCGCCGCACGTCGATCGTTCGACGGCTGGGCGCAGGTGCCGATCGGGGAGCGGGCAGACATCGTGACGGCCATCGCCGCTGGTCTGCGGGAGCGTGACGAGGAACTCGGACGGATCATGGCCCAGGAGGTCGGAACTCCGATCAGCCTGTCGGCACGCGTCCAGGTTGGCCTGGCAGTCTCCGTCTTCGAGACCATCGCGGAGGCTGCGAGGGAGATGCCCACCGAGGAGCGCATCGGATCCTCGGTTGTCATCCGAGTTCCAGCGGGCGTGGTCGGTGCCATCACTCCGTGGAACTACCCGCTCTACCAGCTGGCGGCCAAGGTGGGCCCCGCCCTTGCGGCGGGATGTCCCGTGGTCGTCAAGCCCAGCAGTGTTGCGCCGTTGGCGACCTTCGCGCTCGCGGAGATCATCGACGAACTGGGTCTTCCGGACGGCGTGTTCAACCTGGTGTCAGGCCGTGGGGCCCTCGTGGGAGATCTGCTTGCCTCGCACCCGCAGGTCGACATGGTCAGCCTGACGGGTTCCACCGGCGCCGGTGTGCAGGTCGCGCACTCGGCCGCCGGGACCATCAAGAAGGTCGCACTGGAACTCGGCGGCAAGTCTGCCTTCCTGATTGCCCAGGGGGCAGACATGGATGCCGCCATGGACGCGGCCATCCGCAGCTGCTTCGTGAACAACGGGCAGACGTGCGCTGCCACCACGAGGCTGATCGTTCCGCGAGCCCTGCTCGCTGAGGTCGAGGAGCGTGCCGCAGCCAAGGTGAATGCGATGAAGGTCGGTGACCCGCTGGATCCGGAGACGACTCTGGGGCCAGTGGCCTCCGCTGCCCAGTTCCGTTCAGTGAGCAAGTACATCGAGATCGGCATGAACGAGGGAACGCTCATCGCGGGCGGACCCGGCCCGGTGGAGGGCCTCGACCGCGGCTACTTCGTGAGGCCGACGGTCTTCAGCCGCCTCGACCCCGGCGCCACCATCGTGCAGGAGGAGATCTTCGGGCCGGTTCTGTCGATCCTGTCCTACGAGGGCGGCGTGGAGAACGGCATCGCGATCGCCAACGACAGTGAGTTCGGGCTCTCCGGGTCCGTCTACGCAGCTGATATTCCCGCGGCCGTCTCCATTGCGCGGCAGCTGCGCACGGGTCAGGTCGCCGTCAACGGCGGACGCTTCAACGCACGTGCACCGTTCGGCGGCTTCAAGACGTCGGGTATTGGCCGTGAGCTCGGGCATCACGGGCTGATGGAGTACTTCGAGATGATCAGCCTGCAATTCCCCTCGGCTGACGACATCGACGGCTTCGGCCATGCCGTCTGACGACGCGCGATGACCGAACCGTGCGAACTGCTCCTCGTCCGCCATGCCCTCCCTGAGCCGGATGGAACGTTGGATCCGGGCCTGGGGGATGAGGGGCGAGCTCAGTCGGAGGCCCTGGCCCGCCATCTGGACGGCGTCCAGATCGATGCGCTCTACGCCAGTCACCTGAAGCGGGCCCAGGAGACGGCGGCACCGCTGGCCCGGCTGAGGGCGATGGACATTCGCACGGACGAGGGGCTGCGCGAGTGGGTGTCGAATGCCACGCACTATGCGGGCACGGAGAACATGGCTGATGGCGCGCGAACGCGGGCGTTCGTCGAAGGCCGTTTCGAGGACGAGTTCCTGCCGCAGCACAACGCTGACGAGCTGCGGGCCACGATGATCGCGACGGTGGGCCGCATCGGTCTGGACCATCCTGGGCAGCGCGTCGTAGCCGTCAGCCACGGCGGAGCGTCGAACACCTTCCTCGCGCATGTCGTGGACAGTCCGCGGCGCTTCTTCTTCAATCCCGGCTACGCGTCGATCTCGCGAGTGCAGGTGTGGCCGGACGAACAGGGCTTCCGCTTCGTCCTGATGAGCGTCAACGAGCCTGTCGCGGTCGACGCCAGGCATGCCGACTTCCTTCCGGGTGGCTGAGACTAGTCTCACGACGTGATCGGACTGGGCACTGTCATCAATGTGATGGCGATCCTCGCCGGTGCGAGCCTGGGTGTGCTGATCGGGCATCGCCTTCCCGGCCGAACTCGAGCGACCGTCACTGACGGCCTGGGCCTGCTGACTCTCGTGATCGGTGCCCTGAACATCGCGGCCATCACGGACTCGGACTTCGTGTCTCTGGTCGGAAGCAGCTGGACGCTCCTGATCGTCCTGGGTGCTGTCGTGATCGGTGGCGTTGTGGGATCCCTGCTCCACATCGAGGGACGTCTGGAGCGGTTCGCGGGCTGGCTCCAGTTGCGCCTCGCCCATGACGCGTCGTCGGAATCACGCGAGCGCTTCATCGAGGGATTCGTGACGTCGTCCTTGCTGTTCTGCATCGGGCCGATGGCGATTCTCGGGTCGCTCAGCGATGGCTTGGGCAATGGCATCGACCAGCTTCTCCTGAAGTCATCCCTGGACATGTTCGCCGCGCTCGCCTTCGCAGCCACGCTGGGCTGGGGGGTCGCGCTGTCGGCGGTGCCCGTGGGGATCTGGCAGGGGTTCCTCACCGTGCTTGGCGTGGCAGCGGGTGCGTTCCTGCCTGGAGCTCTGATCGCCGCGGTGACGGCGACCGGCGGGGTGCTCCTCCTGGGCATTGGGCTGCGGCTTCTCCATGTCCGGCAGATTGCCGTGGGAGACCTGCTGCCGGCCTTGGTTGTCGCACCGGTGCTGACGTCACTCTTCCTGCTCGCGAACTAGCCGGGCGACGCCTCGGTGTCCGATGCATTGACATCCCCCGGCGCGCCATCCATAGTTATCTAGACAACTAATCCGTCGCCCTGAGGAGACCCGTCGTGACCGACGTTGCCGAACAGCTCAAGCCCGAGGTACTCCCGGAGTACATCGCCAGTTCCGTGCTGGACGGGGCTGCCCGCGAAGAGGCGATGGACATGATGCGTCGACTTGCGGAGCACGTGCGCAACAAGACGACGGATCAGGCGGACGGCAACTGGCAGGAGCCGGTCGAGAACTACGCGGATGAGGAGCTCTTCCAGGCTGAGGTGGAGACGCTGTTCAAGCGCATCCCCCTGCCGCTGGCCCTCTCCTGCGAGCTGCCGGGCAAGAACACGTACAAGGCGTTGGAGGCGGTGGGGGTCCCGATCGTCCTCACCCGTGATGCCAAGGGCGAGGTCCACGCCATGCTCAACGTGTGCCGTCACCGGGGTGCGCTGATCTGCGCTCAGGGACATGGTGAGTCACGGGCCCTCACCTGCCCGTACCACGCCTGGTCGTATGGCATGGACGGGGATCTGCGGGGCATCTACGGCGAGTCGACGTTCGGGGAGTTCGACAAGTCCGAGCGAGGACTCATCCAGTTGCCGGTCGTCGAGACCGCCGGCCTGATCTTCGTCTGCCTCACTCCTGGCCTCGAGATCGACATCGACTCCTGGCTCGGGGACTTCAAGCCGATTCTCGAGGGTCTGAAGCTCAATGAGCTGCACCTGTTCTCGTCCCGGCAGATGCCGGGGCCGAACTGGAAGGTGACGATCGAGGGCTACCTCGAGGGCTACCACTTCGCCTCGCTCCATCCCAATACAGTCTTCAAGACGAATCTCAGCAACACGGCAATCTTCGACGGCTACGGCCCCCACGAGCGGGTGGCGTTCGCTCTGCGAAACCTTGAGAACAATCTCAACGACGGCGCAGACGTCGAGGACCTGGATCCGTCGGCCAACGTCGGAGCCATCATCTGGATCTTTCCGGGAATGTCCTTCGCGGGCGCTTTCCGTGAGCGCATGACGTGCTCATTGGTGCTTCCGACCACCAAGGTGGACGAGTCCGTGTCCGAGCAGCGGGTGCTGACGCGGGTGCCCGTCACGGAGGAGAACCGAGCTGATCTGGAGGCCTTCCGCGACTTCTTCTACGACGTCACGTACGGCGAGGACTACGTCACCGGCTACGGCGTTCAGAAGGGTGTTCGCAATGTCGGAGGAACCACCCAGCTGTACGGACGGAACGAGCCCGGGGTGCAGTACGTGCACCAGACGATCAACCGGATCATGAAGGAGAACCACGTCGAGGGGATGGCCCTGCCCCGCGAGGTCTGATGCCGAGGATCGGCAAGAAGCATGGACGACCTATTTTCCGCTTTCCATTGACGAGACCGGTGTTGTTGGGTGGAATACACCACGGCGGTGCTTCGACCGCCAACGAGACGTGGGAGTGAGCATGGGTTCATTGGACGGCAAGGTCGCGGTCATCACGGCAGGCAGCACGGGGATCGGTTTCGGTATCGCGGAGGCCTTCCTCGCTGAGGGCGCGACGGTCGTGATCGGCAACCGCTCCGAGGAGAAGGGCGCCCATGCCCTCGAGCGCCTGAACGCAGGCGATCGCGCCAAGTTCTTCAAGACTGACGCGCTGGTCCGCGAGGAGGTCGACGCGCTGATCGACTTCGCGGCCGAGACGTGCGGCAGCGTCGACATCCTGGTCAACGCCGTGGGTGGATCAGACGGCTGGGCGATGATCGACTCCCTCAGTGACGAGGCGTGGCTCAAGGGCCTCGAGTGGAACGCCAGCACGGCGTTCTGGGCCACCCGTCGCGCGCTGAAGTACATGGTCCCGAACCAGTACGGCCGCATCATCAACATCTCCTCCATCGAGGGCAAGCTCGCCTCGAAGGTTGCCGTCAGCCACTACATCGCGGGCAAGCACGCGATGATCGGCCTGACCAAGGCCACGGCGGTCGAGTACGCGGCGCAGGGCGTCACCTGCAATGCCATCTGCCCCGGCCCGATCGAGACCGAGCTCATGCAGGACGCCGGCCGGCAGGTCGCCGAGGCCTCGGGCATCACCTACGAGCAGTTCCTCCAGGAGTTCGCGAACGACACCCTGACCAAGGAGCTCCAGACCGTCGAGCAGGTGGCCGGCATGGCTGTCCTTCTCGCCGGCCCCCTGGGTCGTGGCATGACCGGTGGTGCCTTCAACGTCGACGGCGGCACCGCTCCGTTCTAGAAGTTCACCGAGCATCGCGCGCCGCCGGGCACCCTTCGAGCCCGGCGGCGCGCGCATGTCGCCACCATGGAGGAGAGCGCGGATGAAGGACACCTGGATCGTCGACTGGACGCGCAACGAGCGGCTGCCGTACTACACGCGTGCCAATGCCGGCGAGGTGCTGCCCGACCCGGCCAGCCCGCTGGGCTGGAGCCTGGTGTTCGAGAAGGGCCTGCTCCCGGGGTGGTACCGCGGCTTCGTGGAGTTCGGCATCTACGGGCCGGAGGAGTTCAACACGACTCCGAAGATCCCGATGGTGGGCATCTTCGGTGGCTACTTCTACCTGAATCTCTCGCACATGCGCCTGCTCGGGCTTCGTCTGGGAGCCGACTTGGCGGAGTTCGATGCGGGCCTGCTGGGCTCCCACCCTGACACTCCGCCGTACGAGCCCCATCCAGACGACATCAACCCGGAACTCTCGGCCAAGGCAGCAGCGACCATCGGCGAGATCCTCGGCTCCTCGTCGTTCCCCAAGATCGACGAGGACAGGCGTCGAACGGCCGCCCTCGCCAAGGAGCGCCCGAACCTCGCCGAGCTCAGCGATGCCGAGCTTGTTGCGCGAGCACGCTCCTTCATACCTGAGCTGGACAACGGCTTCGCGATGCATGACTACTCCAGCCTGGCCTCGACTCTCGGTCCGGGCATCCTTGCCAGCCTCTGTGCGGCTGCCGATCGACCCGAACTGCAGCTCGAGCTCATCTCTGGGCTTGGGGACGTCGATTCCGCCTCGCCCTCGCGCGGTCTGTGGAGACTCTCGCGGGAGGCGAACGCTTCGATCGAGATCACGGCCCTCTTCGATGACGGACCGGCGGCGGTTCTGGCCGCCATCCTTGAGCCCTCGAGTCCTGACGCCGTCGCGTTTGCTGCGTCGTTCGCCGCATTCATGCGCGAGTCGGGGTCGCGCGGCCCCAACGAGTGGGACATCCACGCGTTGTCCTGGGAGGCGGACCCCCTCGCCCCGCTCGCACTCGTGAACGGCATCCGCCGCTCCTCGGATGTGGATTCGCCCGAGGCCAGACACGAGCGCCTGTCGGCTCGCCGGATCGCTGCGGCCGCTCAACTTCGCGATGCGCTTGCCGGAAACGACGAAGCACTCGCCACTCTTGAGATGGCACTCGCCTCGACCGTCCTGTGCGTGCCGGCTCGAGAGCGCACCAAGGCGACCTGTGTCGCGGTCATCAACGAGGTTCGTATGACGATTCGCGAACTGGGTCGCAGGGGAGTGGAGGCGGGCCTCTACCGTCGGCCTGAGGACGTCATGATGCTGCTGGACGACGAGCTGGACGCCTACGTCAGCGAGCCGAGTGCCTACCGGGACCTGATCGCTGAGCGGCTCGCCGATTACGAGGCGCTGTTCGAGTTGGATCCGCCGTTCATCATCGCCGCGGATCCGTTGCCGCTGTCGCAGTGGAAGCGACGCACTGAGCGCGATATGCCTGCACTGCGGGAGGGTGAAGTCCTCTCCGGGCTGGGCGGTGGCGCTGGACGTTGCACGGGGCGTGTGTGCGTCGTCACGGATCCGTCGGACATGGCCAAGCTCGAGCCGGGTGACGTTCTGGTGGCTCCGTTCACGGATGCCGCATGGACCCCGCTCTTCCTCATCGCAGGTGCCGTCGTCGTGGACGTCGGAGCCATGAACAGCCACGCCGTCGTCGTGAGCCGCGAACTGGGTATCCCATCGGTGCTGTCCGTGACGACAGGCACGGCGCAGTTGCGCGACGGAATGGAGGTCACTGTCGATGGTGCTGCGGGGACGGTGACTGTTGAGTCAGCCACCGGTGTCGTTACGGTCTAGCCATGGCGTATGTGTACGAGGACTATCGCGATCTGGTCGTGATCGAGCGTGTCGAGGAGGCCGACGGAGTCGTCACGATCCGTCTGGGTGCGCCCTCGGGGGAGAATCTCCCCGCATGGGATCCGGGAGCGCACATCGATCTCCAGTTGGAGAACGGCGTGGAGAGGCAGTATTCGCTCTGCAGCCACTACAACGCCGACACGTGGCGTATCGCGGTCCTTCGCGAGCCGGAGAGCCGTGGTGGATCGTCGTACGTCCACGACCACATCAAGGTGGGCGATGCTGTCCGAACACGTGGGCCACGCAATCACTTTCCACTGGTGGAGGCCCCGTCCTACCTGTTCATCGCCGGTGGCATTGGCGTGACGCCGATGGTGCCGATGCTCGGCGAGGTGATCTTCGACAAGGACGCCCCGTGGACGTTCTGGTACGGAGGTCGCACGAGGGCATCCATGGCTTTCCGCGACAAGCTCGAAGCGCTTGGTGCGCACATCTGGCCGCAGGACGAGAAGGGATTCCTGCCGCTGGAGGAGATTCTCCGGGAGGCGGCCCCCGACACCGCCGTGTACTGCTGCGGCCCCGGTCCGCTCATCGATGCAGTCGAGCAGATGTGCGTGACGCTCGGCCGCCCCGCACCTCACGTGGAGCGGTTCTCCGCGAAGGAGGTCGCGACCGAGGGTGATGGCGGTGACCATGAGTTCACGGTGGTCGTCAACAGCACCGGGGCCGAGTACACGATCCCCGTCGACAAGAGCATCGTCGAGGTGCTGCAGGGCAGTGGAGTCCCGATCATGACGTCCTGTGCCGAGGGTGTCTGCGGCACCTGCGAGACGAGGGTTCTCGAAGGAGAGATCGTCCACCGAGACTCGCTCCTGACAGACGAGGACAAGGAGGAGGGCATCTACATGATGCCCTGCGTCTCGCGGTGCAAGGGCGATCGGCTCGTGCTGGACATCTAGCCCGTCACAGCGGGTGGGGATCCTCGTCGGACTTCGCGGAGAGCCTTGTGCAAGTCATCTAGACAAGTGTACGGTGACGGAGTTGAGTCGCACTTGCCTCGAGAGGACCTCTCATGACCACTCCCTTCGTGCCGCCTACTCGTGGTGACGGTCCGCTGCGGTTCGCCCCTGAGATCCCGAACACCCCCGGCATCTCTGAGACCGTTCCGGCATCCTGGTACACCGACCCGGAGCGCTTCGAGCTCGAGCGCAAGTACGTGCTCAACACCAACTGGCAGATCCTGTGCCGCTCCGAGGAATTGAAGGAGACCGGCGACCACGTCGTCTGGGAGGGCCAGGGCGAGACCATCGTCATCACCCGCAAGAAGGACGGCACGCTCGGCGGGTTCCACAACGTCTGCCTGCACCGCGGAGCCCGCATCGTCCGCGACTCCGGCGAGTGCGCACGACGATTCAAGTGCCCGTGGCACGACTGGGTGTACGACTTCGACGGCGCGGTTGTCGGTGTGCCTGATCGCGAGGACTTCGACCAGGGCATCCTCAAGGGGCTGAAGGCCCACCAGGTCGAACTCGCTGAATGGGGTGGCTGGGTCTGGGGGGTGCTCGCCGGTCCCGGTGTTGCGCCGCCGCTGATGGAGTACCTCGGCGACGACATCCTTCAGGATCTGGGCGCCTATCGCATGGAGGACATGTTCCTCAAGGAGAAGCTGACCTGGTACGTGGATGTGAACTGGAAGGTCGTCGTCGACGCCTTCAACGAGTTCTACCACGCTCCGGCCCTGCATCACATCCCGCCGCAGGACGTCAAGGACGGCCGGGAGATGCGCATCTTCGAGTTCGATCGCCACTCGATGATGGTCGTTCCTCTGAAGGGGGCTCTCCCGAAACTGCAGGAGAACCCCGACCACCAGTCCGTGGCGATCTGCCACTACACGATCTTCCCGACCAGCGTGTTCAACAACAATCCCGAGCATCTGGAGTTGTTCCGCGCAGTTCCGATCTCCCACAACCAGACCCGTTTTGAGACGTGGGAACTGTGGTACAAGTCCGATGATCAGGACTACCTCGATCGCACCCAGCGTCACTGGGATCACCTGAAGATCGTCGTGGGTGAGGACGTCTGGACGTGGGAGGACGTTGCCGCGGCATCTCGCTCGAGCTACTACAAGCGGAACTTCTTCAACGACCGCGAGTGCAAGATCCCCTTCTTCCACAACCAGGTTCAGCGCCTCATCGACGAGGGCATCGCCCGTGACCTCGCCGGCAGCTGAGGTCATGCCGGTCGTAGCCGACTTCACCTTCTCGTTCAACTGCATCGACGACGTCCCGTTGGACGTGCGCTGCCGGGCCGCCAAGGAGGCCGGCTTCGCAGAGATCGGTCTGAGCCTGCGATGGATGCAGGTCTGGCTCGACGACGGGCACACCCTTGATGAACTCGATGCGACGCTGACCGAGTACGGCCTGACCGTCGGCGAACTCGAGGCGGTGCGCGTCCTCGGTGAGGAACCGGACCCACGGGAGGAACTCGCGGCCGTGCTGGCTGCCCACCTTCGCCCGGCGCGCCTTCAGTCCATCGGCCCGTACGAAGGATCCCTGGACGATGCCGCCGAGCGAGCAGGTCGGGTCGCGGATCGTTTCGCAGCCTGGGGCGTCGAGGTCGTCCTCGAGCCCCTGCCCTTCACGAACATGCGCACGCCAGCCGATGCGGCAGCGATCATCGAGCGAGCGGATCGCCCGAACCTCTCCATGTGCATGGACGTGTGGCACTTGTATCGCAATGACCTCCCGATGTCCCACCTCGATGGCCTGTGGCCCTACATCTCCACCGTCCAGTTCAATGACGGAGCGATCCGCTGCGAGTACCCGGACGATCTGCGTGAGGACTGCCTGCTGAATCGTCGCATTCCGGGTGAGGGGGAGTTCGACCTCGTGGGCCTGATCCGGGAGCGCAATGCGCACCGTCCCGACAGCACGTTCTCCATCGAGGTCATCAACAGGACCCTGAAGTCGCAGGACCCCATGCTCAGTGCCCGGCAGATCGCCGAAGGGCTGGAGCGTGTCCTCGTCGCAAGCCGCTGATTCACCATTCGCATTGAGGAGACACATCACATGACCACCTATCGCGTCGATGGACTGCGCTTCCCTGATCGCCACGACATCGAGCAGATGATGTTCCGCTATGCGAAGGCCGCAGACCAGGCGGACATCGAGACCCAGCTGACGTGCTTCGAGCCGGACTGTCGGGTCAACTTCAGCGGTTCGTGGATCGAAGGCCACGAAGCGCTGCGTGAGGCCTGGAAGAACGCCTACACCCGCTACGCGCAGACATCGCACGCGGTCACGAACATCTCCATCACCTTCACCGGCACTGATGCAGCGGAGGCCGAGAGCCTCATCACCGCCTGGCACCGGACAGCCGAGGGCAAGGAGTGGACGCTCCATGGTCGCTACATCGATACCTGGTCCAAGGGCGTCGAAGGCTGGAAGATGGCCACGCGCGTAATCGTTGCTGCGGGCGCAGTGGGGCGCGATGAGTCCACGCTCACCATGATGGAGCGCTTCACCATGAGCGATGGTCACTGATGGGACGCATGCAGGGGAAGTCCTGTGTCGTCACCGGTGGTGCGCGGGGTATCGGCGAGGGCATCGTGCGCCGCTACGTTGCTGAAGGCGCTCGCTGTGTGATCGCCGACATCGACGTCGAGGCCGGTGAGAAGCTCGCCGCGGAACTGGGCGATGCCGTCGTGTTCGTGCGGACTGACGTCACGTCCGAGTCAGATATTGCAGCAGCAATCGATCTCTGCGTCTCGAGGTACGGCTCGCTGGACGTCATGGTCAACAATGCCGGTGTCGTCGGAGTGACCGGTCCGATCGAGGAGACCCCGCTCGAGGACTACGAGCGCACCATGTCGATCCTGCTCACCAGCGTCTTCCTGGGCACCAAGCTCGCACTTCCCATCATGAAGAAGGCGGGTGGGGGCGCCATCATCAACACGTCGAGCACGGCAGGCGTGCAGGGGGGTCTCGGTCCGCACGTCTACACGACCGCCAAGCACGGGGTCATCGGCCTATCAAAGTCGGTCGCCGTCGAGGCTGCCCCACACGGCGTCCGCGTGAACGTGCTGTGTCCCGGAGCGACGCTGTCGTCCCTGACCGCAGGTCTGGTGGCAGGAGACAAGGACGCCCTGGACGAGGCCTATGAGCGGCTGTCGTCGAAGTACCCGGGCGGCAAGGCGCCGAGACCTGAGGACATGGCGAACGCTGCAGTGTTCCTCGCGAGTGATGAGGGCCAGTTCATGAACGGCGCAGTGATCGTGATGGACGCGGGGAAAGAGGTGCTCTCGGATCGGGCAGCGAAGTTCTACCCGATCGACTGATTTGGCGGTCGTTCGCGGCGGATGTACTGTCGGCGGCGATAACTGGGGCGCATTGCTCTGGCCACTTGGACAGAGCCGGAGACATGCATGAATGCTCGAGCCCTCGTTCCCACTGCTGCCGCACTCGTCGCTCTGGGCGTGATGGTGTCCAACGGAGCAGTCGCGTCAGCGGCTCCCAAGGCTGCAGAGGTCACTCTCGTGATGTACTCCGAGACTGTCGGCTTCTTCAACGTGGACAGCAATGCTCCAGGCATTGACCACGGGGACCTCTTCCATCGTGAGCTGTCCTTGTCCCGTACCCCCGGCGGCCCAGTCGTCGGTGTGGCCTACTCACAGGCGGAGGTCATCTCGCACAGCCCGGAGAATGACGTCGATGTTCGCCGGGTGACGGTGGAGGATCGACTGCCCAAGGGGCAGTTGTTCATGATGGGCGTGACGGAGCTCAAGCGCGGCACGACCCCTGCACCCGGCTGGACCGATACCTATGCGGTCATCGGTGGCACCGGGAAGTACGCCGGCGCGCGGGGCACTCAGTCCCTTCTGCTGCTCCCGGACGGGAAGACGTTCAAGGTGACCTGGCGGTTGACGATCCTCTGACCGTTCTCCGTCAGGTCCTGCGTCAGCTGGCCGAGCGCCCTACATCCGAGACCCCGCTGAGGATGGCTCGCTCGTTGTCCATGCGGGTACGGAGGATGTCCTCACCGCGGCCAATGAACTCTCGGTCGACAGTGTCCATCACCAGGTCCATCGCCGTCGAGAAGGCCCGGCTCGCCCGCTGGTAGTCGGTGATGACATCCGAAAGCACCAGGGAGGCGCCGATATGGGCCGCTTCGACGGCGGCGGCGACCTCGGGACTTCCCGTTGCTGCCGCAACGTCAGCCGCGAATTCCAGGTAGACCGCACTCTCATCCCGCATCACGGAGATCTCACGCTCGCTGGCGTTCGCGCAGTTGTTGAGGACGATGGTCAGCATGTGCAGCCGGATCTGCTGAGCCGGGTCGGTGATGCTCGGCATGATGTCGCGAAGGATCTCCTCCACGACGTCCTCGAGGACGCGGGATGTGGAAGGGCGAGTGATCATCGGGTTGCCTCCGCGGAGTAGGGGAGCTCGAGTGCGTAGTCCAGGTAGAGCCTGTGGAAGTGGGCGTAGGCGGTCATCAGGAATGTGCCCATGACGCCGCGATGCTCACCCATCGCCACGTCCTCCGAGCCCCGCAGGATGTCAAGCATCAGGTGGCTGGTGCCGAGGAGGAGGAAGTACCTGGCGATGGCTGGGTTGATCTGCTCCTCCGTCAGTCCCGTCAGCTCCCGGTACCGCGCGAGGAAGATCTCGGGGTCCGGGTGGTACAGGTGTGGTGGCATCGGAATCTGCAGGTAGTAGCCGATGTCGAGTCGTGGGTCACCGATCCGAGCGAACTCCCAGTCGATGATGTAGGGGTCCGAACCCTCGGAGAGGAGGAAGTTCCCCGGCTGCAGGTCACCGTGGACCATGGTCATGGGGACCTCAGGTGGAATGTTCATGCGGATCTTCTTGAGCGTGTAGCGCAGAATCGGGTCATCCTCACCGATGTACTCGAGCATGCGCTCGTAGTTGGCGATGATGTCGTCCAGGTGCTGACGCCAGTCTGCTGGGCGATCGATGGACGCGTCGATGCTGTCGAGAGGCGTGTTGTGCGCCGATGCGATTATGGCGATGAAGTCCTCGCGGGCCTTGTCCAGGTCAGGTCCGGTGTCGAGGAACTTCTGCATCGACGTGGAGTCGATCGCCTCGGAGATGATGCACTTGCAGCCCATGTACTCGCCGGTGCTGTCGAAGTAGCGGGGCGTGGGGATGCGGAAGTCGGGCAGGTCCTTGACGGCCTGCAGGATCGCCCACTCGGCGTCCCGATCGCTGCGAAAGACACTGCTCTCCACCGCAGGGTCTCCCCGGAGGACGAGCTTCTCCGTCGAGCCATCGGCCCACTGCACTTCGGCCATCACGGTGTCGCGGCTATAGCCGCCCGGCACTGGAGCCGTGCTGATGACAGTGGCGCCGCGATCGGGCTCCACCGCATTGAGGAACGACTGCAATCTCTCGGCGTCCATGTCTAGGCCTCCTCGGGGCGGTAACTCAGGTCGTTCCGGTCTCGCCGACCGCGCACAGTCTCGGGTCGACGGGTGAAGTACTGCTCAGCCGTTGGCTCGGTGCGAGTCCAGTCGACGACCTCGGTGCGGTGGGTCATGAGCCACCGGCCGTCCCGTCGCGCGTACCGATCCACATAGCGGCCGCAGATGAAGCGGTCGAAGTCCTCGGAGGCGTGCTGGTGGAACGCCTGGAAGTAGACCTCGCCCGTCGCGTCGTCACCGTCGAGAGTCAGGTTGATCTGCCCGAGGAAGTGCTGCGTTGCCTGGTAGGCGCTGAGCGCCTTCATCGCCATGTCGGCCATGTCGTCGGGCGCGCCGCGGAAGCTTCCGTAGTGCGTCGTCGCATCGTCGGCGAAGACACTGCGGACGAGGTCGGGATCCTGACGATCGAGACCGCGCATGTACCTGGCGGACAACGCCCGCAGCTCGGCTTCATCGGCAAGGCGCTGAAGTGTGTAATCGGTCATGGGATCACGCATTCAAGATGGCCGAAACCTCGGTCGTCGGCGTCGTCGAGGTTGACGCATGTCGCAAAGTTCTCAGCCCAGGCGTCAGCCCGCGGGGCGAACCAGCCAGCGGGGTCGCCCACGTCCACGGGGTGAGTGACGTCCCAGATCTCACCCTCGTGGTGCTCGTCACCACGGTAGACACCGCGGCCGCGGCGATCGGTGAACCCATCGTGGTAGCCGCCCCCTTGGAGGTACACGGGCCATCCGACGGGGGAGAGAAGGAAGCGGTCGACCTTTCCGTCCTCGCGCGTGAGCGAGACCGTGGTGTCAGCGGCGCGAGGCAGATCGTCGACGCGGGTGGCTGTGGCGTGCACGTCGGCGTATCGCCAGCGAGGTTTCGTCGGATCAAGCGGGATGACGACTCCCTCGAAACCGTCAACGGAGTCGTCCGCCTGCTGGTGGAACTGCCAGAAGAGGACTCGGTCGGGCATCCGCACCATGGTCCACTGGCGCATTGCGAATCCCCGGCGTGGATCGCGTCCGGAGATAGGTGCGATGCCATCCTCGAGGCCACCCGTGCGCCCGAGCCCCCAGGAATGGTCGCGCACGCCTATCCATGACTTCGGTGAGACGGTCAGTTCACGCCCTGCGATCGTCAGGGTGCCAGAGACCTCGCAGCACTGGTCGTAGTTGGTTCGGTCGTAGACCTTCCGGCCGCCGGAGTAGCGCACGATCCGATCCTCGAGGTGAGGCTCGTGGAGTCCGCGCCACGTGAGGTCGAACGTGATCCCGTAGGGGTTGTCACCGCACGTCAGCCGAAGCTCCTCGAGGGGTGCGACGATCTCAAGGCGTATGGGACCGACCCAGATGTCGTCATTGTCCGGACGCAGGCGCCGTGACCAGCGCATGTTGTGCTGGCGGCCGTCGATCGTCGCGCAGGCGAAGCCGTCCATCACGTCCGTGTTGGCATACAGGCGGATCGCAACGAAGAGCGAGGCGCCGGTGGCCTCGTCGCCGAGAGTGAAGTAGAAGCCGTCGTTCCAGTGGACGGAGTCGGAGACGACGGAGTCGAAGGTGCCCCCCACTTGGTGCCGGGGGTACTCATCCATGCGCGTCAGGCGTCCGGCGTCGGTCATGCGATCACTCTATCCAGTCACAGCCTAGTTATGAGACAGAATGTCCTATAAGGTTCTGAATCGTGAAGACTCTCATCCTCGGTGGCAGCACGTTCGTCGGTCGTCGCATGGTCGATCTCCTGGTGCGACGTGGCCACGACGTCACTGTTCTCAACAGGGGCCGCACGACATCCGACCTGCCCGGGGGCGTCGACCGCATCGTCGGCGATCGCACGAGCACCGAGTCGATGAGAGAAGCGCTGGGCGACACGGAGTGGGACGCCGTCATCGACGTCTCTGGTTTCGTCATGGCGGCTGGTGGAGGGCAGTTCGAGGACCTCATTGCGATGCTCGATGGCTCCACCGGGGCCTACGTCTTCGTCTCATCGATCATGGCCTACGAGCCCAGCGGCATCATGCCCTGGACCGAGGATGCCCCCACGACGAGCGATGCCATCACGACGTACGGCGGATTCAAGGCCCATGCCGAGCGGGCCATCCTCGAACGCCATGCCGCCACCGGCTTCCCTGGATCGGTTGGTCGTCCCGCTGCGATCTATGGGCCCGAGAACAACATCCACGACATGGAGACGGCGATGTTCCTCCGGCTGCGCCGCGGCCTGCCGATCCTCCTCCCTCACGAGGGTCTCGTCACGACGAGCTATGGCCACGTCGACGATCTGTGCCTGAACCTTCTCGAGATGGCACAGAGCCCGAGGGTCACCGGAGAGGTCGTCAACATCACTGGTCAGGGCGCATCAGCCCGGGCGTGGACGGAGCTCCTCGCCCGAATCGTTGGAGTGGAAGCCGACATCGTGGAGATCCCCACGGGTCACACGGCACGCAAACCGCTCTTCGGCCACCTCTTCGGCACCAAGCACCACGGGATCCTGTCCGTCGCGAAGGCTGCCGACCTCGGACTCACGCCCGAGAGGGGCATCGACAGGGGATATCGCGAGACATATGAGTGGTTCTGCTCGACGGACCTTGTCGAAGCTCCCGAACAGCTGTCCGATCCGATGTGGGGCGCCGGGTATGACTTCGATCTCGAGGCGGAGATCGTCCGCGAGCTGCGAGGGCGCTGATGGAGGCATGGATCGCCGATGACGTCATCCGTGGCGCCATCGCAGCCGGTCTGGCGGACTCCACCCTCGGTTCCGCCGATCAATGGTCCGCGGTCCAGCGACATCTGGATGAACGAGGTGCGGATCCATGGCCGCAGCGACGTGAGGCCCTCTTGCGCGGGGACGTTCCGTTCGCGACCTTGCAGGGGTGGCTTGATGACGACGTCGCGACAGCCGCACCGTTGATGGCTGCGTTCACCAGTCACGACACCACGATCGAGCACGCGGATACGGCAGTCGACGAG
>Ga0181561_10001249_pt1 | contig 22513 bp, 8 predicted proteins | sample 011ome_19_FD_133760 | JGI IMG/M metagenome (GOLD analysis project Ga0181561, IMG submission 133760) | Coastal salt marsh microbial communities from the Groves Creek Marsh, Skidaway Island, Georgia - 011510BT metaG (megahit assembly) | ecosystem: Environmental > Aquatic > Marine > Intertidal zone... | reverse complement strand
CGAGCGCGAAATGCGCGTACATTCGCGCCGCGGGCCCGACTGGCGTGCGCTCGGCGTGTGTGTGTCACGCGCCTCGTGGTGATGAACACGAACGCGGGCATTCGGCGTTGGTCGTGGTATCCTATACCACTGTGCGATGGCGATGTTAGTTTTTCCGCTACTGTAAAAACAGGCGTACTACGTAAGACGACTCTCCGCGCGTCTTCTCAGAACACCTCCAGCTCCGCGTCCGGGTAACCGCACGCATTCTTGTGCTTGTCGAATAGAGCTTTCAACGCGTCGACGAACGCTGCGTGCGTTTTGTCCACCAGGTCACGCGTGATCAAATCGGGCTCGACTTTCCGCACCCGCATCGGCGTCCCCACGACCACGGCGAGCGTCCCCGGAATCGGAAGCGGCGTTCCCCACGCGCCCACGAACAGGGGAATCGCGATCCGCAGGTGCTTCATCAGCGCTTTCCTCGGTCGCATCAGGAAATCCGTCGTGTGGTACATGTCCGTCTCCCCGAACGCGTACACCGGAACCAGGGCGCTGCCGTGCTCGATGGCGAGCTTCACGAATCCTTTCCGGCGTTTCAAAAACACGCGGTGCTCGCCGCGCCGCGTCAGCATCTGCTCCGCCTCGCCCCCGGGCAACACGTACAGGTGTTTGTTCGCCTTCAGGCACTTCTTCGCGGTGCGCTTCCCCGCGTCGACGCACCCGAGCCACATCAGCAGCTCCCTGTACCCGGGGACGGCCAGCGTGATGGATGCCACCAAATCGCGCCGCTCGGTGACGAACGTCGGGAACTTGGTCATGAAGCCGGCCGTGTCCGTCATCAAGACGCCGTGGTGGAACGAAACCACGCCGTGCGGGAAACACGCGAAGATGGACCGCTCGCCGCCCTGCGCGTCCGGTATCAACCCCCGCGTCTCCGCTGCTTTCAGCGCCTTCTCGTCGTCGTACACGATCCTCGGCTTGAACCACGAGCGCTCGCCGGCGCCGATGATGACGTGCAGACGGCGCCACCGCTGGAATCGCTCCCACGGCTTCCCGAGCTCGTACTCCGTGCCGTCCATGTAGCTGAACACCACGTAGTACGCCACGGGGATCCACAGCGCGAGCGCGGCGGGGGTCAAGGACGACGCGTTAGCGTACGCGTACGAGACGAACGCGCCCTGCGGTCAGCGAAGGTCGTGGGCGGGACGGTCAGCGAGGACGACGGACCCGGCGCGGCGCGCTGGTCCGAAGGGTTGCCACGAACGAGGGTTTGGGTGGCGCGCGGAAGCGTCGCGGCGGTCGCGCGGTCGGCGGGACGCACCAAGACGGCGATCTGCGCGAGACGCATGTCGCGAGAGGAAGCGTCGCGCGCTCCGACGACGCGACTCGAAGACACACGCGCGCGTGCGGCGCGCGTGTGACACCGCGCGCGAGTCGAAACCCGGCATCGCGGGTGGTCGCGAAACGCCTGCCTGGAAGATTTGCGTCGCCGGGTTTTTTCGTTTTTTTTTTGGTTTGTTCGCGTCGCCCTTACATCACTGGACCATCCACCCCATGCGGCTCGCGCCCCGCTCCGACGTCGCGTCGGTCGCGGGCGCATCGGCGTCCTCCCCCGCGTCGTCCATGCGCGCGTACGTCCCCTCCGACAACTCCGCGACGGCGGGCGCGTCTTCGTCCGTCGGGTCAAACGGAAAAGCGCTTTTGTTTTTTTTCTCAGCCGCGGCCTTTTTCGCGTCCGCGCGCTCCGCCGCGACGTCCACGCCGAACTTCGCGAGTGCCCACTTCTCCAACAGCCGCCCCCGCCGCCGCGTCTCGACAACCGCGGGTACCTCGTGCGGTACCTCGCCCCCCCGAGAAGGAGCTGTCTGTCCGTCGAGCGCCTCTCTCAGTCCGCCGGTCAACGCGACGAGCGCGGCGCGCAGGAAGTTGTGCCCGCCTTTTCGGGCGACGTCGCCCGAAAACTCGGAGAGGTCCTCGTCCTCGAAGAGCGTCTCCGCGGCTCGGTCGAGCTGCGCGGCGAAGGACGCGGTGAAGGCCTCGTAGAGCCGCGCGTGCGCCGCCGCGCACGACACCGCGGCGTCGCACATCAGAGCCGTGGTGGCTTTCCAGTGCGCCAACGCCGGTTCCGAGCCGAGCAACAAGAACAACACGAACGCCGTCTGATTGGAACCCAGGAGATGGGCCCAATCCCCGCCGCGCGAGGCGTCGACGGCGCGTCGCAGGCGCGCCTCAGGGTCGTGGCCCAACGCCGTGATCTCCGCGGGGGACGCGCCCGCGGGCGCGCGGCTCGCGGCATCGCCGAACGAGGGCGCCACCGGGACGTCGTCGTACGTTCCGGAGGCGCCGCCGCCCGCTGTCGCCGTTTTTTTTTTTCCCGCTGTCGCCGCTCGCGCCCGCGCCGCCGCCGCGGCTTCCGGCCCGCCGCGCACGCACGCCTCGAGGGGCTGGTCCGGGTCCCCGGGCGCGACACGCGTCCCGAGCGGCACGCCACACCGCGCCAGCACGTCCTCCGTGACGTGCGACGTGAGCCTGCGCCACACCTCCGACGAACGCGCGGGGTACGCGCCGGTGGCGGCGTCGAAGTCGTGTCGCCGCGCGCCCATCTGCAGCCGCGCCGTCTGCTCGGGGTCGTGCCCCGTGCCGCGCGCGAAGGTCTCGGTGTGCGGGTCCCACCGGCGCACGTGCACGTCCGCCGGCGCGACGCGCACGAACTCCGCGACGCGGGTCACGTCGTTCCCGGCGGCGCCCAGCAACACGAGGTGCAGTCCGGGAGGCACCATCTTGACACCTCGGAACTTCTCGCCCACCGTGAAGAGGGTGCAGTCGATCCCGAACTCCGTCCCGGGAGGCACGTCCATGATAATGATCGTTCCTCCGTGCTCCACGCGACGCAGAGCCTCGTCGTTGGACATCTCGTCCCCATCGCGCGCGGTCCCCATCGCGCGCGTGACCCACCCGCGCGCGCGACCCACAGTCGCGTCGTACCGCATCGTCGCTGCAGCTTCGTGGTCGCCAAACGCCACCGAACGCGCACGAACGTTTCACTAAAAAAATCCGACCCGTACGTCGATACGACACGAGCGAACGCGCGGGATATAAACGAGGCCGATACGTTAGTTTTTTGTCCACTTCGGTGGACATCTGTTAAAATTGGAACGATACAGAGAAGATTAGCATGGCCCCTGCGCAAGGTATGTAGTCTGCAAAAACTGCAAGTTGCCAAGCGCAGCTAACGAACGTTAGCACAGCCCATGTCGAGACTCGGTTAACTGACCAAGAACGTCTCCTCTGCACTCACAGGATGACACTGCAACTCTGGGAAAGGTCCAGCCATTTTTTTTTGTTTTTCTCCCGTACCCATAAAAACGGGCGGTTGTTGCCAGCCTTCATCGAGACGCGCTCGCGCGGCGCCGCGAGGTGGTCGACCATGGCGGAGGTTGGGGCGACCGGCGCCGACACGCCGGGCGCGGACGTCGCGAGGCGACGCGCGGAGATGCAGGCGCTCTCAGAGGATGACCGCGAGGGTACGCACCCACCGAGAGATCCGGTGGACTCGGCACCGAAAAAGTTGACTGTCGTACACAAACGGTTCGCTTCACGACGCGCCGATGGCACGGAGGCTCCGGCGTCGAAGACGCGGAGGGTCGCGGCGCGCGCGCTCGCGGTGACCGAACGTTCCGCGCGATAGCGTCGGACGATGTCTGGAGCGTACCTCGCCGGACCCTTCTCTGACCTCCCCGCCCCCCCCCGAACCCGCGCGTAGCCTTGGACGCCATCTGCGAGGCGAACGGCGTGACCGAGGATCACCTGCTGCGCCGCGGCGCCGAGCAGGTGCGGCGCGTGGAGATGTTCATGTTCAACTTCCCCGAGCTCAGGGGTTTGTCCCTGTTCACGAACCTGACCAGCCTGAGCATCATGCAGCAGAGCCTGGAGCGCATCGAGGGCCTGGAGGCGTGCGCGCAGCTGCGACACCTCTGGGTGGTGGAGTGCCGCGTGCGGAAGATGGAGGGCCTGGGCGCGTGCTCGCGGCTGGAGCGTCTGTACCTGTACGGCAACGCGATACGGACCGTCGAGGGGCTGGACGCCGCGGCGTCTTCCCTCAACACGCTGTGGCTGTGCGATAACGACATCGAGGTCGTGCCTGACCTGGGGTACCTCGCTGAGCTCAAGGAGCTGAACCTGGCGCGGAACCGCGTCGAGCGGTGCGCCGACGCGACGCGCGAGTGCTCGAAGCTCGTCTCGCTCAACGTCGCGGCGAACGCCATCGACTCGTTCAAAGAGGTACGCGGGTTCGGGCGTCTGCGCGCGCTCAAGGAGCTGGCGCTGAGCGACCCGCACTGGGGCGCAAACCCGGTGTGCCGGCTCAGCAACTACCACACCTTCGCGCTGTGCGCGGTGCCCCGGCTGGCGGTGCTGGACACGACGCCGATCGCGGAGGAGACCAAGGCGCTCGCCGAGGCGACGGCGATGAAGAAGACGATGTTTTACGAGATGCGCGCGCGGCACGCGCGGCGGCGCGCCGACCAGGCGGTGGCCGCCGCCGCGAAAGGCGAGGCGTACGTCACACGCGAGCTGGACCGCGCGCGCGTCGCGCTCGACCGCGCCATCAGGCACACCGAAAAGACCCTGGCGGACGCGGAGGAGGCGAAAGAGGCGTCGTTTGAGGCGTCTTCGAGAGTCGCGCGCCGCGAAAACGAAAAGCCGGACCGCCTCTCGGCGGACGCGACTCTTTCACGACGCGAACCTCCGACGCGAACCGTCTCGGCGCGTGCCAAAAACGCGTTTGTTTCAGAAACGGGCGATACCCTCACGTCGTCTCGGACCGTCTTGGCGTCGCTGGAGTCGGCGAAGACCTCCGTGCTGGTGGAGAGTGAGGCGATGACGCGCGCGTTCGAGACGTGCCGCTCGGCGTCGCGCGCGCTCGCGGACGCGCGGGACGCGCGCGCGCGGCTCGAGCTCGAGACGGGCGGGAACGTGCGCCTGGAGGACGGCGCGCCGGAGGCGCCCTGGCGCGACGAGTGCGCTGCGCTCGCGCGCGCGCGCTTCCGCGGCGTCGGCGCGCGACTCGCCGGCGACGACGGGCCGAGGGTCTCCGGCGTGCGCGTCGTGCGCGTCACGCGCGTGCACAACCGTGCGCTGCGCGAGCGCTTCGAGCGCGCGGCGGCGAGGCGCGCGGACGAGAGGCTGGCGGCGAAGCGGGCGGAGAAGCGGGAGAGGCGCGTCGAGCGCGAAAGCGCGCGCGAGCGAAGCGCGCGGCGAGGTACGTCTCGCGCTTCGGATTGCGGAAGCTCGAGCTCCGGCGCGAGCTCGAGCGGAAGCGGGAGCGGAAGCGACTCTCTGTCGGAAACGACAGAGGAAGACGCTTCGGACGAAGACACTTCGGACGAAGAGACGGAAAGAAGAGGCGCCGGCGGAACGGAGGGGAGACTTGGCGACGCCAAGGCGCGCGCGCGACGCGCTCGGAGACGAGAAAAAAAAGAAGACGCGTATGAACGAACGGAATTGTTTTTCGTCGGCGTCCCGGATGAGGCTGCGAGCCGCGCCGTCGCCGAGCTCGGCGTTCCCCGCGACGCGACCGCGAAGGGCGCCGTGGTGGTGCACGACTCGCTGGACCTGGCGGACGCCGCGCGGCTCGCCGCCGCGCGCGCGAGGATGAAGAAAAAAAACACGTTCGGCGCCTCCGTCCCGGATTCGGAGGACCCGCGCGAAGCGGAGACTGGGTGGATGCGCGGCCACGCGATCGTGGTCAGGACGCGCCTGGGGCGGGCGAAGACGGTCGAAACGCTGGGCGGGTCGACCGTCCACGCCTCGCGCTTCCCCGGGTTCGACGCACTCACGGTGGTCTCCCCGAAAGCCGCCAACCAGCGCTCGCACTACGTCTTCGCCAAAGAAGACGTCGTGCCGGAGTACGTCGTGGAGTTCCAGTACGACGTCGTCGACGCCGACAAGTCCGTGAACCGCGAGGTGCGCGCGGGCGACGACGTCTCCACGCGGCGGTTCCGCGAGTGGACCGACCCGCGCTTCGTCTCGCAGCGGTGCGAGAGCGCGCTGCTGCGCCTGCCGTTCGAGGCGCGCGTCGTGGCGAGGCCCCTCGCCAGGTTCCTGGGCGCGGCGGCTGAGGCGGAGCGCGCGCGGGAAAACGCGGAGGATGCCGACGACGAAACGCGCGCCGAGCGAGACGACGCGTCTTGGGCGGCGTCCGCGGCGTTCGAGGTTCTGAGCGCCGCGTTCGGCTTCGAGTACGACACGCACGACAGCGCGTGCCGCGCGCTGGACGAGCGGCTCCGACGCGAGCGCGACGCGATGGACGGCGAGAGGTGGAGCGGCATCGCGGACTTCGCGCGGCGGCGCGCGACGCGCGTCGGCGCGGATGCCGGCGCGCTGACTCGGCTGGACCTGCACGGCGTCGGGCTGACGCGCTGCGAGAACCTGGACGGGTGCGGGAACCTGCGGTCTTTGGTGTTGGCGTTCAACAACATCTCGAAACTGGAGAACCTCGAGTCGCTCACGAAGCTGGAGCACCTGGACGTGAGCCACAACGCCCTGCGGCGCATCGAGAACCTCGCGGGTTTGTCGCGCCTGAACACCATCCTGCTCAGCGATAACAAGCTGTTCCGCCTGGAGGACCTGAACGCGATGCGCGCGGCGGCGGGCTCGCTGCGGACGCTCGACCTGCGCGCGAACGCGATGCGCGAAAACCGAGCGTACGCGGGCCTGGTGCTGCGCCGCATGACGGCCCTGCAGGTCCTGGACGGCGTGAAGGTCACAGAACGCGACCGGCGGCGCGCCGCCGCCTCCACCACCACGCTCACGGCGGCGATGATCAAGGCGCGCGCGACGTTCGACGACGAGGACGTCGGCTTTCTCGCCTCCTCCAGACGTTTGAAAGACGTAAAAACCGAAGAAGACGACCCCGACGCGTGGTGGCCCCGGGTCCAGTCGCTGACCGTCCGGCGGCGCGACCTGCGCCGGCTCGCGGACCTCGAGCGGCTCGTGAACGTGCGCTCGATCGACCTGGCGCAGAACGAGATCGCGCGCATGGAGGGCCTCGACGCGCTGGCCAACCTGGAAAAGCTGAACATGGAGGAGAACCGCGTGGCGCAGATTGAAAACACCGAGGCGCTCGTGAACCTGCGCGAGCTTAACCTGGCGCGCAACCGGCTGTGCCGCGTGGAGAACCTCGCGCCCCACCTCGTGCGTTTGACGCGCCTGAGCCTGGAGGGCAACCGCCTGACCAGCCTGCGCGGCGTCGCGGGCCTGCCCGAGCTGTGCGAGCTGTACGTCGGCGAGAACGCCGTCGCCGAGACCCGGGAGGTGTTCCACCTGAAACAGCTCCCGAAACTCGTGATTCTGGACCTCGCGGGCAACCCCGTGTGTTTCGCGAACGAGTACCGTCCGTACGTGCTCTTCACGCTGCGGCGGGTGAAGGTGCTGGACGCGGTCGGCGTGGACGCCGCCGAGCACGCCGAGGCGCGCCTGCGGTTCGCGGGGCGCGTGACGCGCGACTTCCTGGAGGTCAAGTTCGGCCGGCGGCACTTCCGGGGCGCCGCCTCGCTGGACCTGCGCGCGTCGCGGCTGAGGGACGTCGGGGACACGTTTCTCTCCGCCGAGTTCGACGCGCTCGAGGCGCTGGACCTGGACGGCAACGCGCTCGCGTCCGTGGACGGGCTGTGCGCGCTCCCGAGGCTCGCGACGCTGAGGGTGGGCGGGAACAAGCTGGAGGCGTCGCCGCTGTGGACCGTGGAGGCGCTGAGAGCCGCCGTCGCGGCGGCGGCGAGGCGGGAAGAACGGCGGGACGTTTCAATCGACGTTTCCGCGAAACGCGCTCCTCTCCGCGACGTCGACGCCGATTCGCGACGGAGCGTCGCGGCGCTCAGCGCGCTCTCCCTGGACGACGACGACGACGACGACGAAGACGACGCGGAGGAGACGAACGCGGAGGAGGATCTGGAGGGTCTCGGAGTCGAACGTGTCGGCGAGCGTCCTTTCGTGCCCTCCGCGCCGACTCGCGCCGCTGCTCGGGGCAAACCGGAAAGCGAGGCGCCCGTCACCAAGCGGACCGTCCCTCTCGGCGGCGCGAACGCGTTCCGCACGGCGGAGGAGGTGGCGTCGGAAAAGGATTTTTCACTAAAAAAGAAGCCCGACGACGCGGAGACGGCGGAGTCGCTTTTGATTCGGAAACCGCCGTTCCCGGCGTTGCGCGTGTTGGACGTTTCCGCGAACGCCGTCGCGAACGCCGCGACGCTGCGTCTGGAGGTGTTGCGAACGACGCTGACGACGCTGGACCTCTCCGAGAACGACCTGACGAGGCTCGACGGGCTGGAAACCCTGGCGGCGCTGGAGACGCTCTCGCTCGACCGCAACCGCGTGAAACACCTGGATTTCGACGCCTTCGCCGGGTTGGGGAACCTGCGCGTTTTGCGGATGGAGGAGAACGGGCTGCGTTCGCTCGCGCACTTCGACGCGCTCGTTTCCCTGCGCGCGTTGCACCTCGGCGGGAACCGCGTCGGCGAGGTGTCCGAGCTGGAGAAGCTGGCGCCGCTCGCGGAGCTGGGCGAGCTGACCCTCGCGGGCAACCCCGTGACGCGGAAACAGGTGTACCGCCCGATGGCGCTGCGGCACTGCGAGAAGGCGCACACCCTGGACGGGCGCGCGGTGACGGCGCTGGAACGCGAGCACGTGGAGTACCTGTTCTCGCCCGTGGACGGCGCCGGCGCCGCGTCGTCGGACGGAGCGTACGGCGGCGACGACCCCGGTTCGGAGGGCGGGCACTTCATCGTGGCTTCCGCGGTGGCGGACGCGGAGTACCGGCGGAGCGCTGGAGAAGCTGGCGCTTTTCCCGGGGAGACGTCGAGTTTTTTTCCGCGGTTCCCGGCGGAGAGCGCGTTCCCGGCTTTACCCGCGCGCCCCCCCCCGAGGATTTCCCGCGGCGGCGGCGCGTCCGCCGCCGCGCGCGCCGCCCCGGTCGAGCCCGCGATCCTGAACAACGGCGCTCGGCTCGGCGCGGGCGGCGACGGCGCCGCGCGCGACGCGGGGGAAAACGAAGCCGCTCGATCCGCCATCCGCCGCGAGAGCCAGACGCGGTACGCCGGCTCGGGCGCAGGCTCGGAGCTCCGCGCCGAGCTCGCCTCCGCCGAGGCGCGGCGCGCGGCGCGCGACGCCTCCGAGCGCGGCCGGCCGCGCGCGCCCGTGCGCGCGCGCGTGTTCGGGATGGGGCCCATCGACTCCTTCGCGGGCGCGGACCACGGCGCGCGCGGCGCCGCGCCGGGGGGGCAGGCGGGGTACGTCGGCGCCGGCGGCGCGCGGAAGAAGCAAATCGCCGAGCGCGCCAGGCGTCGCCTCGCCGACGCCGACGCCGAACGCAAGACGTTCCGCGAAAAGTTTCCGCCTGCGGGAAGGTGACGACATACGAAGGTACGAGGACCTCAGGACCTCGTTCACGAAGCGAAGATACGGTACGGTAGTTGGCTATTTTTTTTTTATAGTGAAACTTTTAACGTTTTCTCGGCTCTGTTCTCTCGCGCCGCGGCACGAAGGCGCCGTGCAGTCCGTGCGGCACTCTGTGCTTGAGGAAGATCTTCGCCACCGGCCCGGCGCTCACGTCGGCGCCATCGAACACGGCGACGCACGTCCTCCCGCCCGGCGTCTCGCCGTGGTCCGCGAGCATCCCCAGGAGCCAGCACTCCTGCTCCTCCTCCGGGGGCGCGAGCGGCGGCGCGTCCGCTTCGTCCCCGCCGATTCGGGAGGATCCGCGTTCGTCCCCGCGATCCCCGGGATCAGCGTTCGTCCCCACCCACTTCCCGTCTTTCGGGACGACCACGAGCTCCTCGCAGAACGTCTTGTTCCCGGCGTACCACTTCTGCGTCTCGCCGGTGCGCACGTCGATCCGCACGTACCCCAGCGGCGGGCCGCTCGCGCGCTGCTCGTTGGACAGGCTGGCGTAGACGTACCGACACTCCCTCCGGCCCTCGAACAGGGGGTTGACGTGCGGGTGGTCGATGCACAGGTCCTCACACCCCGGCGCGGGCACGCGCGTCACCTCCGACGTCCTCACGTTCACGACGTAGCGCCACAGCAGCGTCCGCGGGATGTTGTTGAAGTCGGGGGAGAGTTTCGTGGCCACCGGGAACGGCCACGGCTCGGAGCGTTTCCACTCCCCGAGAAACGACCCGGGAGAGAGCTCGTCCCATCCCGCGGTGTACGCGGTGACGTAGTCCGCGTCGTCCGCGCCATCGGGGACCTCGAAATCGTCGGCGATGGGCGGGCCATCGTGCGCGAAGGCCACGTGGATCTCGAACGACGCGCGCGGGCCGGGCGCGGAAACGGCGCGCCGCGGCGTTTCGTTTTTTTGTTCGTTTGTGTTTTTTTTTTCGTTTTCCCGCGTTCCCGCCTCGGCGTTCCGACGCGACGGTCTCGGCACGACGTGCACGACGACCGGGAGCTCCGGCTGGCTCACCAGGCACTCGCCCGCGCCCTTCGCGCCCAGCACGTACGGCGCGGGGTCCACCTTGAGTCGGTTCTGGATCAGCACGTAATGAGACGCGGTCACCGCGAAATCGTGCGGCGCCGCCTCGCACGCGTCCAACACGTGCGACGTCGGCGCGTTCGGCTCTTGCCAGTCGGCGTCCCACTCGTAGAACGTCGTCTCGACGGCCCGCTCGGCGACCAGCGATTTCCAGGACCACGCGACGAGCTTCTGTGTGTTTGGGTCGACGTGCGGGTGCGCGGTGAACGCGGACCCGCCCACCCCGAGCGCGCGCTCGAGCGCTTTCGGCAGACCCGCCGACACGAACATGCCCTCCTCCAGCTTGCCCTCCAGGTTGTCCTCGCCCAGGCACCGCAAGGACGCGGGCTCGAGCCGCACGGGTCTCCCCGCCTCGTACAGGGCGTACACCCGCCCTCCCCACGCCAACACGTTGGTGTTCGCGAGGTTCTTCTGCCTCAAGTCGAACGCGTTCGCCGCGAACCCGCCCGCGCGGGCCGTCCCGAACGGCCCGCGCCGCGTCGTGGCGTCCTCGGCCGCCTCCTCGGTGAACGCCTCGGTGCGCACGAACCGCGACGCGAAGGAAACGCGCGACGCGTTTTTTTCTCGCGCGTCCGACCGACCCGGCTCCCCTTCGTCCCCGTCCCCGAACTCGAACCGGCACACCATGCCGTCGCCGTCCAGCATGTGCTTGTACTCGACGCCGCCCCGCTCGAACAACGCCGGGCCGTTGCGGTACAGCACGCCGCCGCGGAGCGCGGCGGGGATGACGCCCCACACCTCGCAACGCTCGAGGTCGTGCTCCGCCTCGTCGCCGCGCGTGAGCGAGACGGACTTGTACGCGTGCGACCAGTCCGCGTGCGAGTACACGCAGTACCCGAACGTAGCAGGGTCCGTCAGCAAGGGATCGTCGGGGGGGATCGCGCCGCGGCGCTCGCCCCAGCCGAGCGTCTTCGGCGTGCGCGGCGTCCGGGACGTGGTCGTGGAATTTTTCGTGGCGGATGATGCCGAAATCGCGCGACAGACGCGCGCACCGCGCGCGCGCGGGGCGCGTGCGAGGGGATGGACGCCACCGAGCGGCATCCCCGCGGCCGGCTGCGACGAGAACATGAGGTCCTCGCGCGTGCCTTCGCCGTGCACGCCGCAGTGCCGCGCGCGTCGTGGTGCGCGCGACGTTCCACGCCACTGTAAACACCCGAACTCCCACGACCACAGATCTCCGCCGCGAAAGGGTGACGTGTCGCAAACAAAAACGGGCCAACCCACACCTCGCTCGTCTCACGCACTTCCCGGCGCGCGACGGTCTTGTCATCGTCCCCCGGCACGTTCTAGGTTCCGCGCGTGACCGACCCGCTCGTCGTTGTCTCTCGGCGTCCCGCCCGGTATCCTCGCGACCGCCGATCGCGGATCGCCTCGCCTCGAGAAAAAGCGTACCGACGATAAAAAGCACAGCGCGATGGCGAAAGGGCTCGTGAACAAGAAACGCGTCCGGTCGTTATCGACCGGCGACGAAGGCGCCGGACCCGTGGTGTACTGGTGTTCGCGGGACCAGCGCGTGCGAGATAACTGGGCGCTCATCTACGCCTGCGACAAGGCTGCCTCGAACGGCGTGCCCGTCGTGGTCGTTTTCAGCCTCGTGACCAAATTCCTGGGCGCGGGCGCTCGGCAGTTCGGCTTCATGCTGCGCGGGCTGAAGGAGATGGACGCCGCGCTCGCCGAGAGGGGCATCCCGTTCGTCCTGCTCAAGGGTGACCCGGGCGAGACCGTCCCGGCGTTCGCGAACGCCGTCGACGCGCACACGCTCGTCTGCGACAGCAGCCCGCTGCGCCTGGGCATCGAGTGGCGCAAGGCGGCGGCGGCGGCGGCGAAAGCCCCGACGCACGAGGTGGACGCGCACAACGTCGTTCCGGTGTGGGAAGCCTCGCCCAAACTCGAGGTGGGCGCGCGGACGCTGCGAGGCAAGCTCGCGAAGCTCTACCCCGAGTTCCTCGTGCCCTTCCCCGACTTGCCGGACGTCTCGGGCGCGATGCAGGCGTTCACGAGCTCCGGCGCGGCGGCGGCGGCGGCGCTGGCCGAGCAGACGCGCGCGCACGCGCACGACTGGGACGCCACCGTCGCCGACGCGGTTTCCCGAGGCGCCTCCGTGCCGGAGGTGGCCTGGGCCGCGCCCGGTGAGACCGCGGCGAGGGTGGTTCTGGATCACTTCCTGACAAGGCGCCTGCGCCTGTACGAGTCCCGCAACGACCCCGCGAAGCCGCAGAGCCTCTCCGGGCTCTCGCCGTACCTGCACTTCGGGCACATCGCCGGCGCGCGGTGCGCGCTGGAGGCGCGTACTTTTTCTAAAAGCGCGCCCAAGGCGGTGGAGAGCTTCTTCGAGGAGCTGGTCGTCCGGCGTGAGCTCGCGGACAACTTCTGCTGGTACTCGCCCGCGTACGACTCGCTGGAGGGGCAGAAGTACGACTGGGCCAAGGACACGCTGCGCGCGCACGCGTCGGACCCGCGCGAGAAGGTGTATACGTTGGAGCAGTTCGAGTCGGCGAAGACGCACGACGCGCTGTGGAACGCCGCGCAGCGCGAGCTGGTGTTCGGGGGGAAGATGCACGGGTTCATGCGCATGTACTGGGCGAAGAAGATCCTGGAGTGGACCGCGACCCCCGAGCAGGCGCTGGAGTTCGCCATCCACCTCAACGACAAGTACTCGCTGGACGGGCGCGACCCGAGCGGGTACGTGGGGTGCGCGTGGTCCATCGTGGGCGTGCACGACCAGGGCTGGAAGGAGCGCGCGGTGTTCGGGAAGATCCGGTACATGGCGTACTCGGGGTGCGAGAAGAAGTTCAAGATCCCGGACTACATCGCGCGCGTCAACCAGCTCGTGGACGCGGTCAAGGCGGGGAAAAAGGACTGCTCGGAGGTGAATCCGGGCCGCTTCCACATCGACTTCGCCAAAGTCAAAGTCGTAGGCGGCGCGGACCCCGGACGAGGAACAGGAACAGGCGCGAAGCGGGAGGTGGTTTCCGCGGAAGCGCTCACGCGGATGGTCAAGGCCGCGACGAGCGCGGGCGTCGGCGACGCCGAGCGCGCGCTGGACGCGCTGCGGGCGCTCGGGAAGGTGGCCGTCACCGCCGAGCGCCTCGCCGAGACGGGCGCCGGAAAAGCCGTCAAGGCGCTGTCAAAGCAGACCGAAGACACCATCGTCGCCGCGGCGGCCAAGGCGGTGGTGCAGGCGTGGAAGAAGAGCATCGTGGGGTGAGAGAAGCGTCGCGCGCGCGTCCGCGCGACGGATGACGTGTGTTACGTACCGTTGTTTCGATATAAAACGTGCGTCAAAAAGAGTTTTCCGCGGCGTCCGTCCCGACGCGTCTCCCCTCTCGCAAAAATGTCGCGCCGACGCCTCACGCGGCGACCGCCTTGCGCTCCGCGTAGCCAGCGCCGTCGAGCCAGGGGTAGCTCACCGACCGGGACTCCTCGAAGGTGGCGATCTTGTCCTTCTTCTGCAGCGTCAGGCCGATGTCGTCGAGGCCGTTCAGCAGGCAGTTCTTGCGGAAGGGGTCCACGTCGAACGCAATCTCGGCCCCGTCAGGGCGCACCACGACCTGCTTTTCCAAATCCACCTCCAGCTCGCCGCCCGCGTCGGCATCCGCCATGAGCTCGCGCACCTGCGCCTCGGGCAGCCGGATAGGGAGCATGCCGTTCTTGAAGCAGTTGTTGAAGAAGATGTCCGCGAAGGAGGTGGAGATGACGCAGCGGATGCCCATGTCGTTGATGGCCCAGGGCGCGTGCTCGCGGGAGGAGCCGCAGCCGAAGTTGTCGCCGGCCACGAGGATCTTCGAGTCGCGCCACCCGGGCTTGTTCAGCACGAAGTCGTCGCGCTCGGAGCCGTCCTCGTTGTAGCGCATCTCGTAGAACGCGGAGACGCCAAGGCCGGTGCGCTTGATCGTCTTCAGGAACTGCTTGGGGATGATCATGTCGGTGTCGATGTTCTGCAGGTCCAACGCCGCCGCCTTGCCCTTCAGGACGGTGAACTTGGGCATGCCGCCGGCGCCCGCCTGCGCGGTGCCCTTGCCCTTCTTGGGCATGGGCGCGACGACGTCGCCGGCGTCGAGGAAGTCCTTGGAGTCCGTCTCGGTGTTGATGTCGTCGGACTGCCCAACCTTGCGCACGTCCGCGAGCGTGCCGGTGATGGCCGCCGCCGCCGCCATGGCGGGCGAGACGAGGTGCGTGCGCCCGCCGTTGCCCTGGCGCCCCTCGAAGTTGCGGTTGGAGGTGGACGCGCAGCGCTCCTGGGGGAGCAGCTTGTCGGGGTTCATCGCCAGGCACATCGAGCACCCGGGCTCGCGCCAGTCGAAGCCCGCCTCGACGAGGATCTTGTCCAGGCCCTCCGCCTCAGCCTGCTCCTTGACGATGCCGGAGCCGGGCACGACCATCGCGTACACGTGGTCCGCCACCTTCTTGCCCTTGGCGACGGCGGCGGCGGCGCGGATGTCCTCGATGCGCCCGTTCGTGCACGAGCCGATGAACGCCTTGTCGATCTTCACCTCTTCCATCTTCTGCCCAGGCGTGAGGCCCATGTATTCCAGCGAGCGACGCATCGCCTTGGCGCGCTGCTCGTCGAAGTCGGCGGGGTCGGGCACGACTCCGGAGATGGGCACCACGTCCTGGGGCGAGGTGCCCCACGTCACCGTGGGCTCGATGTCCGACGCCTGGATGACGATCTCCGTGTCGTACGACGAGTCCGCGTCGGATGCGAGCGTCTTCCAGTACGCCACCGCCTTGTCCCAGGCCTCGCCCTCGGGCGACATGGGGCGGCCCTTGAGGTACTCGAAGGTGACCTCGTCGGGCGCGATGATGCCGGCGCGCGCGCCCGCCTCGATGGCCATGTTGGAGATAGACATGCGCGCCTCCATGGAGAGGTTCTTGATGGCGTCGCCCGCGAACTCGATGACGGAGCCGGTGCCGCCGGCGGTGCCGATGACGCCGATGACGTGCAGGATGAAATCCTTGGAGGTGACGCCGGCTTCGAAGGGGCCCTCCACCGTGATGCGCATGTTCTTGGCCCGCGCCTGGAGCAGCGTCTGCGTGGCGAGCACGTGCTCCACCTCGGACGTGCCGATGCCGAAGGCGAGCGCGCCGAACGCGCCGTGCGTGGCGGTGTGCGAGTCGCCGCACACCACGGTGGTGCCGGGAAGCGTGAAGCCCTGCTCGGGTCCGATGATGTGCACCACGCCCTGGCGCTTGTCGTCCATGCCGAAGTAGGTGAGGCCGAAGTCCTCGACGTTCTCCTCCAGCGCCATCACCTGCAGGCGCGAGTCCGTCTCCTTGATGAAGTTCTCCACGGTGTCGAACGCGGAGCGGTCCGAGGTGGGCACGTTGTGGTCCACGGTCACGAGCGTGCAGTCGGGGCGGCGCACGTCGCGGCCGGCGGTGCGGAGGCCCTCGAACGCCTGGGGAGAGGTCACCTCGTGCACCATGTGGCGGTCGATGAACAAGAGCATCGTGCCGTCCTCCTGCTGGTCCACCACGTGGTCCCGCACGATCTTGTCGTACATGGTCTCGCCCTTGGCCACGACGCCGGCGGGCGCGGCGCGCGCACGGGTAACCACGCGCGCGGAACCGACGGGCTTGCGCGCGATCGCCTTTCGGCTCGCGAGGGACGCCACGCGGGCGCCGGCGGGGGCGGTGGCGGAGGACATCATGGTCGCTCGGAGCGCTCGACGAACGTCGTTAGCCTGCCGAAGCGGAGAAAGGGTGGGTGAAATGCGGCACGAAGCGCGTCGCACACTGGCGGCGAGGGTGGGGATGAGTGCGATTACAATCGAGCGCCCCGATCGTCGCTGTTTTGCGGCGATGGACAAATATCTGGATAGAAGCACTTTTTCGTTCCTCTGACGATCTAACGAGGAGTTAATCACCTCGACCCGGGATCTCCGTCGTTGCCTCGCTCTCGGAAGACTCGGCCGCCGAAACCGCGAAACTCCGACGGAGCGCGCATTTCTCCCGTCGACAGCGTGGCTGCGCGAGGAGCCCATTCGGAGGCGCGACGGCGACGACCTCGAGCGACCGGCGAACATGTCCGGCGTCGATCACGGGTGCGTGACCTTCTCGTGACCCGTTCCACCGCGCGAATCGCGCGCGTGCCTTCGACGGACGCCCCCCCCAGATCCTGGCGCGCGCGCGTCCCTCCGCGCTCCGCGCCGTCCTCCATCCTCCCGCCGCGATCTGGCGGAACGCGAGATCCCCGACGGAGACTGACCGAGACCTTCTCCCGTTCTCACCGCCCTCTCAGGCGCGAGCCCTGCCCGCACCGCATCTTCGACGACATCGGCGGCGCGTTCGCGATGGGCGCGGTGGGTGGCGGCGCCGTGAACCTGGTGAAGGGCTTCTACAACTCCCCGAAGGGGTACGCGCTGGCCGGAGGCCTGGAGGCGATCCGGCGCGAGGCGCCGAAAATCGGCGGCTCTTTCGCGGTGTGGGGCGGCCTATTCAGCGCGTTCGACTGCACGCTCGTGGCGATCCGGCGGAAAGAGGACCCGTGGAACCCGATCATGTCCGGCGCGCTCACGGGGGGGGTGCTGCAGCTCAGGTACGGGCTGGCGAGCGCGGGGCGCAGCGCGGCGTTCGGGGGGTTCCTGCTCGCCGTCATCGAGGGCATCTCCATCATGCTCACGCGCGTCACCGCGCCGCAGCCGCCGCAGCCGGCGATGATCGACGTGCCGGCGGCGGCGGCCGCGGGCCCGCAGGTAAGCGCGGGCCCGCAGCCCACGCCCACGGTGGTGAGCGCGGACGGACTCGTCTCGGAGGGGTCCGTCGGCATGCCTGAGGAGGCGAAGCCGCGGGGCGGGTTCTGGGGCGGCATCTTCGGCGGCGGGCGGAAGGACGACGAGGACGCGACGGCGGCGCCCGCCGTGCCCTCCTTCGGGGGCGAGCTCAAATGAGAGACAGATGCACAGAAGACGAGTTGAGAAGACGAGTTGAGACTCGGCGATTTTTCGTACCACATAGACTGAGTGTTACATAGCCACGAAGTACTACTATACCTTACTAATACTCGCAGACTCTGCGTCTATGCACTACCCTTTCCTACGCCTCCTCCTCGGCGAACAGCTTCCGCATCGTCTCCTCGCTCGCGTCTAGAAGCGCGACGCCGCGCTCGGTGAGCACCGCGAGCACGCCCGCGGTCTCGTCCACCGCGAACGACTCGCGGTCGCGTCGAACGAGCGTCTCGTCCTCGCCCCCCGCGCCGCGAGCGAAACCGACGAACGAGGCGCGCGTCGTCGGGACAAACGCGTCGTCGCTACGCGTCACTACGCGTCGTGTTCCTTCTCCGGCTTCGGACGCGGCGGCCACGTGGCCGGTCAGAGAAGGGCCGCCGACCGCCGCGCTCACCACCAGGTCCGTGGGCGCCATGCCGCGCAGGAAGTCGGCGGAGATGTGCTCGGGGGGGGGGTCGGCGCCGTACGCGTCCGTCCGCAAAAACGCCTCGCTCAAACCGGCGCGGCCGAAAACCGGTTTGCCGTCCGCCATGGGCGTCGCGTGCGGGTCCGGCGCTCCGCGCGAAGACGCCGCGCGGAGAGGCGCGCGCAAAAACCCGTCGTCGAGGCTGGCCGCCGGGTCCCCGCCGCCGCGCGGAGCCTCCGGCGCGCGCAGGAAATCGAGGGGAAGGGTCTCAAGGGTCTCGGGCGTCTCCGAGGGTCCCGCCTCCGCCGCCTCCGCCGCCTCCGCCGCCTCCGCCGCCTCCGCCGCCGGCTGAAACCACCAGGGGAGCGTCTGGAAGTCCAGCGAGATTTCGCGCCACGGCGCGCCGCTTTCCCTGTGCTTCGCGCCCCCCCACCGGCCTAGGCCCGGCACGGTGGCCTCGAACAGGTCCACGTCGCGGCAGAACGGGCACCCCGTGCCCTTCGGGAACTTGGGGAGGTACTCGGCGAGGCACGAGCGGCAAAACGGCGCGCCGCAGCACTTGGCGGCGACGACGTTCTTCAGCCGCTCCTCGTTCGCGAAGGGGTTGGTTCGCAAGTCGTACCGGTACAGCTCCCCGTCCCCGCCCGCGCCGGGAACCTCCAGGCAGATGGGACACGTGTCGTCGTCCAGCGAAGGCACGGCCTTCGAACCGGGAGAGGCGTCCTCGCGAAGCGCGTCGAGGTCCGTCCCCGCCGCCTCCGCCGCCGCCTCCGCCTCCGCCTCCAAAAGCTCGTCTTCTTTTTTCGTCGCCTCGCCCGCCCTGGTGACGAACAGCCTCAACCCCGAACTGGCCCCGAGCTCGGACCGCTCCAGCGCCCCGCGCAGGTCGTCCCTGGTGGCCGCGAAGAGGCGCCCGCTGAGGGGCGCGGGCACCAGGGACGCGCAGCGCCGGCCGACGCCCGCCACGCACCGCTCCAGCGCCGCCGCCGCCGAGGGCTGCTCGGCGAAGCCATCCGGTTTGTCGCGCGTCCCGAACCGCCACACCCCGGCCTTGGGGACGCAGCCCGTCCACGCGGCGGCGCAGCCCCACGCCCAGCCCGCGACCGCGGGCGCGCCGCCGCCCTCGGCCGCCGCGGACACGCCGAACCCGCCGCGCTCCGGGTCGGACGCCGCCGCCGAGAGGAGCGTCGCGTCGCCGCCCATCCGGAACGAGGGCATCTCCACGACGCGCCGCGGCCGCGGCGGCGTGCCCTCCGGGAGTTTCGGGCGCGACAAGTGCCACTCCAGGTGGCAAATCTGCAGAGACGTGCCACCACTGTGAGCATCGTCGGGACTCGCGGGAGCCTCGCCGGGTGCGCCGCCGCCGCCGGGAGGACACACGACGACGTGCGCGGCGCGCACGGCGACGTTTTCGTTTCCGGAGCCGTCTTCGATTTCGCGGCGCACGTGCAACCCGGCGAACGGCGCCAGAATCGGCGCCGCGCGCGAGCGCGCGCGCGTCCCGCCCGCGGGGGGGGGGGCGCCCGGGTTCAGCCGTCTCGCCTCCCCGGGGTCGGAGCCGTGCGCGGGCGCGTGAAGAGGGCCGGCCTGCGCGACGGCGATGGGGACGGGCGAGCCGCCGGACCAGATGGCGAGCGTGGCGGTGGATCCCTGGAACCCGTCTCGGCCCTCGCCGACGCGGTAGACGCGCGCGGCGGAGACCGCCACCAGGCCGCCCTCCTCGTCCGCGGGCATCACGCGCGCGACCGGGCATATGCCTCCGTCGGGCCACGCCATCGGCAGGGTCAACGCTCGAGTCTCGGCGCCGGTGTCCAGGTCGAGGATGGCGATGCGCGCCGGTCGCGGGTCGTACCCGCCCACGCCGGTGACGTCCACCTGCACGCCGCCGTGCGCGACCGCGACCGCGCCCGCGGGGTGCGCCAGGCACGCGGGCATGATCGTCATGGCGTCCACGGGGCACTGGTCGCCGTTGCTGCCGGTCAGCGCCTCCACCACCCACACCGGCGACGAGGACGCCGAGGTGACATCCGCACGCGTCCGGTCGCGAGCGGCGGAAACGACGTCCCGCGCGCGCCACGCCGCGACGGCGCCATCCTCGTAGCCGACCACACACACGTCGCCGGAGAGCGCGAGCGTCGCAGGACGCGCCGCGCGCGCGCCGCGCGAGGCGCGAAGCTCCCCTAGCAGGGGCAGGCGGGACGCCATGCGCGCGCGTGTCTGCCGTCACGTCGTTGTTTATTAGTTGTTCGGATATTTTCCTTTGTCTGTCATCACGACGCACGACCCGACGGCGTTCGCGCGTTCATCCGAGCTCAAATAATCACACGTCTCCTCGCTCGTGAACGCTCTCCCCCTCGCTCTCCCCCCCCCCGCCTGAGCCGGACGCCGCGGCGCGCGCGCGCGCGCCCTTCTTCGAGGACCTCCCGCCGCCTCTCCCCGCGCCGAGCCGTCCCGCGCCGGCGTCGTCGGCGGCGGCGGCGAGCGAGCGCATCGCGCGGTCGTACTTGAGCACCAGCGTTTCGTTTTCGTCGCGGTACGTCTTGGACTTGCGCTCGTGGCGCTCGGCGGCGAGCTCGGCGTCGCGGCGCGCCTCCTCGGCGTCCCGCAGGTCCACGCGCGCGCGCTCCAGCGCGCTCTCCGCGGCGCGCGCGCGCGCCTCCGCCTTGGTTGCGCGCGCCGCCGCCTCCTCGCGCGTCGCCTCCTCCTGCTTGCAGGCGGCGACTACGTTGGCCACGACGGCGTCCTTGTTTTCGAGCGCCTCGGCGTGCCTCCGCTTCAGCGCCGCGAGCGTCGCGGAGAGCGTCTCCTTCGCGGTCGCCTCCGCCCTCCTCGCCGCCTCGGTCTCGCGCTTGGCGTCCGCGACGATGCCCTCCGCCCGCGCCGCGAGCGCCGAGCCCGTCTCCGCCAGACGCGTCTCCGCCTGCGCGTCGCGCGTCGCGAGCGCCTCGCGCGACGTCGCCTCCGTCCGCTTCGCCGCGCGCTCGGCGAGTTTCGCCCGCTTCTCGAGCTGCTTCGCGCGCGCCTCGAGCTGCTCGACGAGCGTCTCAGAGGTGGCCACCCGCGTGGCGAGCGCCGCGCTCTTCTCGCGAGCCTCGCGGAGCGCGGTGCCCGCGTCGCGCGCGCGAGACGCCGCCGCCGACGACTCGCGCCGAAGCGACTCGAACCGCTCGTCGCTCGCCGCCGCGCGCGCCTCGGCGTCGTCGGCGCGCGCGCGTTGCGCCGTCGCCGTCGCCGCCGCCGCCGCCAGCTCGGACGAGACCGACCTGAGCTCGAGCGCGGCTGCGCTCGCGGCGGCGCGCGCGATCTGCGCCTCTTCCACAGCTTTCTCCTTCTCCTCGGAGACGAGACGCGCGCGCGCGTCGGCGCGCGTCGTCGCCGCCTCGGCGGCTTCCGCGCGGCTGGCATCGCGCGAAGCCGCTCTCTGCGCGGCGTCGGCGCGCCGCTCGAGCTCGGCGCTCGCCTCCCGCAGCTCGCGCGCCTTCTCCTCGGCGTGCGCGGCGTGCGTGCCCGCGGCAGCCTCGCGCCAGCGCGTCTGCTCGAGCTCCGTGGCGTGCAGCAGGCAGGCCGCCTGCGACTCCGCGAGCGCGCCCTGCAGCGCGCGCGCCTCCGCCTCGAGGCGCGCCGCCGTCTCGCCGCTCGCCGCGCGCTCGCGCGCGAGCGCGTCCTCCGCGCGCTGGGCGTCTGCTCGGCGCTCCGCCGCCTCCTCCGCCGCCGCGCTCGCCGCCGCCTCGAGCGCGGCGCCGAGCGCCCTCTGCTCGTCCAGCTGCTTTTCCAGCTCGTGTATGATCCCAGGGTTGGGGTCGTGCATGGCCAACGCGCGCGCCTTGTCCCTCTGCTCGGCCAACTCCGAGGCGGAGTTCGAGAGCCGCGCCTCCGCGTCGCTCAGCGACGCGCGCGTTTCAGTCAGCCGTTCCCGCAGACTCTCGGCGCGCGCTTTTTGCGTCGCCGCCTCGCCGATCCGCGTTTGGAGCCGCTCGAGCGTCTCGGCGTTCGCGGCGTCGCGGCTCTCGATCATCTCTTTTAATCGAGATACCTCCCCTTCCAGCGCGTTTCGCGCGGCGCGCTCCGCCGTGACGTCGGCGAACGCGCGCTCCAGCCGCGCGGCGGCGGCGGCGTTCTCGCTCGCGCCGTGCGCCAGCGCCTCGCGCAGACTCGCAACCTCCTCGTCGTGCTTCCGCAGTCGCGCGCGCGCGTGGCTCAGCGCCTCCTCCGCCTCCGCGCGGCGCTCGCGGTCCGCCAGGCGCGCGTCGCGCTCGCGCGCGACCACGAGCTGCTCCTCGCGCAGCGCCGACGATAACACCAGCACGCGGTCGCGCGACTGTTCGTCGCGCGCGCTCTGCGCATCCGCCTCCGACATCGGGACGCCCCACAGCCCCCGCCTCGGCTCGTGGTGCCGGTGGGGGGATGGCGTGACGCGCGCCTCCGCGTGGTGCCTGTGCGGCGAGCCGAACGCGGCGCCCGAGGTGCCGGGTGCGCCGGACGTCGACGACGGCGACGCGCGCGGGGGGGTGGACGAGTTGAGCCCGAACGACCCGCGAGGCACGTCGACGCGTCGTTCCTCAGCCATCTTCCGGTCCAGCCTCTGCACGAGCTCCGCCTTGAGCCCGGCGGTGGACATGCCCCGCTCCGCGAGCGCCGCCCGAAGGTCCGCCACCT
>Ga0181561_10001248_pt1 | contig 22522 bp, 14 predicted proteins | sample 011ome_19_FD_133760 | JGI IMG/M metagenome (GOLD analysis project Ga0181561, IMG submission 133760) | Coastal salt marsh microbial communities from the Groves Creek Marsh, Skidaway Island, Georgia - 011510BT metaG (megahit assembly) | ecosystem: Environmental > Aquatic > Marine > Intertidal... | reverse complement strand
CTTCGAGAAGAAGCGTCTTCGAAGACGTCTCCGGCGCGAAGTAGTCCGGGTGCGTCGAGGCGAGGAACGCGTCCAGGTCGTCCACGAACTTCTCGGGAAGCACGCCCGCGGTCGAGCCGACGGCGTGCGTCGCGGTCAGAGGCAACTCCGGGTGCGGTAACCCTAAACCACTCGGAAGCGATCGCAGCCGGACGGTATTCTCGCTTGGACCGTCTCGAGTGGTCCCTTTCGTCTCATCTGTCCGACGCGCGAAAAGCGCGCGGCGCGCGTTGGCAAGATTGGCGCGCGCGAGCTCGGGGTTCTCGGCGAGGAACTTGAACTGGGACAGACACCCGCCCCTGGTGACGTCCACGGCGTCGTCGCCGTACTGGAACTGCACCACCGCGCCGTCGCAGTCGCGCACGGTGTGGTCGTAGTGCACTCTCAGCGCCTCCAGGGTCTTCACCAGGCACCGCTGCAGGTATCCCGAGCGGCTCGTCTTCACCGCGGTGTCCACCAAGCCCTCGCGGCCGGCCATGCAGTGGAAGAAGTACTCCTGCGGCCGCAGGCCCGAGAAGAAGCGATCCTCGATGTACCCGCCCGCGCGCGGGCCGACGTCGTGCGGCTGGAAGCAGGGCAGCGTCTTGCCGCTCAGCATGCGGGGCACGCGTCGCCCCTCCAGCTCCTGCTGCCCCAAGCAGGCGGCGATCTGCGAGAAGTTCACCATCGACCCCTTGGCGCCGCTCTGGGTCATCAGCGACAGGCAGTTTTTCGGGAAGGGCTTCTTCGTGCCGTGCGGCAGGCACTGCGCCACCGTCGCGCTCGTGACTTTGTTCAGCGCGCCCGAGCTGCGCATATCCAGCGCCGCCTCCGCGCCCTCGCGCTCCGACAGCCGCGAGGCGATCTGCTCTTGGAGCGCGGCATCCGGCGCGCTCGCGTCCGCCTCGGCGAACGTCGCCGCCGCGCCGCGGCACGCGCCCGTCGCCTCGGCCAGTCTCTCGCGGCGCCCCGCCTCCGCCGCGGGCTTCAATAGCAGGTCGTCCATCCCGCAGGTCATGCCGCAGCGCTGCAGGTGTGCCGTCAGCAGGCGCGACAGCACGGAGATGAAGTCGCCCGCCATCACGCGCCCGTGCAGCTCCGCCACCGCGTGCACCAGGCCGTGCTTCCCGAAGAGGCTCTTGTCCAGCACGCCCGCGCACACGTAGTCGCGCCGCACGACGAAGGCGCCCTCGCCCGAGTCGTCGCCGCCCCAGTAGTTGGCGGGCACCTTCGCGTTCGCGTCGTGCGTCAAAGGCGGGCGCCCCGCGGTGACGTGCCGCAGCACCAAGCTGATGACTTGCTTTCCCGTCCACAGGGGCACCGGCTTCACGATCGCGGGCCGCGGCGTGCGCAGCGACGAGAGCGACGCGCTGCCCCCGCCTCGCGAGCTTTCGGGTTCCGCCCCGGCGCCGCCGCCGACCAGGTCCACCAGCGCGAGGTACGCGAGCTGCTGGAACTGCTCTCGGGTGAGAAAGGTGTCCCTTTTCGTCAACAAGACGCCCGCGCAGACGTGGTCCTGGATCAAACCGCGCAGGGGCTTGCCGTCCGTGGGCACGGTGTACTGCTGGTCCGCGCGCACGATCTCGTACGCCTCGGCTCGGCCCAAGTGGTCCTGCGGGAAGTGCAGGTTCATCTCGTCGCCGTCGAAATCGGCGTTGTACGTCGAGCAGTTGGCGTAGTGCATGCGGATGGTCCGCTGGCCGCGCAACACGCGCGCGGTGTGCGCCATGATCCCCGGCTTGTGCAACGTGGGTTGGCGGTTCACCAAAAGCACGTCGCCGTCCCGCAAATGCCGGTACACCTTCTTCGCCAGAGGCCGGGGAGGTGGGGTCGCCGCCGCTCTCGCCGCGTCGGCGGCGAGAGACGTTTCGTCTCGCTTCGAAGCGCGATTTCGCGCCTTTTCTTCGTCGTCGTCGTCGTCGCCGAGCTTGACGTGCTTTCCCCGCGCTTGATGCGCGTCGGCGTCGGTCGAGACCGGGATCCCCGCGGCTCGCGCGGACTCGGCGTCGGTCGCCGAGCCGGGCGTCGCCAGCAGGGTCTTGGCGATGGCGACTCTTTTCTCGCGCGTGAACCGCTCGAGGTGGATCACGCGCCCGCGCTCGTCCTCGATGGCGTTGGCGCCCGGGTGCTCGTCCGCGCCGTTCTCCACCAGCCGCCGCATGAGGTCGACGTTGTGCGCGGTCACGTGCTCGGGGAACGTCAGCTTCTTGGCAAAAACCGGGGGCACGCCGATCTCGCTCGTGCGGATGAACGGGTCGGGCATGATCACCGAGCGCGCCGCGTAGTTCACGCGCTTGCCCATCATGTTCATGCGGAACAAACCCTGCTTCTTCTCCAGCTGCTGCCGGATGCCGATGCCGCCCGCGTCGCCGCCCTCGGCTTTGGAGCTGTCGATCAGGCGGTTCACGCCCGCTTGCAGCGTCATGAACGCGCGGAGCATGCGCTGCGTGCGCGTGGACTCGGGCTCCGGAACCGTCGGGGGCTTGCGGAAGAGCTCGGCCAGAGTTAGGTTGGCCTGGATGATGGCGCCGAGGTGCACGTTCTGCGGGTGCTCGAACATCATGTCGCCCATGCGCGACGGCGGGCGCAGGCGGCACGGCGTCACGAGCACCTTCTTCATGAAGAAGCGCGCGGGGCTTGACGGGCGCGTCTTCAGCGGATCGCCGTTCACCGGGGTGATTTCGGAGTAGGACCCCGCGGATGACGCCTTCGCCGGCGCCGCCGACGCGACCCACACCATCGCGCAGAAATCGTACTCGCGCGCCCACAGCTTCTCCAGCAGACAAAGCGCCTCGTCGGTGGTGATCAGGAACTTCTTGGAAGAAGGCGCGTTCGCCTCGTTCGCCTCGTTCGTCCGCGGATCGTCCGTTCGCGTCTTCGACTTCGTCTTCGGCGCGTCGGAACCGTCGGAATCCGAGCCGGAACCGTCAGCGTCCGAGTCCGAGCCGGCGTCCGAGTCCGAGCCGGCGTCGGATTCGGATTCGTCGTCGTCTGACGTGTCCGACCCGCCCTTCGATTTCCTTCTCTTCTTCTTCTTCTTCTTCTTCGCAGCGTCGACGTCTTTTTCAGTCTTCTCCTCGTCGCCTTCCTCGACCTCTTTTCCCGCGAGCTCGGCGCCGTCCGCGCCGCTCCCGCGGCGCGCGAGCGCCTCCAGCTCCGCCTCGAGGTCCACGCCGAGCGCGGCGTTCACCTCGCGCTGCTTCCCGGTGAGCGCGTGGCGGTACAGACGCGTCGCGCCCTCCGGCGCGATCTTCGGGCTCGCGCACCCGCAGTTCTCGCACTTTCCGGGAACCGAACCCAGGAAGTCGCGAACCAAGTCCCGCGCCTCGGCCATGGCGTGCGCGGTCCACCGCGGGCGACGCGTCTCGCTCACTTTCGATCCCTCCGGGCCCTTCGAGGCGTCGAACCGCGCGGAGACGTTTTCCGCGACGCGCGCCGCCTCGTCGTCGTCGACGTCCATCTCGCCAGCCTCCTCCTCCATCGCGCGCAGTTCCCCGCGGACGCGGACGCTGACGCCCGCGGTGGACACCGCGGCGGCCGCCTCCAGGTCCCCGGCTCGGATCAGCCGCAGCTTTTGCGCGAACGCCGCGACGCGGTCGCTCGCGAGCTTGAAGCGCCCGCAGTGCAGACACGAGGCGCGCAGGAGGCGCAGCACGGCGCCGAAGGTGAGCGGGTTATACACGGCGACGTTGAGGTCGATGTGCCCGAAGTGCCCCGGGCAGTGCAGCGCGCCGAGGCGGCAGGTGGCGCACGAGCCGTGCGGGTCGATCGGGCCGAGCGCGGGGTCGTACAGCCCGTCGGTCACCGGGTTGTTCAGCGCGTCGAACAGCACCGGGTTGGAGATCTTCTTCACGCTGATCGACTCCGCCTCGTCCGCGTCGTAAAACGAAAAGGACGTGGAGACCACCTCCTTGGTCACCACGCCGGGCTGGCGCAGCTCGACCACGGCGTGGCCGACCATCGTGGAAGCGCTCGTCGCCGCCGCGTCACCGCCGCCGCGTCACCGCGCTTCCGTCGCGCGCGGTCGGTCCGGCGACGCGCCCCCGAGACGCCTCCGGAGCGAACGGGAGAGATTCGCGACGCCGAAAGGGCAGCGGCGGCGGTGCGGGCGGCGGCGGCGAGCGAGATGCCACACGCGCCACGCGACTCGCCCCGGGAACGGAACGTGTCCGGAAACGGAACGTGTCCGGGCTCGGTGCCTCCGACCGCGGCCGCGCGCTCTGAGGCACTCGGGACGCCCGGTCTGGCGGACCTCCGTCGCGCGTCGCGCAGTGGCACCGGGAGGGGCGCCGGACGTCGGACCCGCCGAAAAACCTCCATCCTCCTCCTTGGAAAGGAAAAACTCAGACTGCGCAGTTCCACACACTCCGGGATCGTCGGCGCTGCGGCGACAATATTTCTCACGATGATCCTCGAAGAGGCGTATGTATACTACGCGTCGCGACAAACAACACAACACGACACCACACATCATGACGTTGACACAGATATCAGTCCTATCAGTCCTCGTCGCTCTCGTCCCCCCTGAACCTCGGGTTGGACTTGGCGGGTGCCTCGTCGTCCTCCTCCTCCTCCCGGCCGCGCTTGGCGCCTACCACCATGGGCGCTCTGCCGTCGTCTTCATTCGGCGCGGCGGCGTCGGCGTCGGCGGCGGCGGCCCTGCGCTCGCCGCGGTAGCCCTCGCCCGGCGCGCCCTCCTCCTCCTCCTCGTTCTGCAGCGCGTCCAGCTCGGTCTTGAGCAGCTTGCCGTACCCGCCGCGGCCCTCGTCGTAGGTGGTGCGGTACTCGTCGCGCACCTGCCCTCCGGATTTCCCGCGGCCAAACTGCCGCCCCTCCTGGAATCCCCAGTCGAAGTCCATGCGCACCTCGCGGTCGTCCAGCTTGGTGCCGTTCAGGTACTTCACCGCGCGCTCGGCGTCCGGGCGGTTGTGGTACTCCACGAAGCAGAACCCGCACGGCGTCTTCAGGTTCTTGTCCAAGCCCATCACGATGGCCTTCACCGGGCCCGCGCGCGAGAACAAATCCCAGATCTGCTCCTCGCTCGTGTAGAAGCTCACGTTGCCCACGTACAGGGTGGCGCTCGTGCGCAGACGCTCCAGGTACTCCTCCATCGAGCCCTTGAACAGGCGGTCCTTGTACTGCGTCAAGGGCTCGCGGTCGAGGAAAAGGCGCGCCATCTCGCGCGGAAAGGGTGTCGCGAACCCGTGCTCGATCGACCCCGCGCCGCGCGCAATGCGATCGCCGAGGCGATCGGGCGGACTGACGGCGGTGCGGCCGGCGATTCCTCGGATTTCGACCCCGGACCTCGAAAAAAAACTGTCGGAACCCTCGAACCACCGCCGCATGTCCACGCCTCGCACCAGTGGACCCCGCGCGGCGCGGGGTTCGCGGGTTCGGTGGCAGACACGCGACTGCGCTCGCGGAACGCGCATGGCCTCCGCGGAGGCGGTCCCCGACCCCTCGCCGGATGCGGAGGTGTACGCCGCGCACTGGGGTCGAGTGTACGAGACGGACGAGAGCGCACGCACGAGGGAGTGGCACTGCGACTTCGCCGACTGTCGCGCGTTCATCGAGCCGTACTGCGCGCGCGCCGCGCGCGGGGACGGCACCGTGCTGGACGTGGGCTGCGGCGGGTCCTCGTTCGGGGATGAGCTGCGCTCCGCGTTCGGGCTCGAACGGCTGGTGCTCACCGACATCGACCCCGGTATCGTGCGCATCCTGCGGGAGAGGCACGCCGCGCGACAGCGAGACGACGGAAAAGGCGCGAAGACGACGTGCCTGGTCGCGGACTGCACGTCCATGCCCGCGATCGCGGACGACAGCGTCGACGTCGTGGTGGACAAAGGCACACTGGACGCGCTGCACGGAGAGGAGGACAAGCTCAAGATGATGCGCGAGTGCGCGCGAGTCGTGAAAAAAAACGCGGGCGTCGTCGTGAGCGTCTCGTTCGCGTCGGCGGCGCGCGCCGAGTTTCTGCGGCGCGTCGCCGACGAGTTACGGATGGACCTTAAGCTCGCAGTCATCGGTGATGGCGACCCCAAGTTCGGTAATCTCGTACACTTCGTGTCCGTGCTCGGGTTTCACCTAAAGCGGGACGTCCCTGAGTTTTCCCAGCCCGACGACGAGCTCACGCGAACCGTCGCGCGCCGCGTCGCGCGCGCGCGGAGCGTCATCGAGGATGAGCCGCCGAGCGCCGACGACGCGCTCACGCTCTTCGACGCGAGCGACGCCGAGAACGAGGCAGGGTGATGCGCGCGGCGCTAGAAGCCGCGCGACGGGGGCACTTCTGGCGGGTCTTAGGGTGTGTGTGAGGCGCGAAACGCCACCTTCGCGCGGCGCGAACGTCGCATACGAAAATACTTTCAGACGCCTCTCACTATCAGACTACCGTATGTACAACGACGAGGACGTTCATTTTTCGACGGGTCGCTTCTACGCCTCTTCCGGGACGCGCATGTCGACGCCGTCGCGGTTCACCATCTGCTTCAGGGAAGGCTTCTGCGGCTTCTGAGGCGCGGCGGGGACGTTTTCTTTGTCGCCGAAAACGACGGCGCCATCCGCGCGGCGCGGCGCCGCCGTCGCCGGAACGTCGGCGGGACATTTTTGCTGACTGAATACCTCCGTCTCGTCCAGCGCCGTCGCGCCCGCCTCCGTCGCGCCGGCGCCCATCCCGCGCGCGCTCCACCACTCCGCCTCGGGCGTCGCGAGCTTGGGCGCGCGGTTGTCCACGAGGCGGATCACCGTCCCCGGGCGCACGAAATCCAGATCCTTCAAGTTCTTGTTCAGCTGCGCCACGGTGTTGATGTTCTCCTCGGTGAACTCGCCGGTGTACTGGCACATGAGCTCGCCCACGGTCTGGCCCTCGAGCAGGGTCACCTCGACCGTCCTGCGGCGCGCGGGGAAGCGGGGGAAGGACATGCGCGCGGAGCCGCCGCCGGCCTGGGAAGCGTGCACCTTCGTGGGGGACTCGTGCATTTTCTGTCGCGAGAGACGGACGGCGGGACGTCAGCGAGACGCGACGAGGGACGGGCGCGGGTCGGACGCGTGGAGGGCGGACGCGCACCTTGACGATGACACCGCCGAGGGTGATCCCCGCGGCGATACCGATGGCGTTGGCGAAAGGGCCGGGTCCGTCGCGGGGGGGCATGGTGGCGTCTGGCGGGCTTCGAGCGCGACGCGAAGTTCCGCGTCGGCGCGCGCTAGCAACGCGTTTCTCAAGTTTTAAAAATCCGCTTTTCGCGCGAAATCCGGTCGAGCGGTTTTCGGGGTCACGACTCAAGGTTTCCAGAGCCCCAGTCTCCGGAAATGTCTCGGGCGAAACCACGAATCCACGACGAATCGAGCGGGTTTCTCCCCGGGTTGGTTCGTCACACCTCAGCGCGCCGGGCACGATGGCCGACGCCGCCGCCGCGGGCGGGGACGCCAAGAAGCTTCCCGAGGGGTATGTGAACAAGAACAGCGAGAAAGCCCTGCTCGGGGTTTTCTCCTCCGCGGGGTACATCGATGTCGGCAACAAGGTACGTCCCGAGCGCGCGCGCGCGGTGGGAATCGCGTGGCAATCACCCAAATGCGTGCACTACGCCGCGAGAATTCCCCCTCCTGACCCGCGCTCCCCCCTGTGCGACGCAGGCCAAGCCCCTGCCGTACCCCGTGAAGCACCACGTGCGCTCGAGCTTCACCGGGCGTCAGATGATCACGAACCCCCCCAAGGAGGGCCTGCTCGGCAGCAAACACCCCGACGTGTACCTGGACAAGCAGCACGCCTGGCTCAGCGAGGGCGTGCCGTACGTGGACCGGCTCAAGTACGCGGAGGTGCAGAGCGAGAAGAAGGCTGGGTTCGGGACATCTGATTTCTCGCGCCGCGACGAGTTCAGCATGGACTTCCGCACGGAGCAGTACCGGGAAGCTCTGAAGAGCGAAAACAGACACGCCTCGGAGGCGACCAAGCGCGCCTACCTCGAGATGCGCGCCGCGATGGAGGCGGCGGGACAAAGCGCGGATGGCGACGACGACGACGACGTCGCGCGGCGCGAAGAAGAGCGCCGCGACGCGCGTCGTCGCCCGACGCTCTTCGACGCCGTCTTTGACGACGGCGACGTCGCGACGGCTGTGCCCAACGCCATGATCAGCGGGCGCCCCTCGAAGAACCCGACGCAGACGAGCTGGGAGCGCGACTACGGGCGTACGAAGACGTCCGCGATGGAGTGCGGGTACGGCGTGAAGAATGCGCCGCACGGGAAGCCGCAATTCGCGCGCATGCCGGTGCTCAACGCCACGGTGTACCGACCGTGCGCCATCCCCATCACGCAAAACACCGCCATCTTCACCAAAAGGCCCGAGTGATGAGTGCAGTGCGTGTATACGTAGTGTTTTCGTTGTCACGATAACACACATGTACGTCGGTGTACTATTTACCTCGATCACGCGATTCGACGCGGCGTAGCCGCGGTCGCGGGTCGTTCGCCGCCGGACGCGTTCGTCGCTCGTTTCGTTCACCGCGCTTTCCTCTCGCCCTCCTTGAAGAACTGGCGCAGCGTCGCGACGTGGTTCAGCACGCTCTGCTTCCCGTCGCCTGTTTTCGATGAGGTGAAGATCATCGGCGGCATCTCCTCCCAGTACTCCGACACCTCGCGGCAGAACATCTCCACGTTCTCCTCCGGGCGCGCCCTCACGCCGCTCTTCACCTTGCGCTTCTTGTCCACCTTGGTGAACACCACGGTGACGGGCACGTCGTTCTCGCCGAGAAACTCGAGGCACTCCAGGTCCAGGCGCTGCGGCTTCACCGTGGAGTCGATGAGCAGCATCACCGCGAGCAGATTGGAGCGCTCGAGCAGGTACTCGCGCGTGAACAGCGCCCACTGCTTCCGCGCCTTCTCCGGCGCGTTCGCGAACCCGTACCCGGGCAGATCCGTCAGGTACCACGTCCCGTCGCCGGTGACCATCTCGAAGTGGTTGATCGTCTGCGTCTTGCCCGGGTTCTTCGACGTCTTCGCCACTTCCTTCTTCGTGCGCCCGGTGAGCATGTTGATCAGCGAGGACTTGCCGACGTTGGACCGCCCGATGACCGCGATCTCGGGGTACTTGGGCGGGGGGCAGTCCCCGACCTTCACGCAGCTCTGCAGGTAGCGGCAGGACTTCACGGACGCGCCCTTGGCTTGCTGCGCGGTTCGCCGCGCGAGCGCGTCGTCCGCGTCGGTGAGGAACAAACCGTCCTCGTCGAAATCGTCGACGTCGTCGTCGTCCTCCTCCTCCTCCAGATCGCCATCCTCTAAAAACACGAATCCCTCGTCAGAATCGTCATCCACGGACGATTGTCCGTGGATGGGTTTGATGTCCTCCCTGAAGTCGTCGTCGTCGTCGTCGTCGTTGAACTCGCCGACGATGGCCTTCTTGCGCGCCGCGGCGCCGATCGCGCCGACCGCCGCGCTCTTCTTGCGCGGATCGTAATCGCCCGTGTCGTCGTCGTTGAACGCCGACAACTCGTCGTCCACGTCCAACGACGCGTTCGCCGCGAAGTCGTCGTCGTCGATACCAAGCGATGACGCTCGCTTCGCCTCGGCGTTCGCTTTCTTCTTGCCTCCGCGGCGCGCGGGGGGGCCCACGCCTTTGCGCCCGGGCCGAGGCGCGGCGGTTTTGGCCCCGGACGAAGACGCCTTTTTCCCAACGCTCCTCTTGCCACTCGTCGCGCGGCCCCCGCCGCCGCGCTCAGCGCGCGCCGCGACGTCCGCGGCGCGACGGCCGACGCCGTGCCTGCGCTCGAGCAGGTCCGCGAGCTCGGACGCGTCGCGCCACGCGCTCGCGGCGGTCACGGCGAGCCCGCGCCGGGGCGCGAACGAGCCGCCCGAGGCTCGCGCATTGGGCGAGGCGGCGGCGGCGGGGCGCACCGCGCGCGCGACGCGACACGCCGCGGGCGCGCCGAGCGCGGCGTGGAGGGAAGAGGAAAGCATGCTCTTGATGACCCTCCGCACCGTCATGCACAGGCGCTCGCGGCGCTCGTGGTGGGTCGAGGGACGGCGCGGCGAGTGGCTTGGGTCGCGCGTCACGCGAAATGGCCCGCCGGACGGCCGGAGGGGATAACAACTCACTTTCGCCTGTCGCGGGTCAGGGCAGAAAAGCTCAACGCATTCTGGCATTTTCAAAAACGGGTGCCGAACGCGCACCCCACAGTGGGGCGCGCTCGCTCGTTGCCGAGCGTCGACGAGAGGTCGCGTCAAGTCGCAGGGCGATCTCGTGCGAGAGGGCGCCTCGTTCGCGGTGAGACGCGCGCGTGACTCGCTCGAGCGTTTCATCGTCGTGGGTTCTTCTCGAACCGACTAGGCACACCTGGGACGCTACGACGCGCGCGTCATGCCTCCCAAGTCCCGCGATCGCGAGACGGAGGCCGTGGAGGCGGAGGAGGCGAAGGCCTCGAAGCGCAGCCGCGAGCTCTTCGACGCCGCGCTGGACGCGCGGCTGGTGAGCCGCGTGCGCCCCTCCTCGCTGACGGAGCTCAAGCCCTCCAAGGTGCTGAAGCGCAGCGACTGCAAGGACATCCACAAGCGCTCCAGCGTCAAGAAATCGCGCTACATGACGGTGTTCCCCGGCCAACTCGGCAACTTAAAGGAAGGCCGCCTGGGATCGCTCGCCAAGCTGGACACCCAGAACCCGGTGATGTACATCGAGTACCCCGGGTTCGGCAGACTGAAGCTGTGCGGGACCATCGTGCGGTCGCGCGCCACGCGATACTTCACGCTCAACGTCAAGAGCAAAGATCGGCTCAACCTCGAGGACTGGTTCGACTCCATGATCGTCTTCTCGACGTGCTTCTGGGTCGGGACCGCGGAAACCAACCCGGGAGAGGAGCCGATGCCGTTCCCGGAGGAGCTGAAGCACGTCCAAACCGCCGCCGAGGCGGACCAACCGCCGCCCGCGACGCCCGCCGACTTCGCCTTCTCGGTCGCCGCCGAGGAGGGCGCCGCGCCCAAGAAGTCGGCGGTCTCCGCGGACCACCGCGAACGAGACGGCGCGAAGAACGACGAGGGGCAGACGCGAGACAAGGCGCGACGCGCCACCGTCTCCCTGGACCAGATCAGCGACGAGGACGTGGACGAGGACGACCGCGCGGCGAGGAGCCCGGCGGCGGACGCGAGTCGTCCCTCCGCGCGGCCGCGGCGCGAGTCGGCGAAAGCCGCTCGGTACGACTTCTCCGAGGTGGATGACTTCGACCTCGAGGAGGAGGAGGAGGAGGAGGAGAAGGTGTTCCGGGGCAGGGTCACCGCGACCGTCGCCAAGGAGGCCGCGCCGCTCGCGGCGCCGAAGCGCAGGAGCGTCGGCGCGGCGGGCGCGGGCGCGGCGAAGAAGGCCAAGTCGAATTCCCCCGCGGAGCCGGCGCCGAAGCCGGCGGCGGTATTTTTGCAGACTGGACACTCGGCGTCGCCGCCGGAGGTGGTGGCCATCAGCGACGACGACGGCGACGAGCCGCCGGAGCGGGGGCCGGCCGCGGGGGGGAAGCAGACCAGCCTTCTGGGGTTCCTCGGGGGGAAGAAGGAGGCGGCGGCGGCGGCGCCGCCGCGCCGCGCCTCGGCGGGCGCGCCGCGCGCGGCGGCGGCGGCGCCCAAGCCCTCCAAGAAGTTCGTGCTCGACAGCGACAGCGACTCCGAGTCTGAGGAGGAAGAAGAGGAGGAGGATAGCGATTTCGAAGCGTGAGGCGCTTCGCGGGGGGGAAGGCGGTGCGTGAACGAGGACGTCGAGGCGTCGACGAAACGCCGAAGAAAACGCGTCGTCGTCCGTTTTTCAGTCCCGCGGGACTGTGACAGAGTGCGGCAGTCTTGGGTTCTGAGGTTACAGGCTGACCTGGCAGGATACGTAGATAGAGCCTATCGACTTCCGAGCCGGCTCCGTCCGCGCAGTCATCGCCGCGCGTCGTCTTCCGACCGCTCGCGTCTCTCGAGACCCTCGCCTCGTACGCACCTCCTCGCGCGCCGCAGCCATGGCCGCCGCGGCCCCTTCCCGCGCCCTCGGTGCCCTCGGCCCCGCCTCGTCCCGTCCGCTCGCCAGGACGCGATCGTCGTCCGCCCGCGTGGCTCGCGCGGTGCCGCGCGCCGCGACCGCCGCCGATGCCCCCGCGGGCGAGGCCGCGGACTCCGTGCTCGGCATGACGTTCACGAACTGGCTCCTGCACGAGGAGAAGGCCGGCCGCGTGGACGCGGACATGGCGGTGCTCCTGAGCTCCGTCTCGGTGGCGTGCAAGAAGATCGCCGCGACGGTGCGCTCTGATTACTACAAGCCGGGCGTCGATCTGCCCGCCGCCGCCAACGCGCTGTTCCGCGACGCGATGGTCGGGTGCGGGCGCACGGGCGTGGTGGCCAGCGGCAGCGAGGATGCCAAGCCGTTCGCGGTGGAGGAGTCCTTCGCGGGAGACCGCGTGGTGGTCTTCGACCCCCTGGACGGCGTCACCAACGTCGACGCCGCCGTGTGCACCGGATCCATCTTCGGCGTCTACAAGGGCAAGTCCGAGTGCGTCCCGGACTGGTCAGAAAAAGAAGAAGTGGACCAGCTGTGCGTCGCGAACGCGTGCAACCCCGGACGAAACCTGGAGGCTGCGGGGTACTGCATGTACTCCAGCTCCACCATCCTCATGCTCACGGTCGGCGACGGGCTCTTCGGGTTTACGTTTGACCCATCCGTCGGCGAGTTTGTCGCGTCGCACGAGCGCGTGCGCGCGCCGAGCAAGGGTAAGATTTATTCGATAAACGAGGGCAACCGCGACGGGTGGTCGGCGGGGGTCAAGAACTGGGTGGACGCGCTGAAGCGCGGGGGGCCGGATGAGAGTGGCAAGCCGTACAGCGCGCGGTACATCGGCTCGCTGGTCGCTGACGTGCACCGCACGCTGCTGTACGGGGGCGTCTGCGCGCAACCCGCGTCCTCGCAGAACCCGGAGGGAAGGCTCCGGCTTTTGACGGAAGCCGGCCCGATGGCGTTCGTCGCCGAGCAGGCGGGCGCCAAAGCGAGCACAGGCGCGGGGCGCGCGCTGGACGCCGAGCCCTCCTCCGTGCACCAGCGGACGCCCTTCTACCTGGGCTCGCCGGAGGAAGTGGACTTCCTGGAGAAGACGCTCGCGGCGGCGCCGCCGGAGGGGGAGTCATCGTCGCAAACGGCGAAGACGGCGAAGGACTCTTCCGGGAAGAGCGCGAAGCCGGATTCCGCGAAGCCTTCGACGGTCGGCTCTTCGCGCGTGGGCGCGGAGACGCTGTCTACGTGGATGTTCCGCCAGGAGCAGGCGGGCCACATGGACGCCGATTTGGCGGTGATCATCAACTCGATCGCGGTCGCGTGCAAGCGCATCAGCAACCTGGTGGCCACCGCGCCGATCCGCGGTTTGGTCGGCTTGGCGGATTCGACGAACGAATCCGGCGACGAGCAGAAGAAGCTGGACGTCATCTCCAACGACATCTTCTGCGACGCCATGCGCTCCAGCGCTCGCTCGGCGGTGATCGTCACCGAGGAGGAGGACGTGCCCGTGGGCGTCGCGGACGCCATCGGGGGGTACCTCGTCTCGTTCGACCCCATCGACGGCAGCAGCAACATCGACGCCGCCGTGCCCACGGGGTCCATCTGGGGCGTGTACCACCCGGGGCCCGACGAGTGCGCGCTGGACCCCGGAGACGACGCGGAGGCGGCTTTGGAGAAGTGCGTTTTGAACGCGCGCAAGACGGGCGAGCAGCTGGCGTGCGCGGGGTACGTGCTGTACTCGTCCTCGACCGTGATGATGCTTACCGTGGGGTCGGGCGTGTACGGCTTCACGTTGGACTGGAACACCGGCGAGTTTGTGCTGTCGCACGAAGACCTGAAGATCCCGGAGACCACCGCGTCGGAGGGGCGGTGGTACTCCGGCAACCAGGGCAACGTCGACAAGTGGGCGCCGGAGATGCGCGCGTACGCCGAACACCTGCAAGCCGGCGGCGGGGACGACGAAACGGAAAAGGGCGCCCCTTTCGTGTACCGGTACATCGGCGCGCTGGTGGGCGATTTCCACCGCACGCTTTTGTTCGGCGGCATCTGGCTCTACCCGCCGGACAGCTCCGCGCCCGAAGGGAAGGCCAGGCTTCTGTACGAAGTCGCGCCCATGGGGTTCATGGCCGAGCAGGCAGGGGGCGCCGCGACGCGCGGGCCGATGGCGAAGGACCGCGTCGTGGAGGTGGTGCCCGAACACATCCACCAGAGGTCACCGATGTTCGTGGGCTCGAGAAGCATGGTCGAGGGGCTGCAGACGTTCCTGGAGAAGGCGCGGTAGGCGAAAAAAGAGCGCGTCGCGCCCCGCGTTTTCGGTCACGAAAGATGGAAGCGTGTCGTTCTGTCAGTCTGTCGTTGGCGAAAAACGCATCGTGAGAAGAAAAACGCTTTTCGCTTTCATCAGGCTTTTGCCACGAAGAAACGAAAGGGGGCTTTCGTGGAAAAAACTCCGAAACACGCGTTCTTCCAGGCATTCAGACCCGACCCAGCCCACACGCTCGGTGCGGTGGGCAGTGTCACGCGCGGTCGCCCCGGAATACCCACGTGCCGCGGCGCGACCCTCCGCGCGTCATGCCCGCGTCATCGTCGCTCATGCGCAAGCGCGCCGCGATGCCCGCGTCGAAGCTGAAAAAGCTCGGCGCGACAAAACTCTCGGAGATGGACGCGAAGCCCGATGCGAACGCACGTGAGTCCGGCTCCGGCGCTTCCCTCGCGATGCGAACTCCCGACCGCCGCGGCGCCATCGCTGACCTTCCGCGCGCCTCACACACCTCCCACGACGCAGGCGGCGCGCTCGAACCGACCCCCGCGTTCGAGCCCGGCACGCCGTCGCCCACGGTACGACACGACGCGCGGCTTTTTCGGCACCTTCCAACGGCTACTGCCGACACCGAAGTTTTGCTTCGCGTCGCGAACGCGCACCGGTCGAGCGCGCGCGGCGCTCGCGCGAACGGTTCCGGGATCTCATCTCCGTCTATTCCGTCTCATACACCGCAGGTAACATCGAAACGACCGGCCGCTGCATCGCCCACCACCCCCGACCGCGTCCAGGCGCCGGCTGCCGGTGCGCCCCCGCCCGTCATCTCTCGCGGTGCCGACACGAAACGCCGGAAGCGACCGAAATCTTCGGACCCCTCGATGACGCGGACGAGCGCGCGCCCCAACCACCGGGACCGGGGCACTGACCGCGCGACCTCACTGTCTCCCGCAGTCACCCTCCCTAAGCGAGACGCGCGCCACCTTCCCCCCCCCAAGACCATGAACATGGCGGTACGTCACGTCCCGTCGCTTTTCGAGTCACGCCCCGTCTCGCGTCGTTCGCGCGACGCGACTCGCGCGACGAACGATTCGAGGTTGCTTTTTTTTTCTGACGCCTCGAACGCGTCCCCGTCTCCTCTTTCTTCTCTCCACCGCGAACGCGCAGGAGTGGGACGACTGGAGCGTCTCGAGCGTGATGGATGGCGTGGTCGGCGGGTTCGGGTTGGCGAACACGGCGAACACGGACGGCGCGTCGCGAGGAGCTCCCGAGCGTTTTCCCCGCGAAACGCGAAACGCGGGAATCGCCGCCGCCAGCCCCGGGAAGGCGTCGCTGGACGCGTTCGTGGCGGCGACCGGCGCCGAGGCGGTGAGCCTGGTAGGCCGCGCCGCGCTGGCGCTGGGCAACGCCGTGGTCGACGGCATAGAGGGCACCGCGGACTTCGTGCAGCACGCGGCGAAGCAGGCGGACCGAATCGCGAGCAAAGCGGCGAGCCCGACGCCGGGGGGGCGCGGCGCGATTCGGCGCGGCTCCGAAGGTTTCCCCGAAGGGAACGCCGCGTCCCCGGTGCGGCGAACGAGCGGTCGCGGTCACGACGCGCGGGTCCTCGGGCTGGGAAAAACCCGCTCGCCGCTCAAGAAAACCGGGGTCGGGGGCGGGTTCCGCTCGCCGGCCAAGGCGGCGGCCAGAAAACCGAGGTGCTCCGAGGCGGCGCCCGCCGGCGACGCCGGCGACGAGTGGGGGTGGGCGGCGGGCTCACCCACCAAGGACGAGCTCAGTGGCGCGGTGTCCTCCGCGGTGGCGCACTACCGCCGCGAGCTGGACGCGTCGCGTTCTGAGACTGCGTCTCTGCGTGAGGAACTGCGGGGCGCGCGCTCGGCGCTCGCCGCCGCCGCGGATGAGGCGGAGGGCCTGAAGCGGCAGAACCTCGGGCTGCAGCGCCGGCAGGCGCAGCGCGAGTGCGAGCGCGAGGGCTCCGACCCCCTCGCCGAGCAGGTCCGGTGCCAGCTGGAGACGCTCGTCGCGGAGAAGGCGAAGCTGGCGCAGGAGAACGACGAGCTCTGGCGCGAGAACGAGAGCCTGCAGGAGCTGCTGATGCACAGCAACATGGCGACGGAGGCGGAGTCGCTGTACTCGGCGGGGGGTCTGCTCGCCGATCTCGTCGAGAAAGCCGCACCGCCGCAGACGCACTTCGAGTCCAAGCTGGCCGAGGCGACCGAGGGATCCTCAGAGATCTCGCAGAGCGGGTCCGCGGCGACGCTGAAGGGAGCGCCCGAAGAAGAAGACGAACGTCTGGAGCTTCTCGACGCGTCGTCGTCGCCGTCGAAGACGCCGGCGGCGGGACTCGTCGACCGCGTCTCCGACGGAAAGGAAAACGTCGAACGAAGAACGAAAACGGCGGCGGCGGAACCCGCCGCCGCGACCAAGGTCGGGGGCGGGAAGAAGAAGAAGGGGAAAGGGAAGGGGAGGAGATGACTGCGACGCGTAACGAGACGACGTCGAGCCTCCGCTGATTGCACACACAAACACGGACGTTCTTCTCGCGCGCGAGAAGAAGCTTCTTCTCTTCCGCGCGGATACACATCACGCAAAAAGTGTCGTTTCGTTTATTTTACGTCAGGTTCTCAGACTCGGTCATGACCTGCTCCTGAGACGGGCGCGGCACGCCCGCCACGGGACAGCAGTCTACGCCGATGTGCCCGCGCGTGATTTGCTCAACCTGCGCCTGCGCGATCTCGGGGGTGTTCACCCACGTTTCGTAGAACGAGAATGGGCACTTCGCGACGCCCTTGTCGCCGTCGCCGCTCGCGTACACGCCGGTGTATCCTCGGTGCAGCAGCTTGAACAAATGGTTCTGGCTCTGGTCGTTCCGGCGCGCGTCGCGAATCGCGGAGACGGAGAGTTGCGCGTACTGCACGCCGTCCGTCTCGGTCGCGCACTCGCCGAGCGTCCGGCCGTCGTTGCCGACGATGGCGGAGTGCCCAAAGTAGGAGTAGACCCCGTCGTTGCCCGAGGCGTTCGCCACCGCGACGTACACGTTGTTCATCCAGGCCATGCACTTGGCGACCATGATCTGCTGTTCCTTCGCCGGGTACATGTAGCCCTGACACCGCACGATGAGCTCGGCGCCCTTCATCGCGCAGTCGCGCCAGATCTCGGGGTAGTTTCCGTCGTCGCAGATGATCAGGGACATCTTGATGCCCTTCGGGCCCTGCGTGACGTACGTGCAGTCCCCGGGGTACCAGCCCTCGATGGGGCACCAAGGCAGGATCTTGCGATACTTCTGCACGATCTCGCCGTCGTCGTTAATGAGCACGAGCGTGTTGTACGGCTGCTTCTTCGGGTCCTCGTTCTTCTCGCCGGTCAGGCTGAAAACGCCCCACACCTTGGACTTCTTGCACGCCGCGGAAAACATGTCCGTCTCAGGGCCGGGAATCGTCACCGCGGTGGCGAACATCTCGTCGCGGTCGTACATGATGCCCTGCGTGCTGTACTCGGGGAACACGATCAGGTCCATCCCGGGAAGACCCTGCTTCATGCCCTCGATCTTTTCGCAAATGCTCGCGACGTTCGCGTGAACATCCTCGACGGTGTGCAGGCGGGGCATCTTGTACTGGTACACGCACACGCCCACGGTGTCGGGCGAGCTGGAGATGTCGCCGTGGCGAGACATGTCGTTCGGTCGTGCGTCGAAAAGGGCGAAGTGCTGGATGCGCAGAGCAGAGTGGTCGTGTCGCAGCGCACGGACTCGGGACGAACAACAGCGCGTCGTTTCGCGCCAAAGGACACGAGATTGCCGACACGTCGGCGGGCGTTTTTTTTTCACATCGTGCTGGCGCTGAAACCGGGCGTCGAATCGAAACGTCGTCTCGGCGTTTTTGATCACGAAGAAGAACGGTCTTTCCTGACGGGCGTTGAGTTAATCACCGTCTCCCCCTCGTCTCGTTCTCGGGGTCGTACATCTCGTCGCGCTCGGCGCCGCGCGACGAGGCCGGTGACGAGGCGGTCGTCACGTTCGAGCCGATCGATGTCGACGGGGTCCCGCGGGATCCCGCGACCGAGACGGCGGCGGCTTCGGCGCGCGCGTCGCCGCCGCGGATCGATCCGCGCCATCCCTCCGGGAGGAACACGACGTCACCCGGGACGCACCGCCTGGCGACGGCGCCATCGTGATCCACCACGAACAGCTCGCCTTTGACCACGGTGAACACCTCGATGGCGTTCGCGTCGTTCGTGACGATCGCCTCGCCGTGCGCGGGCAAAGCCCAGACCCCCGCCCTGAACCCGTCCGCGTCGTCGTACGCGGCGACCCCCGACCGTCCCGCGCTGTTTTTTTTTGACGAATCTGTCGCGAGAGATTCGACGAGACGCGCGAAGGGCGCCGTCGTCGGTCGCTTGGACGCGCCCTGTTTGTCCTCGTGCGTGTGCGTGAGCCAAATCTTGTGGATGTGCTCCGTGATGTCCCACCGGCCGTGCCAGCCCCGGGGGAGCACCACCACGTCGCCCGGGCCGAAGGGGTGCGGCGCGCCGTCCGGGTCCGTCACGCACCCCCGGCCGCTCAGCACGTAGAACCACTCCGTGCTCGGGCGCGCGTTGGGCGAGTCCCAGCCCCCGGGCGAGCACGCCCACGAGCCGCACGCCGCGGAGCCGTCCAGCGCGCCCTTGACGAAAGGGCGACCGTAGTCGTGCGGGTCGCCCGTGTCGACGTTCGAGCGCGGGCCCTTGAGCTCGAGGTTGGCCATGTCGAAGTGCGAGCCGGGCGCGGCGTAAAAGCCGGGCAACGCGGTGCTCGGATCGACCGTGGAGGTGAGCGCGAACGGCACCACTCGACCGCCGCGCGCGCACCCCGCGGGGGTGGTACGCGCTCTCCGAGCCGGGAGGGGGTGAACGTGCGCGCGAAGCGCCATCGTGGGGAAGGACATGGGAAGCCTGGGCAGGTGTCAGCCGCGCGTGCCGATCGTTGTACGACGACGATCGTCGTCTGTGAAACCGGATAAAGCCACGAAACGCCAAACGATGTGAATCCACATGACCGCGATTTCTCGGCGAAGCGAGCTTGTTTTGGCATCACTTCGCCATTCGCCATGGCGCAAAAGGCGAAGAAGGCTGAGTTCGACGCGTCCGCGGTCGGGGTGTTCAGCTACCCCGGCTCGCACCATGTCAACTCCGACTACGGCTTGGGGCCCAACGCCATCGGTACGTCCGGACCGACTTCACGTCGCGACCCCTCGCGAACGGAGAAACGCCACCTCACGCCTCGATTCGCGCGATTCTGACATTCTCCCTTCGACGTTTTGTTCCACGACAGATCTTCCGGAGCGCTGGAACGGCGTCCAGATGACACACGGGATCCCTTTGCCCCACCCGCTGTCTGGCACCGCGATGGACCTGGAGGTGAAGCGCCTGGGCGAGAACGACCCGTACGTCGACCCCGGGAAGCACGACCGCGCAGCCGCGCACGCCGCCGTCTCGAAGCGGGTCTCGGAGAAGGGATTCTTCCCGCCCAAGAAGAGCAGCGATTTACTGGGGCCGCCGTTTCCGAACATGAACGAGGGCGACGAGAAGGATGCGTCGGGAGAGGGCGCGGAAAAGAAAGAGAAGCTCAAGAAGCTCCCCCGGCGAGGCATATACACCGCCCCGGGGAAGAAAGGATGCAGCAACACACCCGGCGTGACCTTGGGCCAGAGTGCGTACGAGCCGAGGGAGGAGACGTACCAACCCGCGCGCGGTTTGAGTCGCGTCGCCAATCGCGAGGCGCGCGCTCGCATCGAGATTCCCTGGGGCGCGGGCGCGGCGGGCAACGCGATAGGCAGGTCGTTCGATCCCGAGATGAACACGGTGACGTACGAGCCGGGCGCGTGGGCGGAGAAACAGAAGCCGCGGCGGCGCACGGAGGACCCGAACGCGCCGAAACCGTTCAAACCTGGCGGGTCGCGCATGCGTCCGCCCGAACACGTCGCGTACCAGAGCGACCCGCACGATTACGAGGCGGAGCGGCGGCTCAAGGCGCGCGCCGACGCGAAACGCGCCGGGCGGTTCATGCCCCCCGCGGGCGCCAAGTCCACCACCGTCGCGAGCATATCCAAGTACGACAAGGGGACGTTCTCGGCGCCGACGTCGCTGCGCGAGACGCAGCTCATCAAGTGACAAAGCCGGACGACGGAGTCACGGATGATTGATGATGATGGTGTTGTAAAATAGGCATACGGTGTGCACGTAGGTAGAAGGATTGTACCGGTAATGACGAAACGTCGTCGCCTGCGCGAGTAGTGACGTGTCTTCCACTCGTCCCCGCGCGTCTCGACTGCGTTCCTCGAGATGTTCGCGATGACGAATCCGGCGCTCGCCGCGCCTCTGCGCGCGCGCAGGCAGCCCCTCCCCGCCCCGCGGCGCGCGCTTTGTGTCGCCTCGGCGAGCGGCTCCATCCGGCGTGAGGTGCTCGACCGCTCGGGCCGATCCAAGCTCAACACCGTGGACGACCGAAACTTCTACGCGATGCCGCGCTTGTGCACGCACGTGGACGACGCGTTCCTCGGGCAACTCACCGAGCTGTACCGGCAGAAGATCCCGCCCGGAGGCAAGGTGTTCGACATCTGCTCTTCCTGGGTCAGCCACCTGCCCGAGGACGTGCGGTACGAGGAGGTGGTCGGCCACGGCATGAACGCGGAGGAGCTGATGAAGAACCCGAGGCTGGATTCGTTTTTCGTCAAGAACCTCAACGCGGAGGACGCGGACGGATTCGCCGCCGCCGACCAATCCTTCGACGCGGTGCTGTGCTGCGTCTCCGTGCAGTACCTGCAGCGACCGGAGGCGGTGTTCGCGGAGGTGTTCCGCGTGTTAAAGCCGGGGGGGTGCTTCATCGTCAGCTTCTCCAACCGCATGTTCTACGAAAAAGCGCTCGCGGCGTGGCGAGACGGGACGGGCTACTCGCGCGCGCAGCTGGTCAAGGAGTACTTCGGCGCCGTCGAGGGCTTCACGAAGCCCGAGGTCATCACGCAGGTGGGGGGAGCGCCGGACGTGTCGCTCGTGGGAAAGCTGCAGAACTTCCTGAAGCGAACGCAGGGGGACCCGTTCTACGCCGTCGTCGCGCACAGGAACTTCAAGCCGATCAACGAGTGAGAATTTTTTAGTGAAAATGAATTTTTGTCGTCGACGCGGTCCGGCGGTAGATAGAGCTACTCGTACCTCGTACGCGTACCCGGTAGTAGGCCACATCATACGACGTCTTGAGCACTGCAAACGAACGCCTACATCATCATCACAACTCGATCGGGTCGTCGAACCCGCCGTTCCCGAACCCGGAGTCCTCCGGAGGACGCGGTACCAAGAGGAACCCGCCCCCGCCCACCGCCGCGCCCTCGCCGAGCGCCGCGCCCTCCGGCACCAGCGAAGCCATGACCCGCGCGGCGTCGCGCCACGAGTTTTTAAACAGTAAAACGTCCCCACTCGGCGACCACTCGGCGACACGCCGCGTGAACGCGACGCCGTCGGCATCCTCCAAATCCTCCAAATCCTCCAAATCCGGTTCGCTCTTCGGCGAGCTCGCGAGCTCTTCGGCGGCGGCTTTCCCCCACCGCGCCAGGTCGTCCGCGAGCGACGCGAACGCCGCGCCGGCGGCTTCGCCGCAGCGCTCGTCCGCCAGGCCGCGCGCCGCGCCGTCCGCGGCGTTGCGCAGCGCCGCGACGCACGCCGCGAGGACGCCGCGTGCCTCGCGGCGGAGGCCAGCATCCGCCCCGGTGGTCGTGGGTCCCCAACATCTCTGAACGTCGCGCGAGGCGGTCCGCCGCGCCAGGAACGCAACCGCGCGCGCGCCGTCCGCCTCGGCGAAGGCGTCCAGCCCCGCGGGGCTCTCCGTGGCCTGCAGCACGTACGGGAGCATGAAGCGGATGACCAGCGCGCGAGATGTTGGGGAGGGCGCCAAGCCGCGAAGCGCCGAGCACGGCTTGTGCTCGGCGAAGAGCCTCGGCAGCAAACGGTTGACCCGCGCCTCGTGCGGTTCCGGAAGCTCCGCCAGGAAACAGCTCAACGCGCGCGTCGCCGCTAAAAACACAGCCGCGTCCGTCTCCGAGTCTTCGTCTTCGTCTTCGTCTTCGTCTTCGTCTTGGTCGTCTCGTTCAAGCTCGTTCGTCAAAAGCGTCGTCGCGTTCAGGCCTTCCCCCCCGCTCGGCACGCGCTCCGCGAGGTGCTCGAGGAACTCCACGAGCGAGCCCGCGACGTCAGCGAGCGAAGTCACCGCGGCGCGCGCCGTCTCCGCGG
>Ga0181561_10001237_pt1 | contig 22595 bp, 15 predicted proteins | sample 011ome_19_FD_133760 | JGI IMG/M metagenome (GOLD analysis project Ga0181561, IMG submission 133760) | Coastal salt marsh microbial communities from the Groves Creek Marsh, Skidaway Island, Georgia - 011510BT metaG (megahit assembly) | ecosystem: Environmental > Aquatic > Marine > Intertidal... | reverse complement strand
GGAGTACTACGAGGACAAGCGCATCGCCGCGTCGTTCGGGACGCTCGTCGCCAGTCTGGTCGGGGTGGCGGGAATGATGGCGGGGCGGTGGTGAGTCGCGGAAGTCGCGCGTAGATTGCGAAATGCGAAAACGATGAAAAGTGCGTCGTGAACATCTGATATGACATAGGTGCTTAAGCGCTCACCACCCCCCGACGCGCGTTGTGATCGTGTTTGACCACCCCACCGTGGGCGAACCCGGGGTTTCTCCTCTACTTGAGTCCGACGCTCTCCTGCACGGTCTTCACGCCGTCCTTGTCGAACGGCAAGGTGAAGATCTTGGTGAAGAATCCAAAGTTTCTGGTCAAGGTGTACTTGAGCTCCGGGGGCAGGGGGTCGAACATGACCAGCGGCGAGAACACCTTCCCCAGGAACGCGGACTTCTGTTTCAAGTCGCGCGTGAAGTTGGGGGGATAGTCCAGCCACGGGTGCAGCGGAGGGGTGGGGCGCTTGCCGTTCGCCCCAGCGCGCACGGTGGTGGACTGCTTCGCCTCGGACGTCTGCAGAGGCGCGTCGCCGCCGTACCCGTTGAACTGACCCTTGCTCTTGCTCGCGGGGGTCTTGCTCCCGGAGCGCATCCCGACCTTAGAGCGCTCCTGCTGCTCGGCTAAGTTAGCAGCCTGCGCCGCGCCTTGCGCGTTGCCGTGCGGCATCGTGTGCTTTCGTGTGCGCGAAGGAAAAGCGGTGGCGGCGAGCGATGCGCCTCTGGGACTGCGGCCGTGAGGCGGTCGGTCCGAACGAGTGGTGTCGCTCGTCCGGGTGAGCGGCAGAGGTCGCGACGGGTGAGCGTCGGCGACGGCGGAACAACGAGCGGGCGTCGAGCCGCGTCTCGGGGAGTGTCGCGGCACCGCCGCACCGGGGAGAGCTTGTTCTATCCACTCGCCAGGAACGAGATCTGCGGAACGGGCCTGACTAAATGCCCATACGCGCTAACCCATGGGTCCCTTCAGATTTTCGGGCTTTCGCGTTTTTCGACACCTTTCTCGAGCGCCAGCACCTCTGGCCTCCCAGAAGTTTCGGCACGCGAGGCGCGCGAGGCCACGATGCTGTTCCAGGGGAAAACAGCGCTCGTCACCGGCGCGGGATCGGTAAGCCCTCTACGAAACCCCGAATGAACGCGAACAGCATCTCCGCCCGCCCTTCGGTCCTCGCTCCCCGCCCACCCGGTCGTGGCGGGTCGGCGTGCCATCTCGTCGATCGTCCATCTTGTCGATATACCACCCGGCGCGACGTCAGACGCTGACACCTCCTCCCTCATCTCAGGGCATCGGCCGCGGGCTGTGCGTGCGCCTGGCGCGCGAGGGCGCGTCCGGCCTGACCCTGGTGGATGTCTCTCCGGAGGGCGTCGCGGAGACGCGCGCGCTGGTGTCCCGCGCGAACCCGAGCTGCGTCGCGCTCGTGCGCGTCGCGGACGTGGGCGACGCCGGCGCGCTGGCGGGCGCGTTCGCCGCGCACGTGACGCGCTTCGAAAGCATGCACGCCTGTTTCAACAACGCCGGCATCGGCGAGCGCGCGGACTGGAGGCAGGTGGTGAACGTGAACCTGTGCGCGGTCGTGCAGGGCACGAGGCTCGCGGTGGACGCCATGGTGGCCACAAAGTCCGCGTCGCCGAGCGACGCGGCGCGCACGACGTCCGTCGTCAACGTCGCGTCGGCGGGCGGGCTCTTCCCCATGCCGCAGGCGCCCGTGTACTCCGCCACCAAAGCCGCGGTCGTGCTGTTTTCGCGGAGCCTCGAGCACCTGCGTGTCACGAAGGGCGTGCGCGTGAACGCGCTGTGCCCACAGTTCACGGACACCGCGCTGGTCACCGATCAGTTCGAGGCGCTCGGGCCGAAGCGCGCGGACGCGCTGCTGGCGCAAACCGGGGGGAGCCTGCTGCGCGTCGAGCAGGTCGTGGCGGCGGCGATGGAGCTCGTGCGCGGCGGTGGGGACGCGCGGCCGGCGGGCCAGGCGCTGGCGGTGATGAACGCGAACGGGGGGGTCGCGGCGTACGTCCCGGTGCCCAACCCCAAGCGCTGGAAACCGCTGCGCGGAGTATCAAACTCTCTCTCTACGGAGTCTGAGGAGTCTCGAGTTGAAAACCGTCCCCGAAAACCGCCCTCGCCCGTCCCCGACGCGTCGCGGCGCGTGGTCGTGCACCGGCTCAGCTCCGACTTCGCGGCCGCGACGCGCGTCGTGTCCGCGCCGACGCCCGCGCCGCGCAGAGGCGAGGTGCTGATCGAGCGCCGGTGGACCGGCGTGAACGCGTCCGACGTCAACTTCACCGCCGGCCGGTACTTCGGCGGCGCGAAGAAAGCCGCGGCGCTGTTGCCCTTCGACGCCGGGTTCGAGAGCGTCGGGGTGGTCGCCGCGCTCGGGCCCGGGGTGGCGGAGGCGCACCCCGAGCTCGCGCCGGGCCAGCCCGTGGCCACAACCACCTACGGAGGCTTCAGCGAGTACGCCGTGGCGCCCGCGAAGCTCGTGGTGCCCGTGCCGGAGGCGTCGCCCGCCGCGGTGGCGCTGCTCACCTCCGGGCTCACCGCGTCCATCGCCATGGAGCAGCTCGGCGGCGTCTCCGCGCCGGCGTCGGCGGGCGGGCGCCCGACGCCGCCGGGGAGGCAAAAAACCGTGCTGGTCACCGCCGCCGCCGGCGGCACGGGGCAGATCGCCGTGCAGCTCGCGAAGCTGGCGGGGCACCACGTCGTCGCCACCTGCGGCGGCGAGAAGAAGGCGCGCATGCTCGCCGGCCTGGGCGTCGACCGCGTGGTGAATTATAAGAAGGAGCGCCTGAAGGAGGTGTTGCGGTCCGAGTACCGGCGCGGCGTTGATTTGGCGTACGAGTCGGTGGGCGGCGAGATGTTCGAGACCGCGGTGGACGCGCTGGCGCCGCACGGCGTTTTGATCGTGATCGGCATGATGTCCCAGTACACATCGGGGGGGGACGACGCGTCCGAGGCGTGGACGCCCTCCGAAAACAAGGGGCTGCCCGAAAAGCTCCTGTGGAAAAGCGCGAGCGTGCGTGGGTTCTTTCTGCCGCAGTACGCCAAGCACTTCCGAAGGCACCTCGCCGGTCTGTTCGAGCTGGTGCGGTCCGGGAAGATGCGTGTGGAGATCGACCCGACGCCGTTCAAGGGGCTGGAGGCTGTGCCTCGCGCGGTGGCGCATCTCCAGGGGGGGACGTCAATGGGGAAGGTGGTGGTAGACGTCCGGCCGCCCGCGAAAACCGCGTCGAGGATGTGAGTCGTTTTAACGATATTCCATCGGCACCTCTCTCCCGTCTCCCGCGCGCTCGTCAACGCGCGCGCGTCACTGCTTCTTGGACCAGGTGTTGCCGTCGGGGAACAAAATGCCGCCCTCGGGGGTGAGCTTGCCGAGCAGGTTCTTGGGCCCTCCCTTGGGGGAGAAGTCGATGAGGATCTCGGCTTCTTTGCTGGGGATTTTGACGACTTCGCCCTTCAGGCTCCAGGGCTTCTGCTTCTCCCCGTTCGCGCACCCGGGGGTGCCGTCGGTGCCCGTCACGTCGAGCACGGAGCCCTCGCCGGAGATCGAGCGCAAGCACCCGGGGTGCTTGGGGTCGGCGTACTCACCAACGAACGCGGAGGGCGCGGCGCTCGCGCCCCCGGCGGTTGCCAGAGTCAGGAGCGCGCCCACCGCAGTCGCCGCGGCGATGGACTTGAAGGTGACGGAGGACGTGCAGTTGTCGTTCGACGAAGCGAGCGCGGCGACCGGACCGATGGAGCGCTTCGAGTTGATGTTGATGCGCCCGCTCGAGGGAACTCGCGTAGGGGTCAGCCCGGGTCGGGCGATGGCGTTCATGAGGGGCATCGTGCTTTGCGCGCACGGGAGTGCGCAGTCTCGGAGAAACATCGGATAATCGAACTGTGCCACGTCACCGAGTGTCAGACGCACAAGTGCCGAGTTCTCGGCGGCCCCCCGGCACAAGCACCGGCGCGCCCGACGTTTTCCGGGAGTCGCGGTGATGTCCGCGCACGCGACTTCGATGCGCGTCGGCGTCGGCGCGACGCGTGTCTCGCGACGCGACGCGTGTGGCGCGACGCGCGCGCACGCGCGCGCTCGGAGCGCGCCTCTCCGCGCTCCCACCGATCGATCGGGACGCGCGTCGTCCGCCCGGTCCTCGGTGGTGGTCCTCGCGTCCGGCGAGGACGAGCCCCCCGAGGCCTCGACGTCGTCCCACCCCCCCGACTCGGCGTACGGCGGCCCGAACATGTACGCGGACTCGCAGGCCATCGCGCCCCCCTCCCCCCGGCGCGTGTTCCTGGGGACGCTCGCCACCGGTGGCCTCGCGCTGGGCGGCAACTTCCTGGGGATCACGGGCGCTTTGCTCGGGGACTTCCCCGACGCCGCGGCGTCGCTGCGCCTGGACATCATCTACCCCGTGAACGGTCTGAAGCGGTGCTACAACCCGGAGAAGGGGTACGAGTTCGTGTACCCCGAGGCCTACCTCGGCGACGCGACGATGGCGGCGCGGAACGCGAACCGGCAAGCCAGCGCGACGTCGCTCGACCCGGGCGCGCCGTCGGCGAAGCCGCCCCAGATCTTCGGGCAGGCGGTGCAGGAGCCTCAGAGCGCGTTCGGGCCCATGGGCGGCACCGGCGAGGAGAACGTCTCCGTGATCGTCTCGCGCTCGCCGCCCGGGGGCTTCCGGCTGGACCGCTTCGGCGACGCGCGGAACCAAGCCGAGTGGCTCCTGGCCAACGTGCTGGCGCGCCCGGGCACCGGCAAAACCGCCGTCCTGTACGACGCGTACGCGCGCGCCGCCGGCTCGGGCGCCACGTACTACACGTTCGAGTACACCATCCGCACGGACACCTGGTACAGGCACAACGTCGCGGTGTTCGCGGAGTTCGGGGGCAAGCTGTACACGCTGGTCGCGCAAGTGCCGGAGACGCAGTGGAAAACACGCGAGGCGGATTTCAAAACCATCGCCGAGTCGTTCCGCGTGTTCGTGCCCACGGGGTGATTGACGCGGGCGCGCTTTTTAGCGCGCCGCAGCGGACGAAAGAAGGAACATATGACTACCTATACCTGAGGTGACTACCGAACGAAGGTTCGTGACGCGGGTCACTGCGTGATACGTAGTTATGATACTAGACTGATGAGGAATACGAAGAAAGAATGCTCGTTATTAATAAATAAAATGAATACAGGAGCGAGTCGCGCGTCGTACGCGCGCGCTCACCGCCGTCTCGCGCCGCGCGACGCGTTTTACGCGGAGGTGTCCGCCACCGTCGCCGCCACCTCGGCGGCGAAGTCCTTCGCCTGCACCTCGATACCCTCGCCCACCTTCAGCCGCGCGAACCGCGAGACCACCAGCCCGTTCACCTCGCCGTCCACGAACGTCTCCACCGTCTTCGCGTCGTCCATCACGAACTTCTGCTTCGTCAAGCACGTCTCCTCGTGGAACTTGCGCATCTTCCCGGAGACGATCTTCTCCACCACGTTCGCCGGCTTGCCCGAGCCCTCGATCTGCGCGTGCAGGATCGCCATCTCCCCCGAGACGACGTCCTCGGGGATACCCTCCGGGTCCAGGAACCGGGGCGCCACCGCGACCGCGTGCATGGCCACCTTGCTCGCGACGCCGCGCGCCTTCTCGGGGTCGACGTCCCCGCCGTCGCGAGACGAAACGCGCACCAACCCGGCTTGCCTTCCGGCGGAGGCGGCGCCGGCCACCGCGCCGTGCACGTAGTGGCCCAGCACCTCGCCGGCGCCGCTGGCGGTCATGACGTACGCGCGGCGCACCCTGATGTTCTCGCGCACGCTCGCGGCGGTCGCGGCGGCGGCCTCCGCCACCGTCGCGCCGGGGCTGAGAGAGCCGGCGGGCATGGTCAGGTTCTCGAGCGCGCGCGTGTCGACGTAGCCGTCGACGTCGGCGGCACCCGTCGCGGCGACGGCGGCGTTCGAGACGTCCGCGACGAGCCGCAGGAACTGCTCGTTCCTGCTCACGAAGTCCGTCTCCGCGTTAACCTCCACGATCGCGGCGCGCTGGCCGCAGGCGGAGACGGAGACGCCGACCAGGCCCTCGGCGGCGACGCGGCCGGCTTTCTTCGAAGCCGCGGCGAGCCCGCGCGTGCGCAGCTCGGCGTACGCCGCCTCGAGGTCGAACGACGCCGCGCTCAGGGCCTTCTTGACGTCCATCAGCGGCGCGCCGGTCTTCTCGCGCAGGTCCTTGATCATCGCGAGCTCCGCGGCCTTGTCCGTGGCCGCCCGCTGGGAGGAGGCGCTGGAGGACACGCCGCGCTCGCCGGCGATCGCGCCCAGCGCGACGCGATCCACGCCCGCGCGGGCCCCGAAACGCCGGGTCCCGATCGCCGAACGCGACGCGGTGGCGAGCGCGTCGAGCAGGGACCTGCCCGATCGACGCGAGGCGTGCGCGGCGGCGGCCATCGTCGGCGTGCTGCGGACGCGAGGAGACAGGAGTTCCGGCGCGCGGGGTAGCGGGGTCGCTAGTGGCGGGAGGGAGACGTCCGCGATCGATGTCGTGGTGTCCGGGCGACAGCGAAATAATTTCGAGAGTCGTTTTTTTCCAAGCTGTCTGTCGTCCCCGGTCCTCGGCGCGTCACCGCGATCGCGGCGGCAGGTACGGGTCGTCCCCCGCGTCCGCGCCCTCCTTTCGGGATGCGTCCGGGCTCGATTCTCCCCGCTTCTCCCACTCGATCGCCCGGTCCCACGCCCTGAACACGGCGTCGCGCACGGTCGGCACCCACGCCTCGTACGCGGCGGCGCTCGGCTCGAAGTGCAGCCCGTCGTCGCGGAACAAACTCGTTTTCGGGACGGTCATCCGCGCGCCGTCCTCGAACAGCGCGGGGTTCACGTCGACAAACGCGTGGGTTTCTCCGCGCGCTTCGCAGTACGCCTTCACGAGCCTGTTCGTTTCGTCCAGCGCGTCCCAGAGCGGCCGCTTCTGCGGTGCGCGGTTGATGGAGACGAAGACAATCTGGATTTGATTTTGGGGTGCGTGTGCGTGTTTCGTTTCTTTTCGGGAAAGCGCCGCGTCGTCGCGACCGGCGAGACGTCGCGGCGACGCGAGCGCCTTTTCGCTCCACGTCGCGAACGCGTCGCGGATGCGCCGCGGGGACTCGCCCTCGTTCAGGTCGTTGCTCCCGCAGTAGTACACCAAGACGCGCGGTTCGTGCGGGAACACGATGGCATCCATGATGTCGTCCCGCAGCTGGTCCCGCGCGGTCGAGCCCCCGAACGCGCGGTTCACCGCCGGCAGCGGCGCGAGGTCCGCCGCGAAGTCGCGCGCCTCGCGCCACTCGCGGAAGATGGACGAGCCCACGAACACCACGCCCCGCCGTTCGGGCGGGTTCTCGTTGTCCAGCCGGACGAACCGGCGGATCTCGCCGTCGTACCACTCGCCCGTCGCCTCGAACGCGATCGGAGGGTCACGTGCGGGCATGGCAGCGTGTGTGCGCGTCGCCGTTCCGGGCGTCTCCGTGGACGCCGACGGTTCCTGGAACCCGAAGCGCGAGCCCCGCTCGGCGCGCGATCGCGACCGCCGAAGCGTCGACTTCGGGCTCGGTGCGCGTCCGAGGCGCGCGCGGGGGGGGTAGCAAGCGCGCGGCGCCGAGGACATGCACGAGCCCAGTCCACAGACGCGACCACGACACGCCCGAGGCGTCGTGTGCGTCCTGTACGGCGCGCGCGCGAGTGGAGGCGAGCGCGAGCGACCCGGGTCGAGTCAGCACTGCTTTCGGGCGACGGCACGAGCAGAAACGAAACGAAATCGCGACTGTTTCATCGAAACGACCGCCGGCTGCTTCCCCGCCACTCGCGATCGCGCGAGGATGGCGGTCCTCGAGGAGATCGAGGATGAACCCCCTGCGCGGGTGGAGGCCCCTGCGGCTGCGGCTCCCGCGGGCGCGAGTGACTCCGACAGCGACGACGAGCCCCCGCCCCTGGAGAGCGCCGCCGCGCAGCTGGAGGCGTTGAACTTGCGACGCCGAGTCGCCGAGCGTGTCAACGCCGCGCGTGCCGATTCGAGCGCACCGAGCGGGTCCGCGTCGACCGGCGCGGCGCGCGCGTCGTCGGCGCCTTCGGGCTCGGGTCCTTCCGCGAAGCCGCCTGCGAGCGCGACGAGGAAGTCTGCGCCGGCCGCGGGGATGAAGAAGGGGTTTTTCGACGCGCCTCGGCCGAAGCGCGCGACCGCGAAGCCCGACGAGCCGGAGATGGTTTTCCTGAAGGGCAAGAAGAGCGCGGTGGCGGGCGGCGCGGCGATCCCCGACTTCATGCGCGTCGAGGTGGAGGGCAGCGAGAGCGCCGCGAAGATGAAGAAGGAGCTCCTGGAGACGCTGAAGCCGGACAAGGAGACCGTGGACGAGGTGATGGGCAACCAGGCGCTGATGACCGGGTTCGATGACCCGGAGGTCATGGCGGCGGTGGAGGATGTGGCGCGCGATCCCAAAAACATGGCCAAATACGCCGGCAACGCGAAAGTCGTGCGCTTTTACCAGCAGATGGCGGGGATGGTCGGGAAGAGGCTGGAGAAGAAGGGAGACAACTCCGCGAGCGGCGTGTAGATATCTAAGCATAGAGTGAACCGCACGCGTGATGCGCGCACTAATAATAGAAGACTACTTGTACGTGCGATGAATGACTACTGCCACGCCACGATTTCCGTCTCGTCGTACGCGCAGACGGCGAGGGCGTCGTCTCCGTCGCCGCAAAACGCGACGCCCGTCAGCATTCCATCCGGCCACCGCGCGGCGAACCGCAAAAGGGGGTTGTGCCTCGCGATCGCGGAGGCATCGCGCTCCATCAGCTCTGCGTCAGCTGCGCCCGTGACCTCCGTCGGCAGGCCCCAGACGGCGATCGTGCCGTCCTCGGCGACGGTCGCGAGCACGTCGCGCCGCGGGTGTATCGCCGCGGCGCTCAGGAAGCGCGCGTGCGCCTGCGTTTCGCAAAAGACGCGCCGCGAGCGCAACGACAGGAAACACAACGCGCCGCCGCTCTCCGCCGCGCAGGCGACGCCGTTTCGTACGGCGAGCGACGTGATCGGGCCCGGCCGCGTCACGGCAAACGTCCTCTTTAGCGAGTCGGAGGTCAACACGTCCCACGCGACGATCACGCCGGCGTCGTTCGCGGCGACCGCGACGCACTGCTCCTCCACGCTCAGCGCGGAGTCGGGGGGAAACGCGCCCCGCCGCGAATCCACCTCGGTGGCGACGTCGGCGACGGGAACGCGGCGACCGGGCTCGATCGAGACGTCGTCTTCCGTTTTCCGGAACGACTCACCGTCGAACTCGAACACCATCACGTCCCCTGTGGTGGTGCCGACGAGCACCTGCGCCCTTCCGTCCCGCGAACACGAACTGCACACGCCGCGTCCGCACATCCGCGCGACGCCGCCGCCGTCGCCGGAAACGACGCCATCCGCGTCGACGCCCGCGTGTCGGTTTTCGGCGAAGGCGTGGTAGTGCAAGCGCTCGTACCCGTGCTCGTCGAAGAAGTGCACGCCCTCGACCGTGCAGACCACGAAGAATGAAGACGCGCCCAGGGTCACCGCCTTGACCTGGGTCGCGGTGCGGTTCCCGCCTTTCGTCAGTATGGGCAGCTTCTCCGTGCGCGCGCCCGCGAGCAGAGGCTCTAGAGGCACCAGCAGAGCCTGCGTGTCGTGCACGTACGCAAGCGTGGACGGGCCCGCGGTGAGGTTGTTCGCCAGCAGGCTGGGGGACTCCCCGACAGTCGCGCGCGTATACCGCTCGGCGTCGTACATGGGAGACGACGCGTCTCTCGACATCGTGCGCGTGGCCTCGCGCGCGCCTGTGGGTGGCACCGGCGAAGAGATCGCGTATGTGTTGAAAAAATGTGAAAAAATGTCTCCTGCGGCAAAACACCTCGCAAAAGCGCGCGTGTGCAAACAGTCACAAGTTCTGGCGCGGCTCCGAGGTCCGAGCAAGGCCCGAGGCGCGTCCGATTCCGACCGCCGATCTCGGGGCGAGCCCCTCGCGTTCTTCTCGCCACACGCGCACGCGCGAGGAAGGTCACCAGCAGGACACTCTTCTCTCTCGTACGATGTCGCCTGTGGTGGACGACGACGACGATGACTCCCCCCCCCGCGAGGTGGCGGCGACGGAGACGAAACCCGCGGCGGAGGAGAAGGCGGCGATCATGAACGAGCTTTTCGGGGACGACGACGATTCCGACGACGACCAGCCCGCGCCTCCCCCCGCGCAGGCGGAGTCGAGCGACGACGACGATACTGACACGGACGACGAAATCGCGACGGCGCGCTCGAAGCACAAGAAGGCGACGAAGGCGAAGCCGAGGCGCGGCCGCAAGGAAAAGGGCGGCAAATCCAAGGACATCTCCGCGAGGGAGAAGGGCGTGTGGGACAAGCTGGTGGGCGACGACGAGGACGACACGGAGCCCAAGCGCGACGCCACGGACGACGCGTTCATCGACGACACGGACGTCGCCCCCGAGGACCGGTACGGCAGCGACGACGAGGCATCCCCGGTGGCGTCCGAGGCGGAGGAGGATGACGACGAGCTCGAGAAGCTGTTCGGCAGCAAGGGCGGCCGCGGCGGCCGCGCGCGCCAGAGCGAAGCCGCCATCACCTCCGAGGTGCTCAACTTCTTGGCGCGCATGGAGGTGGCGACGGAGCAGGACCGCGAGTCCGTCACCGCCGGGCGCCCCGCGGTGCACAAGCTGCGCATGCTCAAGGAGATGACCGCGAAGCTCAAGGAGGTTGATCTGCACGAGGTGTTTTTGCGGCACGGCTTGCTCAAGGTTCTGGCGCAGTGGCTCGCGCTGCTTCCCGACCACAACTTGCCCAACACCACGGTGCGCACCGCGGTGATCGACGCCGTGCGTTCGCTGCCCATCGAGACGGACCTCACGGACAGGAAGGAGGAGCTGAAGCGCTCGGGCTTGGGGCGCATGATCATGTTCCTCAGCGGGCTCCCGGAGGAGACCCCCGCCAACCGGAAGAAGTGCAAGGACCTGGTGGAGAAGTGGAGCCGGCCGGTGTACGAGCTCTCGAGCCAGTACCGCGACCTGCGGCAGGAGGTGGAGGTGGAGGAGGACCGGCCGAAGAAGAAGAAACGCAAAAACGCTGTCGCGGGCGGAACGGCGACGGAGGACCAGGACCTGACGGCCAAGACGCGCGACGGGCCCAAGTACGGCGAGTCGGGGTATCGCTACCACGCGGTTGTGCCCGAGCCTGAGTCGCTCGACTACAAGGTGCGCCCCAAGCTGACCATCGACCCCGCGGAGATCAAAGCGAGGACGCAGAACGCGGACCAGCAGCGCGTGCGCAAGCTCGTCGGGAAGGTGGCCAAGAAGAAGGGCATCCGCGACGCCAAGGCGTACCTGCCGTCCGTCGAGGGGCGCGGGATGGTGACGTACAACTGACGGCGCGACGCGCGCGAAGCAGAGAGCTACGAAAAAACGATACCGTCTTAATCGTGATTACGTACGATACCGTACGCGTCGATTCATGAAGCGAAAGCGTACGCAGTCACACCCTACCGCCGCGCACGAAAGTGCCCACCGCTTATACGACTTTACGCCTGCGCGGTGAGCACCTTGAAGGTCTTCATGGTGTTCCGCAACTTGTCCGCGCTGGTCCGCCACTGCCGCGACGGCGCCTTAAGGCAGATGATGTTGACGCGTTTTTTCCACACCGTCGCCGCGACGAGCGTGTGGTCTTTGAGCTCGAAGTTGTAGTACGTCAGGCCGTCGCGCGTGTCCACGAACTTGTCTACGATCATGTCGTCATCCACCGGGTTCTGCGTCAGCTCCGGCCCGAACCCGGCCATGAACCGCTCAAACGGGATGAGCTCCTCGATGGTCGGGTTGGTGCCCTCCTGCACGTCCGCGAAGCGGAGCACCGGCGCGAGCACGACTTTCAGCCCGCCGTCCGTCTCGCTGTTGAACCGCACGTCGATCTCCGTCCCACCGGGGTCCGCGATGGACACGGGGATCTCCTCCCAGCCCTCGTACACGTCGAACGTGTACGGGGTGATCTCCGTCCATCCCACGCCGTGCCCGCCGGATTTGCCCTCGGGCCGCGTGTACCGCCGAATGCCGTTCGCGTCCGCCGGAGCCAAGCCCGGGACGCGGCCCGCGATCATGCCCTGCACCGCCAGCGCGGGCGCGGGCGCGGACGAAACGCCCAGCGCCAGCGCGGCGGCCGCAGCGCCCAGCCCGCGACGGGAGAGGGTGGCGGACGGAGCGGCGTCACGCTGTTTGTACATTCGATTGCGCGTTCGCGAGAAGATGGCGATCGTCAGCGCGTGCACGAACGTGTGTCGGATGACGTGGTCCGCCGGGTGAGGTGCACGCGGAGGTGGACCGGGAGGAGGAGAGAGACGCGAAGGAATCGAAGGTTGAGAACGCACCTCCTCGGACGCGGCGCAGCGCGCGGAGCGCGCGGCGCGCGCGCGCGAGGGCGCGCGGCGGCGCGCGGCGACGGCTTCGCCCGCGAATGGCGCGGCGATGGCTGCGAGGGTGCTCATTTTATCGTCGTGTGTCTCGTGTCGGACGGGACCGCGAGGGGCTGGTGCGGACCAGGCGCGGCGGAAGACGGCGCGGGATGCGTGTGCGTGTTCGACGCGCGTGAACGAGCGCGCGACTGCGACTGAAGGTGACGGCGGAACGACCGTGCACGCGGAAGTGGCACTTCCGGAGCTATCGAAACACTGCCGATGAGCTGGCGCTCTCTCGTCGACCCACACGAAAGAGGTGTCCTGATTTCGGGCATCGGACGCCTCGAGTGCAGATGACTGACGGAGAAGTCCTTGGCGAGGTCTGTGTCGTCGCTCACCTCCAGCGTGCGCCTCACTGCGGCGCGCGCGGACGACCGAGAGCCCGGACGGCACGTCGCGACTCGTGTCCTTCTCTCGGATTCGTGTCGGGGCCGTCGGCCTTGCTCGGTGACCATGGGCAAGGGCAAGAAGCGACCTTGGATCCAGGCCAAAATCGCCGCGGCGGAGGAGGGCGGCGGCGGCAAGGAAGCGGCGGTGCTGGCCGAGGCGGAGCGGCGGAAGAAACGGAAGGCTGCGGACCGAGCGGCTCGCGAGCGCGCGTTTAAGGAGCAGAATCCCGGTCGGTTCGTGGACGAAGGCGAGGACGACGAGGGTGGCTTCGGCGGTCGTGACGGGAACGCCGGAGACGGCGGCGGTGGCGCGGACGCGACCGCCGACGACGGATGGAGCGGACCCGACCCCGACGGGAACGCCGCTTCGCGCGGCGGTTCGGGTGCGGACGCCCCGGAGGCGTTCCCTCGGCCCCCGGGAGGATACGCCAAGCCCCCTCGCGACCGCCCGCCTCCGCCGCCCTGGCGCGACGACGAGCGCACGGACGTCTCCACCGTGCCGGACGTCGAGAAGTGGATGCGCTCGAAGGAGGCGCGTCTGCCCGAGGCGGCGAAGGAAGCGCGGAGGAGCCGCGCCGAGGCTATCACGCGGCAAATCGCGGCGGCGGCGCAGCACAAGCAGCTGGGCAAGGCCGTGAACCACTTCCGGCGGCTCGTGAAGCACGAGCGCCTGATACCCACGAGCTACACGTACGCCACCCTGCTCAACGCCTACGTCAACTCGGGCGACGTGCGCGGCGCGGAGGAGATTCTGCGGCGCATGAACGCCGTGCCCGGGATGGCCCCGAACGTGGTCGTGTACACCACCATGCTCAAGGGGCACATGCTCTCCGGGGACGTGCGCAAGGCCGAGGCGCTCGTGTATCACGAGATGCCCAGCCGCAAGCCGCCCGTGGAGTTGGACGCGCGAGCCGTGAACACGTTCCTGCGGGTGTGCCAGCGCGCCGGGGACGCGCCGCGCGCCTGGGCGGCGTACCGAAAAATCAAGGCGAGTCGCGACGCGGGCGCGGCGACCGCGGGCTGGGCCTCCGTGGTCCCCGACGACGCGACGTACAAGCTGGTGGCGCGCCTGCTGTCGCAGAGCCTGAGCCTCGGTGACTTAAGGGCCGTCATCGCGGACGCGGCGGCGCGCGCGGCGCGGGACAAGGCTGCCAGAGTCGCCGGCGGCGGCGACGCGTCGGCGGCGCCGTGTCAGTTTTGGAACGCCGGCGGCTGCGACCGCGGCGCGGCGTGCGCGTTCTTCCACGACCCCGAGAAGACGCAGCGCGCGGACGTCGAGGCCGCGGACGCGGTCGCGGCCATGCACGTCAACCTCGCGCACTGCGCGGCGCTGCTGGACGAGGCGGAGGCGGCCAGGCTGGCCATCGAGAGGGCCAACGACGCGCTGGACGAGGCGGAGGCGCTCGCGTTGAAGCTGGGCGAGCCCGGCGCCGGCGGCGACGGCGGGGGAGCGGAGGAGACGCGCGCCCCGAACGTGGACGTCAAGGCTGCGACGCTCGCGGGCGCGCTCGCGGACTCGTCCGCGACGGCGACGTACAAGAGGACGACCCGCGCGGAGCTTCGCTTGGAGCTCAAGCGCGTGGGCGGGTTCCTGAAACGCGTCAGGAAGGGCGCGCAGGAAAAACCCGACGTCGCCGAGTATCTGACTCGCGCGCTGGTGTTTGAAAACCGCCGCGTCGAGGGTCCGAGCGGCGGCGGTGGCATAGGAAAGACGGACGACGCGGAGACGGACGTGGACGCGCTGGTCACCGCGCTGCACGTGCGCCTGTGCGACGCGTTCGGGCTGGAACGCGCGTGCGCGGTGAGCGCGAGGGTCACCGCCGCGGCGGCGAAGGCGCGCCTGCGCGGCGCGTTCGGCGACGACGGCCGCGTGGACTTCGCCGCGCTCTTCTCGCGTGACGCCGAGACGCGGCCCGTGCCTCACGGTGCCCACGAGCCGGGCGCGTTCGTGACGAAGGCCGAGAAGACCGAGAAGAAGGCCAAAAAGAAGGACAAGAAGGACAAGAAGGACAAGGAAAACACGCGCTCTTCGGACGAAGAGCGGATACCTCCCGAAACGTCTTTAGGGTCTCGGCCGGTGAAGTTGGAGATTTGCGCCGGGAACGGCGACTGGGCGGTGGCGCAGGCTTTGGCCGACCCACGATCTGACTGGGTCGCGCTCGAGCTCCGGCACGACCGCGTGTACTCCATCTTCAGCCGCGCCGTGTGCGAGGGCGCGCCGAACTTGTGCGCCATGGGCGGCGACGCCGCGTCCGTCCTGCGCAAGCGCGTTCGCCCGGAGTCGGTGTCGCACGTCTTCGTGAACTTCCCGGAGCCGCCGCACCACTCGGGGGACGCCAACGCCGTGAACGAGTTCCACCTGTTGACGCCCGACTTTTTCCGCCGGACGCACGCGGCGCTCGTCACGGGGGGGGGGCTCACGCTGTTCAGCGACAACCACCGGTACATGCGCGACCTCGCGCGGACACTCGCGGAGCTGACGTACGACCCGGAGGCGGGGGATGACCCGGCGAGAGCGGGCGAGCCGCTCTTCGCCGCGGAGGCGGCGAAGCCGCGCGCCGAGGAGAGGGACGCTCGAGGAGAGGGAGCGGCCGCAGACGCAGACGAGAAAAACGGCGGCGCCTCCTTCGAGAACATCGAGGGCGTGCGTCTGTACCGCGGCGTTCCCGGCGAGGGCACAGGCCACTTGGTGCACGAGCAGTCGTACTTCGACCGGTTCTGGGAACAGGGCGCCAGGACCGAACGCTTCTTCGCCGTGGTGAGTAAAAATTAGCTAAGGTTTGATGATGAGCCTCTTGTCACATCTCGAACGCCTCCCCCCGCGCGGCGCGCATTTTTTTCACGACGAACGCGTCGACGCTGGCGCTCGGCGCGCGGTGGTCGACGTCGAGGAACGACGGGAAATCCGACGGGTTCTCGTCCGCCTCGAGGTCCAGCGTCCGCTCCAGCGCGTCCACCATCAGCGCGGTCACGAGCTCGTACCCGGCGCGGGACAGGTGTAGCCCATCCGACAGCATGGTCTCTTCCCAGCGCTCCACCCCGGCGAGCTTATCGAACAGGTTCAAACCGGCGACCTCCAGAGGCGAATCTCCAGAGGCGGCGCCGCGTCGAGACTGAGACCCGGCGGCGCGCGCGACTCCGAGCGCGGCGTGCGCGTATCGCCCCGTGCGGTTCAGGTCCCGGTCGGGGCTCGGGTCGTCGTGGTACGCGTTTTCCTCGCACGTGCGCTTCCAGCGCCGCGCGCTCACGGGGGGGGGGGTCATGACCAGCACGCGCGGGGGGGGGTCCAGCTTAGAGAGGTGATGCAGGATGCAACGCAGGTTCTCGGCGTACTCCGGCAGCGGGCACCCCTGCACGTCCGCCATGGCGCTCGTCTCCTTCACCGCGTCGTTGGCGCCGAAGCAGACGGTGACCAGCACCGGCGGCGTGGGGTCATCCAGCGGGAAGACGTGCTTCAGAAGCGCCACGGCGTCCCTGGAGTTGTACCCCGAGTACCCGCGCAGAAGGACATCCGCGTGCCGGCGGTAGCGGTCCGCCAGCGCCGCGCCGAAGCCCCCCTCGCCGAAACTCTGCTCGGTGATGGAATCCCCGAACAGCACGATGCGCGGGCGGTTGCCGGGCACGTGGTCGTGGCCCGACGCGCGAGCGCTCGGAGACCCCGCGGGGACGAAGCCGAGCTCGGTCGCGCTCGAACGCGCCGCGCGCGCCTGCTCCTGCTTCCGCAGGCACGGCTTGCAGTACGCGCGGAAGCCCTCGCGGTCGGGCTTCCCCGACTTGCCTTTTATTTTGTACCGCTGAGGAGCTTTGTCGCACGTGCCCCCGAGGGGGTTGCGGACCCCCGAGCACCCGTGGCATCCAGCGCACCGGCAAAACACGTCCATATCGACCCACCTCTCGACCGACGCCACGCGAGACGCCCCCGGGGGCGCGCGATGAGTTGTGAAGTCCCCTTCTCGGAACAACGAAATTATGATGAAACTCGCGCTTTTCCTTTTTCGGCGCTTGTTGTTTTTCGCGCGCCTTTCGCCGAATTGGTCACAGTCGACCGCACGCGAGGCGTGGGTGCTCGTCATGGGGGGGTCGGGCGGCACGCCCCCCACGCGGCGCAGTCCTCGTAAGAAGGGTGCGCCCGCGGTGCCTGGCGCGGGTAACATCATGCACCTCCTGCGCCGCGCGGACCCTCCCTCGGCACCTGCGAACGTTTCGGGGGATCTGAGCGACACGACGTCGATGCCGCCCCCCGCGCCGAGACCGCGCGCGGAGCCTGGGCCGCTCGGTTCGGCGCGCGACCCGTCCCTCGAGCTGTGGGCGACGAAGCACGTCCCCGCGTGCGAGGCCACGCTCGTGGTGGCGAAGAAGAAACTGGATGTCCTTCGCGAGTGGCTCGCGGGCTGGGACGCGCCGCGGCGAGATCCCGCGTCGCCGCGCGTTCTGCTCGTCGTGGGCCCGCCGGGGAGCGGCAAGACCGCGGCGGTGCGGTTCGTGGCGCGCGAGTTCGGCCGGGGCGTGCACGAGTGGCGCGCGCCCGTGCCCACGCTGTGGGACGAGCACAAGCACGCAAACGCGTTCGCGGACGGACGCGCCGGGAGTCTCGCGCCGGCGTACTCGTCCAAGCTCGACGACTTCGCCGCGTTCGTGCAGAGGGCGTCGCGGTACGCGCCGCTCGCGTTCGCCGGCGGAGGGGGACCCGGCGCCGGCCGGCACGACGATGCACGGCACGGAGGCGCGACAAGCAGCCAAAAGCAGCCAAAGCAGCCCTTGCTGTTGGTGGAGGACCTGCCCGTCGGCGGCGGCGAGGACCAGCACCGCCGCGCGCTCGAGCTGTTAGTCCGCCTGGCGCGCGAGGCGCGCGTCCCGGCGGTTGTCGCGGTTTCCGAGGAGGACGCCGGCGGCGTCGGCGGCCTGGGCTCGAACCCCGCCGGGGGCGGGGGCGGGGGCGGGGGCGGGGGCGGGGGCACCAACGGCGGGCACAGGAAAGCCTTCGGGACGGGACTCACCGCGCGGAGAATCGTCGCGGCGATGGAGGCTGCCGGCGCCGCGACGGTCGCCTTGAACCCGGCGACGACGCCGAAGATCGTCAAGGCGCTCGCCGCCGTGGCGGCGGCGGAGCGCGTGGACGTGGACGACGCCGGACTGCTCGCCATAGCCGCCGCCGCGGAGGGGGACGTGCGCTGCGCGCTCGCGAGCCTGCAGATGTTCGCCGCCGGGCGCAGCGGGGCGCAGGGCGGGCGCGCGCGCGCGGAGGACAAAGGACAAAGGGCCAAGACCGGGAGCAGGAAGCGCAAGGCGCCCGCCGCCGCGCGGCGCGGCGCCGCGGGGACGGACGGTTCCAACGACGACGACGGTTTTAAAAAAACGCATCCGGAGGGCGCATCCGCCGCCGCCGCGGAGGGCGCGCGTCGGGATCGAGGTTTGTCCGTGTTCCACGCGCTGGGTAAGATCCTGTACAACAAGAGGGACGATGATGACAGTGAGGAGGTGAGTGATGTTAACGTGCGCTCAGACGCGACGGACGCGAAACGCGAAACGCGAAACGTCGATCCGGAAACGTCGACGGCTCCGTTTTCCTCCGGCGTACCCGCGCGCGGCGCCGACGGCGCGCTTTGGTTCGGAAACGCGGTTCCCGCGTTTTCGCTCCACGCGACGTTCCGCCGCGCGCGCACGAAATACGCCTCCCCCGAGACGATCCTCGCGCGCGCGCGGTTCGGCGCCGACCGCGCGACGACGTTCCTGTTCGAGAACTTCCCGGAGGGCTTGCGCGACGACGCCGCCGAGGACGCCGCGGCGGGCGCGGCGTACCTGTCGGACGCCGCGTGGTTCGCCTCGGCGGGACGCGCGCGAGGCGGTTTCGCGGGAGACTTGAACGCGACTGGAACGCTCACGGACGGGAACGGCGCGCCCGCGGACCCGGGCGCGGTGGGCGAGCTCGTGGCGGGCTCGGTGGCGACGCGCGGACTGCTCTTCGCCCCGCACCCGTCGCGCCCGCCCCTTCGCGGATTCCGAGCCTTCAAGGGGCCGCAGAGCGCCAAGGCGCACCGCGCCGCCGTCGCCAACCTGCGGGAAGTGCGCGCGGTGGTCGCCGCCGCCGCCGGCGGGGACTTCTCCGTCGGCTCGGACCGCGTCGCCGCCGCCGCCGAGACGCTGCCCATGCTGCGCGTCATCGCAGGCGCCGGCGCGGAGGGCGCCGAGCGCGTGCCGTACCTGCCCACGCGATGGGTGCGCGCGGGCGAGGACCCGGCGGCGGCGGGCGGCGTCGGGGGGCTCCCACCGGGGGCGCGGTGCGCCCCCAGGCCCGGGGAGCGGACCCTATCCCTAAACTCGGGGCTGGACCGCGCGCGCGCCGGGGACGAAGACGAGGAGGAGCAGGAGGACATCGAGGACGCAGATGACTTTTAGCCGTTTAGCCGAGCCGTACGGAATCTGATAGCTACACGTCTCATACGCTCTACGTAGCTCGTAGCCTTCGTAGCCTTCGTAGCCTTCGTAGTCTAGTCTATCGTGTTTTACTTACGTGTTTTCCTACGTGTTCCCCTACGTGCCTCTCGCGGGCCTCACCAGGGCGTCGTGTCCACTCTCCGCGCGCCGAGTGTCCCGGCCCGGGCCGCGGGATCGCCGTTTTCGAGCTGGACGAACCCCCGCCTCGACCCGACGCCCATCGCCGCCAGCCCCGGGTTTTTCCGCGCCGCGCCCGGGCGCTCAAACGCCGACGGCGCCGCCGCGCGCGCCGCGCCCGTCACAATATCGTACGCCGCCGGGTCCGAGCCCGGCGGTCTCGCGGGACGCATGCGCAGAAGCGGGTCACCGTTCTCCGCGCGGACCGCGCACCGAGAGTCGCTCGAAGGAACAGACGACAAAGCGCCGCTCATACCAAAGCGCTCATACCCCGCCGCCGGCGACGACGCCGGCGCCGCCGCGCCCGTGATCGGGTGGAACCCGGAAACGCGCGTGGCGAATACGCCCGCGGCGGAGACTGAGGACGTGGCATCCTCAGCGTCGTGCGCGGTGTCTCGAGCGTAGTGCTCGGTGTTCGCGGAGACGAGCGTCGCCACGGACGGGCCGTCCGCGCCGATGCGCACGACGCTTCGCGGCGGCGGGAACGGGCGCGCGACGTCGCGCGCGCCGTCCCCCGCGCCGTTCCCGACCTCCGCCGACGCCGGCGCGTACGCGCCCGGAAAGGCCCCGTCGCGGTGCTTGATGACCACGGAGGCGTCCGAGGGGTGGCGGCGCGGCAGCGCGACGCGCGGCTCGTGGTCGCGCGGAGGCGCCGCGAACCGCCGCGACGACTCGGTGGTCTCGCGCGACCGCCGCCGCGCCTCCGCCGCCGCGCTCAGAGACCCATCCAGCGTCTCCGAGTCGGCGTAGATCTCGTACGCCGTCTCCTTGGCCCAGTGCGCGAGCTTGGGCGCGATCTCCTCCCGGGACGCGCCCGCGGGGCGACCGCCGGCCAGGCGCTCGGCGTTCTGGAACCGGGAGGTCAACGCGTGGTGCCCCAGCGGGGGGGGGGGGACGTGCTTCGCGCCCCCCGGGGCGAAGTCCGCGTAGCCCGGGGGGACCGCCGGGGACGTCGCGTACCGATTTCGGTCCGGCGCGCGCGCCGCGGGCTCGTGCGTCAGAGGGTCGTGCGTCGCCAGCGCCGGGTCCGCGAGGTGCCGCCTCCCCATGGCTCACGCCCGGGCGAGAGCGCGAAAGAAGGGCGACACCGAGATGGACGCGGGACGCGCACGCACGACGCGCCTCTCAGGCGCGCACCACGAGTGCGTTCCGCTTTCGGCTCCCGCCACGAAAAACGAAAAAACGCAAAATCTGGCGTCTGGCAGCGTCGTGTGAAAAGAAGTTTAGAAATCGCTCGCCGCGTCTAGTATGCCTTCCTCTCCGCGGGCGCGGCCGTGACCCCCGCCTGTTCCCAGTCGAACGGGGTGTCCCGCATGCGCTTCCCTCCCGAGGCTTTCGCGAATGCGCGGCGCACGATCCCGCGACACAGCGCCAGGTCGAACGGCGCGCCGAACTCCGTCGCGCGCGCGTGCGCCAGCAACGCGCCCATCCACTCGCGGTCGGCGTCTCGCGTCGCCAGGTCCGCCGCGGCGGCGTCGGCTTTGCGCGCGGCGACCGCCGCGACGTCCCCGCGCAGAGACGGAGGGCACCACGGGAACGTCCCCGCGCGCAGGTACGCCACAGTGAACACGAGCGCCTCCAGGTCATCCGCGTACGTTGGCGGGCGACCCGCGTCGGCGGCGGCGGCGGAGAACGCCGGGGTCCCGAGGACGACCGGGGTTTCTTTTATTTTCGAGACGTCTTTCTCCGTTTCTTCGTTCGTCATCGCGCCGCGAGGTTCGTCGAGGTTCGTCGGGGCGGTCGCCGAGTTTTCGTCCCCGCTCGTACGACGCGAAGAGCCCTCAGAACCTCGCTCATCGACGGACGCATCGTCGACTCCATGGAGACTCGGCCCGAGCGCGGCGAGGCCGAAGTCCACGAGGTGCAGCGCGCGGTTCGCGCCGACGCCCCGCGCGGGGTGCCCGAGCAGCAGGTTGTCGGGCTTCACGTCGCGGTGCACGACGCCGGCGCGGTGCACCGCCGCCAGCCGCGCCAGCGCCTGGTCGGCGATCATGAGCGTCGTCAAACGACTGAGCGGCCCGCCCGCGCTCACCGCCCAGGACATCTCTTCGAGCGACGGGCCGAGCAGGTCCATCACCAGCACGCGGCTCTCGCGCCCGAACACGCGCTGCCTGCCGAAGTGGTGCACGCGCGGGAACCCCGCGGGACCGGCGTGCTTCGCCACGCGCGCGAGCATCGCGCGCTCCAAAGAAAGCGGCGTGACGACGTCGCCGTCCCTCGGGTCCCCCCCCCCCGGGTCTTCCTCGAACGAACGTTTTTCGTTCGGATGTGCTTCGTTCATGAGACGTTCCACGCCCGCCATCTGGCACGCGTCGATGGATGGAAATCCCTCAACGGAAGCGTCTTCCGCGGCGCGCGCGTCCTCCACCTTGACCGCGACGTCGCCGCCCCCGTCGGCGTCGCGGCCCAGGAAGACGCGCCCGAAGGAGCCCTCGCCGAGCGCGCGCGCCTCCGCCGCGAACCGCGTCGCTTTGCGCACGCGCGCGGCGTCGTCCTTGAGCCTGAGCTTCTGCACCTTCAGGCGCTTCACCTCCGCCGCCATCACGTCCGCGCCCTTGTTGGAGCGCTCGAGCTCGTGCAGGACCTTGGCGATGGCCTCGCGCTCGCGCTCGAGCGCGGCGAGCGCCGCGTCCAGGCGGCGGGACACATCTTCCGGAGCGGCGCCCTCCACGCCGCCGAGGCTCATGATCTTGCGCCAGTGGTCGCTCATCTGCTGCCGCCGACGCCGCGCGCGGCGCGTGCCCACCAGCACGGAGCCAGCCTCAGACTCCTGCCACAGCGTCCAGCCGCCGCCGCCGGCCTCGGTCGCGGCGAAGCCCCCGTCCGCGGGTAAGATGATGAAGCTCTTCGACGCGCCGCGTTTGCTCTTCGCGTTCGCTCTCGTGGTGTTCTTCGCGTTTTTTGCCATCTCGAGGTGGTCCGCGGTCCCGCCGCCTCTGGGCTTGCCCCCGCGGCTTCCGCGCGACCCGGACGCGAACGCGCCGCTGGAGAGCCGCGCCGTCGCCATCGTCGTCCGCGCCGTCGCCATCGTCGCGCGACTCCGCACTGACCAGAGCGAAGCCGACCGTGGGCGATCGCGTCAGCTATCGGCACCCCCTCCGAGATACGTACGCGCGTCTCCGAT
>Ga0181561_10001234_pt1 | contig 22604 bp, 20 predicted proteins | sample 011ome_19_FD_133760 | JGI IMG/M metagenome (GOLD analysis project Ga0181561, IMG submission 133760) | Coastal salt marsh microbial communities from the Groves Creek Marsh, Skidaway Island, Georgia - 011510BT metaG (megahit assembly) | ecosystem: Environmental > Aquatic > Marine > Intertidal... | reverse complement strand
GGCCCTTATTATATAAAAATAATTACGAAACTCTTTACTGCGCAGAATTTAAACCCGCAGGTGAAAGAGTAACTATTGAGCACGTATACCCAGCTGACTGGATAGCTAAAGCACAAGGTTGCACAAACCGAGACAGTTGCGATGTAGAACTTTACCGACTTGCCAGTTCAGATCTTCATAATCTCTGGCCCGCTCTTCAAAGGTACAATAGCTCAAGAGGCAATCTGCCTTATGGAGTTATTAGTGGTGAAGAGCAAAGATTTCCTGAAGATGATTGTGACTTCGAGAGAACTAGTGGCGCTAACGCGATTGTAGAACCCAGGGATGCAGTCAAAGGGCAGATAGCTAGATCAATTCTTTACATGATTTCCAGCTACAACTTACCAGAACGTGGACAGTTAGAAATTATGGATCATTGGAATAAATCCTACCCCCCGAATGATTTTGAAAAAGCTCGTAACGAGGAGATAGCAAAACTCCAAAGTGGGCAGAGGAACCCATTCATTGATTTTTGGAATAAGCCTTGATCTAAAGGTCTGCCCTTGATTTTATTTATGTTAATGGATGCTGCTGGATAAAAAATTGGTGGAGGCGGGGGGAGTTGAACCCCCGTCCGTCGATCCGCCACTGCAGGCGCTACATGCTTAGCACCCTCTATTTATTTAGCCACAAACAGCCCAAGGGTCAGGACGTTATAGGCGAGTTCAGCTGAGTATTTAACAGATCCGCGCCGAACGGACTTCACTGCGGTCTTGTGAGATATGACACCTGAGCGAGGCTTTTACCCCGAGGCGAACCTCGGGCCGTTTACCTCTCCAGACGCACAAGCACGGCTCTGGTCAGATGACACTAGGACTGTTTCTTAGGCAGCTAGTGCGTAGTTGTCGTCGTTGGCAACTATTAGTTTGTGACTTGGATTTACGAGATTGGTCACCATCTCGGCATGCTCCTGAAGCTTATGGAACTACGTCGAATCCAAATCGCCCCCATGATCAAAACAATCATGTGCCCTTAGTATATAAGGATAGGGCGCGGATTCTAAAGCGCGCGCAGATAAAAGTATATGAGTTATCGTTTGCCGGGGAATACTTTATTTGATTCGATTCAGACGTTGCTTTTGCCGATCCCAGTCTCGTGCCTTTTCAGTCTCGCGCTTGTCGTGCATTTGCTTGCCTCTGGCCAGGGCAATTTCCACTTTGATCAAGTGTTGCTTCCAGTACATGGCGGTGCAAACAACGGTGTAACCCTTTTGATCACGGCCTACGATCAACTTATTAATCTCTTTATTATGTAATAAAAGCTTTCTGTAGCGATTGGGTTCGGTGATGTGGTGGGTGCTAACTGTATTAAGCGGCGAGATTTGAGCGCCCAGAAGCCATGCTTCCCCATTTTTGAAAAATACATGAGTATCCGTGAGCTGCACCTTACCCATGCGCGCGCTCTTTACTTCCCAGCCTTGCAGGGCGACACCTGCCTCAAACTTTTCTTCAATAAAGTAGTCGTGGCGTGCCCGTTTATTCAGTGCAATAGTGCTGCTGGATTGCTTGGGTTTTTTTGCGGCCATGGTCTGGGGCTAAGTTAAGTGTGATTCTCGGGCTATGCATAGTAGCCGAGCCTGAACATTCTTTACAGTTAGGCATACAAAGAAAGCATGTAAATGCTTGAAAGCAGAGGCATTGGTGGTTATCTTGAGCGGCCTACTCGGGACTGCCCATGGCGAATGCAACAAAAGTGGATGCGTCTTTTTAGAATAATTCTAAAATATAAGCCTGAGACACCCGGCTGAAACCCTTATGCTTCAAATGTTCTGTATTATATGAAAATTGCGATTTCAAGTTTGAGACTAATGATTGCGCTCACACTGGCAGGCTTGCTTGGCTCCTGTGGCGGGGGTAGTCAGCCCACTGACGATCTTATCGATACCCCAGCTCAAGAGCCTCAGGATCCAGTTGATAACGAAATTGTAGACATAAAAGAACCAATTATTTTTGGTTTGACTACCGGAGAAAGCTCTATAACGGTAGCCTTTTCTCATGAATTGTTATCAGAGGAAACTTCTCCTGAGATCACCTTCAACTTCTACTATGCCCTAGAAGAGTTTGAGATTGATCAAAATGAGAGTGGCGGCTTCGAGGATGAAGACATGAGTCTTGATGAGTTGCAAGAGCGTTTTTCCAGTAGAGCCGGTGCGACTCTTCTAGAGGATGTTCAGAGTCCATTGAAACTAACTGGCCTATCAAACGATACTTTCTATTACTTTGTGATCACGGCCACTACGGCTGAAAATGGTACCAGTGCACCTACGGACGAGTTACGTGCAACTCCCCGAGATTACTCCGCAATCAACCTGCTTTCCTACAAACTTAACGATACAGGCAAGGTTACATGTGGCGATTTTCGTTTTGTTGATACTGACGGGGATGGTGATGTGGATACTCAAAGTAGCCAAATAGCTAATAACCACATAGATTGCGTCAATGGAGAAGCGGATCCTCAGGGAGATCTGGTACCCGAGCCCAGTCAGCAAGATGCCTACATCGGACGTGACTATCTGGCCATGACCAGTGGTTTGACAAAGACCGGTTCTGGATTGGCTGGTTTTGATTTTAGCAAGTTGGATGAGAATGGCGATGATCTTCCTTACAGCGCTACTGATTGGAGCTGTGTCAGGGATAACCATACGGGTCTTATTTGGGAAGTTAAAAAATCTGAGGGCCTCCACAATTCTGCAGACCGTTTCAGCTGGTATAACGAAGATGAGCTTTCCAACGGCGGCTTTGAGGGTTACAAAAGAGCTGGAGATTTTGGTGGCCTCTTGGAAAATAATACTTGCTTTGGATTTGTTGGCGGCCAAAATCCGACCTATTGCAACTCGTCTTATTTTATTGAGCGTGTAAATACAGCTGGACTTTGTGGTGCTAGCGATTGGCGCTTACCCACTCGGCTGGAGCTCGTTGGTTTAGTAAATTTTGAATTGCAAAACATAAATCCCCTCAATGAACATCGGCCTTCTTTAGATACAAATTTTTTCCCGAACACTGAGGTCTCAACAGGCTTTGGAAGCGTTCGCTACCTAACGAGTGATCCTTATGCGCGATCGACTACAGCAATCTGGGGTGTTTATTTGGGTTCGGGTGGTTCCATACAGATAAATAAGGCGCTTCCAAACGCCATCATGCTGGTGCGCAAGCCCTAAAGGAGAAGCATACTGTGAAAAAAATCAGCGCTATAATATTGCTTTTTCTATCAATGCCTTTGATCGCGCAGGTCTGTAATGATGCGATTCCGAGAGTTGCATTTGATGCTCGGTTCGATGTCGATCTAGCAGATCCGAATCTGGTAACAGATAACTCAACTGGCTTGAAATGGCAGCGTTGCGTCCTTGGCTTTGTGTTGGATGATAATAACGGGGACCTAGATTACCGTTTCCACTCATGTGAGCAACCTCCTGAAAACACCGACGACGACGAAGCTACTGCGGTGGCAGTCTCATTTACATGGCTTGAAGCTCTAAATGCGGTTGAAAGAGAGGGCGATGGCTGGCGAATACCCAACATCAAAGAGCTAAGCAGCATCATTGAGATTGCATGCTACACGCCATCAATCAACGTTCTTGTGTTTCCGAACACGCCCGCAACCAGTTTTTGGACAAATACCCCCAGTAGCTTTGGAGATAACGACGAAGTCTGGACAATTAATTTTTCCGATGGTCAGGACGACCTTATTTCAAAGCTAAATCGATTGCCAATTCGACTTGTCCGCGATTAGTTAATATGAATATCTTCACCAGTTACCCTGCTTCCAGACTGAGACGAAATCGTCAATTCGATTGGTCGAGAGATCTTGTTCGAGAAAATTATCTTCAAGTTCAAGATCTGGTTTGGCCTCTAATAATTCATGATCATTCTATATCTTCAGAGGTGGGCTCCATGCCCGGTATCCGCAGGCTTGCTCAGGCAGATTTGCTATCTGAGTGTGAGAGAGCTGTCGCTTTGGGAATCCGTGCAATTGCACTGTTTCCTTTTACAGACACGGATAAAAAAGACAAGCTGGGAACAGAGTCTTCCAACCCGAATAACCTAGTTTGTCGATCGGTTCGTGCAATTAAGGAGCGTTTTCCGGAGCTTGGAATTATCTGTGATGTTGCATTGGACCCCTACACATCGCATGGGCAGGATGGAATTGTTGAAAATGGTTATGTGGTAAATGACCGCACTGTTGAAGTCCTCATCCAGCAGGCAATTTGCCAGGCTGATGCAGGATGTGACGTGATTGCCCCCTCGGACATGATGGACGGGCGCATTGGGGCCATTCGCGAAGCTCTTGATGCCGCCGGTTATGTGAATACTGGCATCATGTCCTACGCGGCCAAATATTCTTCGGCCTTTTATGGACCATTCCGCGATGCTGTCGGTTCTTCCGCAACAAATATTTCTCGCTCTGGGGGCAAAGGAACTTATCAAATGGACCCAGCTAACTCAGATGAAGCTCTGCGCGAAGTTGCGATGGATATCGCCGAAGGTGCCGATTCTGTCATCGTTAAACCGGGCATGCCTTATTTGGACATCGTCCGCCGAGTAAAAGACGAATTTAAATTCCCTACCTTCGTTTATCAGGTGTCTGGCGAATACGCCATGCTTCAGGCCGCTGCCCATAATGGCTGGCTGGATCTGGATACTGTTATGATGGAGTCCATGTTGGCATTCAAGCGTGCCGGCGCAGATGGGATCTGGACCTATTTCGCCCCGGTCATCGCCCAGAAGCTGAAAAGTTAATGAAGGGGGTCAGGTAAATTCTAATTTGCCTCATCCTTGTACCAAATGATTGATAAAGCAGTGCTTCCCAGCTATTTCTGTTTTCTTTTTCTAAACCGACGCCTGTTGGTTTTTGGTCTGCTCACGGCGATGCTTTCCGTATTTGGCCAGACCTATTTTATTGGCCTGTTTAACCCTTACCTTCGAGAAGTTTCCGGATTGGCGCAAGGTGAACTGGGTCTGGTTTATGGAGGGGCAACAATCCTCTCGGCAACACTGTTAACCTGGCTTGGCGGTCTCTACGATCGCGTGAACCCTAGGCTGTTTGTTTCTCTTACTATGTTGTTGCTCGCTCTAGGCTGCATGCTGTTGGGTTTCGCTCGTAGCACACTGGCACTTTTGTTGGCACTGTTCATATTGCGCCTTAGCGGTCAGGGTTTAATGGTGCATATATCCCTGACGACCATGGCGCGGCGATATCATCAGGCGCGCGGAAAGGCGGTATCGATAGCGGCGTTGGGAATGCCGCTAGCAGAGGCGGCATTCCCCGCCATTGCAATAGCCGCTCTGGTGTTGTTGGAATGGCGTCAGATATGGCTAGCCGGTGCCGCGTTTGTCATGTTGTTGTTGCCACTTATTATCTGGTTGCTTGACAGCAAATCCAGGGACGAGCCGTTGGATCACAACGAGCAAACCAAATCCACTTTCAGTGCCACTCGTGGCCAAGTCCTCCGAGATTGGCGCTTCGTCATGCTTTTGCCCGCGGCGCTGTCCTCAGCATTTGTGGCCACAATTGTGTTTTTCTATCAAATCCCAATTGTCCAGGCCAAGGGGTGGGGTAGCGAGCTGGTTGCATCTGGGCTGGCTTTTTATGCGCTTGGCCATGTTGTCGGGCTATTTATATCGGGCGGGCTGGTTGACCAGTTTACTGCCGGGCGCGTATTTGTCCCCGCCCTTTTCCCCATGCTGCTATCCATTCTGGTACTGGTTTTTTTTCATGGGCATTGGGCGGCAATGCTATGGCCGGCGATACTTGGACTGGGGCAGGGAATTCACACCACAGCAATGACTTCCCTACTGGCTGAGCGCTATGGTCTGGCTCACCTCGGAGCGATTCGCGCCATGCTGCAGGCAATGGTAGTGCTCTCCACTGCCGTGGGTCCGCCGTTATTCGGTAGTTTGCTGGATTTAGGAATTCATGCCGAATCGTTGGTTATGGGAATTGCAGCTGGCATCGGCGCAGCTATTCTTATGGCAATGATTGCGCTCGCTGCGAAACCTAAATACAGAGAGTCTTCTTGTTCATACAGATAGTGATAGCTGGTCTGTTCTACCCGGACTCTGGCGTTTCTCCCTCTTTTTCTTCGCAAACTTCAACAGCCAGGTGATGGGCTTTTTAGTAAATTGTTCAACTTTGGAAAGGGGGACCTAAAAACTTAATTGGCTACTTTCCGTTGAGACATTTACCCCGATACCCCCACCATCGGCAATGACGGATGTGCCGCCGCTCATCCAAAACTTATAACGCAGTCACTGCAATGCAGTCAGCTAGTTTTATACATTAAAGCGGAAATGCACCACATCGCCATCCTTCACGATGTACTCCTTGCCCTCCAGTCGCCACTTGCCCGCGTCCTTGGCGCCGGCTTCGCCCCTGCCGGCAATATAGTCGTCATAGCTGACCACTTCGGCGCGGATAAATCCTTTTTCAAAATCGGTGTGAATCCGGCCAGCAGCCATTGGCGCGTTGGCGCCCAATGGAATGGTCCATGCCCTTACTTCCTTTACGCCCGCGGTGAAATAGGTATGAAGCCCAAGCAGCTTGTAGCCCGCACGAATGACCCGATTCAGGCCGGGCTCGTCCATGCCTAGATCGGCGAGGAATTCGAGTTTGTCCTCATCATCCAGCTCCGCGATCTCGGCTTCCAGCTTATTGCAGATAGCGACAACTTCTGCGTTTTCTTCGACAGCAATTGCACGTACCTTGTCCAGGTAAGGGTTGTTTTCGAAGCCGTTTTCATCGACGTTGGCGATATAGAGTGTCGGCTTGAGTGTTAGCAGGGAAAGCTGGCGCAGCAGTTTTCTTTCATCGCTGGTTAGCCTATAGCTGCGCAAGGGTTTGGCTTCGTTCAGATGCGGAAGAATTTTCTCGCAAATATTTTTTAACGCGATGGCATCCTTGTCCTGGCCTTTTGCCATTTTCATGGATCGCTGATGCGCTTTTTCGACAGTATCTAGGTCAGCAAGCGCTAACTCAGTGTTGATCACCTCAATATCACTTGCGGGATCAATCTGGCCTTCAACGTGCACCACGTTGCTGTCGTCAAAACAGCGAACCACGTGGGCGATGGCATCGGTCTCGCGGATATTGCCTAAAAACTGGTTGCCCAGGCCTTCGCCTTTGGACGCCCCGGCAACCAGGCCAGCGATATCGACAAACTCCATTGTGGCAGGAATGATTTTTTCCGGATTGACAATGGCAGCTAGGGCATGAAGCCTTGGGTCGGGAACAGAAACAATTCCCGTGTTGGGTTCGATGGTACAAAACGGGAAATTTTCCGCATCGATACCTGCCTTGGTTAGTGCATTAAAAAGCGTTGATTTGCCTACATTGGGCAGGCCGACAATACCGCAATTAAATCCCATGACTAATAAATTCCTAAGGTGTTATTCCGAACCAGTTTGGTCTTCGGGTGTTGCCTTGGTGTGCAAGGTTTTCATGGCTTGCTCCCATTTGCCATCGGCAAAGTCTGGTGCCAGTGCGATGGCTTTATCGATGCCGCGCTCAATGGCAATTTGGTCATCGGGCGATGCTTTTCTAAGTACATAATCGACCACGTCACTGGCAGAGCCAGGGTGTCCGATACCTATGCGTAAACGATAAAAATCCCGACTGTTTCCAAGACTGGCGATGACACTTTTCAAGCCGTTGTGCCCACCATGACCGCCGCCAAATTTGAGGCGATTGGTGCCCGGGGGTAAATCCAGCTCGTCGTGTGCGATCAATATCTCTTCTGGATGAATTTTAAAAAAACCTGCCAGTGGACCTACAGACTGCCCGCTTCGATTCATGTAAGTCTCGGGAATCAGAAGTTTTACTGTTTGTGAGCCCAGTTGAATCTGGCCGGTTCGGCCAAAATACTTGCTGTCAGGTTTGAGTTCGCCAGAAAAACGACGGGCGAGAGACTCAACAAAGTCCTCGCCCGCGTTGTGTCGGGTGCCTGCGTATTGTGCACCCGGATTTCCTAGACCAACGATCAGCTTGAGGCGATTATTCATGAATAAGGCCCAGCCTCCCGGAGGTCTGGGAGAAGACAGGATTAATCCTCGTCTTCGCCCTCGGTATCGCCTTCTGCTTTATCTTCTGCTTCAGTATCAGCTGCATCATCTTCGGCTTCGACAGGCTCTTCTTCTTCAAGAGCAGCACGAGGCATATGAATGGCAGCAACCGGGAGATCGTGATCGTCGCCGTGTGACAGAGCAACACTCTCAACACCTTCAGGCAGCTTAATGTCAGAAATGTGCAGGATTTCGTCCATCTTCAAATCAGTCATGTCGATGGCAATGTACTCTGGCAGGTCGGCTGGGAGACAGCTGATCTCCAGTTCAGTAATGCTGTGAGTAATCACACCACCTTCCATTTTGACGCCGTAGCACTGATCTTCATTTATGAAGTGAAGCGGTGCTTTCACGGTTAGCTTCTGGTTCTTATCGATGCGATAAAAATCAGCATGTGTAATGAATGGCTTATGTGGATGACGCTGAACATCTTTAAGAATCACATCCTCGGATTTGCCTTCCACATTGAGGGTAACGATGTGCGAATAAAACGCTTCGTTGCTCAGGGAGTGGGCAAAATCCTTGTGAGAAAGTGAAATCATTACAGGATCTTTTTTCCCGCCGTAAATAATGGCCGGGACTTCGTGCGCGAGACGACGAAGGCGGCGGCTCGCACCTTTCCCTTTGTCCTCGCGGATCTTCGCATTTAATTCAAAGTCAGACATGTCTGGACTCCTTTAAGTAACCCTTCTCAACTGCGACCGTATCCAAGGGGGTTGGTTAATGTCGCCCGCACATGCGTTCGACGGTTAATTTGGTTTGTTGCCCAATTTTTTAATAGGGAAACATCGCGCTAATGGACTCTTCGTTGCTCACCCGGCGCATGGCCTCGGCGAGCATTTTCCCCAGGCTTAGTTGGCGAATTCGGCTACATTTTTTAGCCTCTTCACACAGTGGGATGGTCTCGGTAACGACCAATTCGTCCATTCTTGAGCCATTGATGTTGTCAATGGCTTTGCCGGATAAAACCGGGTGCGTACAGTAGGCGACAACTTTCTTGGCGCCCGCATCTTTAAGCGCTCCGGCAGCAGTACAAAGTGTGCCGGCTGTATCAATGATGTCGTCAACCAGAACGCAAGTGCGCCCTTCAACTTCACCAATAATGTTCATTACTTCAGCGACATTGGCCGCTGGACGGCGTTTGTCGATAATTGCCAGGTCTGTTCCCAGCTGTTTAGCAACAGCACGCGCCCGGACTACACCGCCAATATCTGGTGATACCACCAGTAAATCCTTGTAGCCCTGACGAGAAATATCTTCAATCAGGATGGGCGCGCCATAAATATTATCCACGGGCATATCGAAAAAGCCCTGGATCTGCTCGGCGTGTAGATCAATGGTAAGAACTCGATCAACTCCCACGGCTGCAATCATGTCGGCGACCACTTTTGCCGTGATAGGCACACGTGCCGATCGTACCCGGCGATCTTGGCGTGCATAACCAAAATAGGGAATAACAGCCGTAATTCTGGTTGCCGAAGAGCGTCTCAGCGCATCGGCAATGACCAATAACTCCATCAGGTTGTCATTGGTTGGTGCGCAGGTCGATTGAACAATAAATGTGTCACGACCACGAACGTTTTCTTGTAGTTCAACAGCTATTTCGCCATCGGAAAACTTGCCCACGTCAATTCTGCCCAAGGGCACTCCAAGGTGTCCGCAAGTGTCTTTGACAAGGCCCGGGTTTGAACTCCCGGTGAATACCATTAAGTTAGCCATTGTTATCTTGAGCTTTTTGGGTCGCTCTCAGACCAGTCAGGTGGTTGGCTGGGGTGGGAGGATTCGAACCTCCGCATGACGGGATCAAAACCCGTTGCCTTACCGCTTGGCGACACCCCAATTTTCACTTTCCAAAGCCCGCTTGTCTGGCGAACTTGTATAGAATTCACTACATCTGGCAGTCTGCTAACTCATTATGAACTGCCGACTGGTTTACTCCCCGAGCGATAAAAGCCTTGTATTCATTGGCTTTGATCGATTCACTGGCCCGTAAATGTTCCAGTGCGTGCTCAGCTTGAGTTGCGTCCGAAAACTGCATAAATAAACTTGAACCAGTTCCCGACATTCTCACTGAACCGAAATTTTCCAGTGCCTGACGCATTCTGGCGACTTCCGGATGGAGCTTTTCCACCACTGTCTGGCAGTCATTTCGGGCCGCCAAGTCAGCGAGGGCGCGTATTTTGCTGTTCCTCCCGACGCATGTCAACCGACTTTCTTGACTGTCTACAATGGATTCCCCATTACGTGTTAACTCCGGGTGTAAAAAGATGCCTGCCGTGGAAATATGAATGAGCGGTGTCACGACCAGAAACCAGTTTTCTTCCAGCTCGACAGGGTAGAGCTGTTCACCGATTCCGAGTGCCAAAGCTGTCTGTCCGCAAACAAAAACCGGCACGTCTGCGCCAAGTGACAATCCCAATTCAGCCAGTTGCTCGATACTGAGTTCCAGGTTCCAAAGACGATTCAAGCCCAGCAGGGTTGTGGCGGCATCAGAACTTCCGCCGCCAAGACCGGCACCCATGGGAATCTTTTTGTGAAGCTTGATGCGAGCGCCCAGCGAACAGCCAGAAAAATCCTGTAATTTTTTTGCCGCCCGTAAGACCAGATTGTCTTCATCGGGGAAGTCAGCGGGAGAAAATTGCTCCAGTTCAAGACTGTCAGCCAGTTCGAATTCAAGTGCGTCTCCCCAGTCAAGAATTTGAAAGAGGGTTTCAAGATTGTGGTATCCATCCTCGCGCTGCCCAAGAATATGCAAGAACAGGTTAAGTTTTGCCGGAGCGGGCAGTCGGATTGAAGGGTTCATCGATCAAAGGGTTTCGAAGGAGTGGATGAGTAATCGCAGTTCAACGGAGTCTTTATGGGCTTGCAGTTCCTGCGGAATGGTTCGGCCTGAATCGGAATCCTGGTAACCCGGGTAGGTCAGGTGCCAGCCGTACTCGGTGAATTCAGCGCTGGTGCTGTCAGCATTGGAAACGCGGTTGCTGGCATTTTTGCCGGCCGGGTTTCCCAATAGCCAGTGGGGCAGTGAAGCCAGCGGGATCTCCAATCCGGTCATGTTGTACATCAGGCTTAGGGGTTGATCGGAGCTGATGTCCTGGTCACCGGATTGAATGCGAACCAGATTGGGGTTGCCGGAGATCCTGACGGTACCCATTCCCAAAGGGCCATAAAGGCGGACTTGATAGCTGCTCCCCATTTGTCGCCAATCAAAGTTGCCGCTTTCAGAGATTTCGTCGGAACTGTAAGAAAATCGACCACGCGCATGCCAGTTTTCGCCTGAGAAAGAAGTCGGGGGAGGCGGGCTGCTATCCAGATTGCTGCAGGCTGTCAGCAGGGAGAAAAGCACTGCGGATAGCACGCTCCAATAACGCATGGATGTGATCTTCCGGGCTAGTCGTCCAGACCCAATCGGGTTCTGGTTTCAGGGATTAATTCACTGTAGGGTAAATTCTCCGCACCATCTTGCAGAACCTGACGGGCTTCTTCCTCGCGGCCAAGATTAAGAAGGACTTCCGCCAGATGAGAAATCACTTCTTCGTCAACAAGCGAATCATGGGCGCGTTGCAGGTACGTGAGCGCCTCTTCGAATTCGCCCATTTTGAAAAGTACCCAGCCTTTGCTGTCGATGATGGCTGGATCGTCCGGGTTCAGTTCCAGTGCGCGATCAATCAGGTTGTTGGCTTCCTGTAAATCGCCGTCATTAGTGGTCAGCATGTAGCCCAGCGCATTTAATGCCATGGAATTGTTTTCATCCTTGGCCAGCATGGTTCGCAAATCAGCAAGTGCCAAATCTACCTGGTTATTGCGCTCATAAGCCACGGAGCGACTGTAATAGAGGGATTCTGCATCCGGCTGGTCGGCAATGCCTTGCGTGAGTAAGGTAATTGCATCCGGGTAAGAACCAAGATCCATCAGGATGCTGGCCTCTTCATGAAAAAGTGATACGGCTTGGTCCGTGTAGGCAACGCGCATTTCCTCAAACACACTGTGCCCATCTTCACCAATGAGATAACGCAGTCGCCCCAGGCGCAGTTGGGCTTCAAACAACATATCCATGTCTTCTTCAGAAATATTTGCTGTGGTTACCTGGGCGTAGTTTTGTGCGGCGAGCTCCAGTTCCTCTTGTCGCTCATATATTCTGGCTATATTAAAGAAGGCAATTGCTCGAAATTCGCCAAGCTGGGCTAATTTTTGGTAATAGGGTATCGCTGTTTCCGGGGTGTCACTTGCCAAATGTATTTGTGCCGTAATGAGCAATAGCTCTCCTGACCAAGGGTAGTCTTCGGCCAGCTCTTCAAGGACAGGAAGCGCCGCCTGCTGGTCAATCGACACCAGCATTTTGGCCAGGGAGATACGGGTCTCGGCATCATCCCGATGTTCTTCTATCCATGCAGTAATTACTTTAACCGCTTCGTTATTGTCCCCAATGCCAATCAGGGCGTTTAAGCGCAGGCGGAAAGCCAGCATGCTATCTGGTTCGGCAACACTGGCTCTCTCGGCATATACACGAGCCATTTCATGATTTTTCAGGGCTTCATAGATTATCCCCAGAGACAGCTGTACTTCGGTGTTCTCGGTATCTTCGCCGTAAGCTTCCAGAATCTTGCCCAACAGCCATTCAATTTGATATTTGTCCTGCATCTGTCCGGCCAGTCTGACGGCCTCGGATGTTGCGAGTCTCAGCTGGTATGTGCGTTCCGGATATTCGGACAGCAATGCCCAGGCTCCCTCGATTTCTGCACTGCGCGCCAGTGCCCGAACGGCCAACTCAAATGCATAAATATCGCTCTCTGGCGCTAATTCCAGATAATAGAGAGCCGCATCGAGAAATCGGAAGGGATCGCCAGTCGCCATGGCAATTTCAGCACTGCGCTGGGCAATGCCTACGTCTTCGGTAGAGCTGGTCAATTGCTCGTAGATGTCCAATGCCAGTTCCAATTCCCCACGAAAGAGAGCGAGTTCGGCCTCCAGCAGAAGTGCCATGGTCTCCGCATCCATCGGGCGTTCGGGAATTTCTTGCGCCTGTGCTTCAATTTCCTCTCTGGTGGGCATTTCCTGGGCTGAGCCAGCACCGGGCTCTGCGGATTCGTCAACCGATGGCTTTATGTCCTGATTGCTACACGCAGCTAGGGTGGCCAACAAAAAGCCGGCCAGGAAAAAATGTTTGAGAAGGTTATTTGGCATCTAGTGAGGTATCCCAAAAGGTTGTTTTGGTTTTATTCGTAAGTTCAGTGCTGGTTGGATTCCAATAGTACAGAATATAGGCCGCGAATGCGTTGCAACTTTGTTATCTGCGTCGCAACATTTATTAGCGCTTGTGTTTGTTTGCCTGAGCCATGAAAATTACGCCCATTCCCGCTAGTCGCCTAAATAGTGGCCTAAAAATTAAAAGTCTTTAGACTCTCCAACGTGTTCATCGTTCTTGGCATTAATCACAATACCGCACCCGTGGAAGTCCGCGAGCGTGTCGCCTTCGAGCCCAAATCTTTGGTGCCGGCGCTGCTTGACGCGCAGGAAAACCTGGGGAATGAGGGTGTGGCTATCCTGTCTACCTGCAACCGCACAGAACTCTACCTTGAAACGAATGAGTCGCCAAAGCGTGCACTTGAGTGGATGGCTAAATGGCACGGGCTGGATGCCAGCATGCTGGATGATGTCAATTATGTGGTGACGGATGATGATGCAGCGTCGCATTTGATGAAAGTTGCCAGTGGGCTGGATTCATTAATTTTGGGTGAGCCCCAGATTCTGGGGCAACTTAAATCGGCTTATGCGGTAGCCTTGGATGCTGGAACCCTCAGTTCCGGGTTGCACCGCACTTTCCAGCAAGTGTTTTCAACGGCCAAGCGCATTCGAACCGAGACAGCTATAGGTAAAAATCCGGTCTCTGTTGCCTATGCCGCCGTCAGTCTGGCCCGCCAGATTTTCTCCGAGCTGGAAACGAAAACGGCCTTGCTCATCGGTGCAGGTGAGACCATACGGTTGGCCAGCCAGCATTTAATCCAGCAGGGCGTGAAAAAATTGATCATTGCCAACCGGACGCTCAACAATGCCCAGAGTCTGGCAAGTGAACTAAATGACTTGGCGGAAACAGAAGCTATTTTGCTGTCAGATATTCCCGAATATTTGCATCGCGCAGATATTGTGATCAGTTCGACAGCCAGCCAGTTGCCGATTTTGGGCAAAGGTACGGTGGAGTCGGCGCTAAAGCAGAGAAAGCATGCGCTGATGTTTATGGTAGATATTGCGGTTCCGCGTGATATCGAACATGAAGTCGACGATCTCGATGATGTTTATTTGTTCACCGTGGATGACCTGAGTGAGGTGATAGAGGAAAATCGTCGCTCGCGCGAGGAAGCCGCTACCGAGGCCGAGGCAATTATTGAGCAATGCCGTGAGCAGTGGGTTCGCGATAGCCGCGCGGCTCACAAAGTCGACCTGATTAAACTTTACCGAGCTCGCTCATCAGATACCCGGGACCAGGAGTTGCAGCGGGCGTTGTCGGCTCTGGAATCCGGGGAATCTGCAGACAAAGTGCTTAAACGTTTTGCCAGTAATCTCACCAATAAGCTCATTCATCACCCAACGACCGAGTTAAATAAAGCCATTAGCGAGGGCGATAGTGAGATAATCAATTTGGCACAGCGACTGCTGGATCTGGGTGAAAATCCCGACGAGCCGGAAGACTAAACCAAACCAAATTTACCTGAGAACAAGCTAGCCTCCATGCTGAAACAATCTATCCAGCACAAACTCGACCTTCTTTGTGACCGTTATGAAGAGGTCGGTGCCCTGATGAGCGATCCCGAAGTGATCACCAATCAGGATCGCTTCCGTGACCTGTCTCGCGAATACGCCGAGATAGAGCCGGTGGTGAAATGTTTTGCCGACTATCGCCGTGCGATGGAAGATATTGATGGGGCAAAGCAGATGCTGGCAGAAGAGTCCGACGCCGAGATGAAAGAGATGGCGCAGGATGAGCTGGACCAGGCCGAGACCAGTCGCGAGGCTCTGGAAGTTGAACTGCAAAAACTGTTGTTGCCCAAAGACCCCAACGACAAAAAGAACGTTTTTCTCGAAGTGCGTGCCGGAACAGGCGGTGACGAAGCGGCCATTTTTGCCGGTGACCTCTTTCGCATGTATTCGCGCTATGCGGAAACAAAAAAATGGCGAGTGGAGGTGATTTCCGAGCGCGAAGGCGATCATGGCGGCTACAAGGAAATTATCTCGCGAATCGTCGGCGACGGCGTGTATTCGCTTCTAAAGTTTGAATCTGGTGCCCATCGCGTACAGCGGGTTCCAGAAACCGAATCCCAGGGGCGAGTGCACACATCCGCGTGTACCGTGGCGATCATGCCCGAAGCTGATGAGTTGGAGAGCATAGACATCAACAAGGCAGATCTGCGGGTAGATACATACCGCGCGTCGGGCAAGGGTGGGCAGCACGTCAATAAAACTGATTCTGCGATCAGGCTTACCCATATTCCCACTGGTATCGTGGTTGAGTGTCAGGATGAGCGTTCCCAACACAAGAACCGGGCCAAAGCCATGGCCTTGCTGCAGGCAAAACTCAACAGTGCCCAGCAAGATGCGGCCACCCAGGAACAGTCCGACACCCGTCGTAATCTGGTAGGGAGTGGGGATCGTTCAGAGCGTATCCGAACCTACAACTTTCCACAGGGCCGGATGACCGATCACCGAATCAATCTAACCCTGTACAAGCTCGATGAAATCATGGAAGGCGGCGGCCTCGACGAAGTTCTCCAGGCCTTGGTGCATGAATATCAGGCAGATCTGCTCGCCGCCTTGAGCGGGGAATAAGGTTTCCGGTTAAATGGCAAATAGCCATGACTGTTAGGGGGTTAATACAATTGGCTGTGGATCAGTTCACTGATTCCGACACAGCTAAACTTGATGCCCAGCTTTTGCTGGGGGATGTATTGGGCAGAGACCGAACATGGTTAATGACCTGGGATGATGTGGATGTCAGCGAGGCTGACCAACATCAATTTCAGGCTCTGGTGGCTCGCCGTGCCCGGGGAGAGCCCATTGCCCATATTCTGGGTTATCGCGAATTCTGGGGCTTGTCGTTTGAATGCAATGCCAGCACGCTGATCCCTCGCCCCGAAACCGAACTGCTGGTTGAAAAAGCCCTGCAACTTGGGCTGCCTGCCAAGGCCCGGGTTCTTGACCTGGGGACAGGCACAGGGGCTATTGCTTTGGCGCTGGCCAGCGAAAAGCCAGATTGGCAAATCACGGCGACAGATTTTTCCAATGAAGCACTGGCGCTTGCCCGCCGAAATCAAATCAATCTTGGAATTGACAATGTAGAGCTGGTAAAGAGCGACTGGTTTTCTGCGATTCAACCGCAACGGCAATTCCATCTGGTTGTTTCCAACCCACCCTATGTCGACCCCGGCAGCCCTTATCTAAATAAAGGTGATGTGCGTTTCGAGCCTCGTTCTGCATTAACTGCTGAAAATGCCGGGTTGGCTGATATTGAACAGATTGCGACCATAGCGGCAGGCTATCTACAGCCTAATGGTTGGCTGATGGTCGAACACGGCTATGAGCAGGCGGGCCCGGTGGCGGAAATCTTCCGCCGTTCGGGTTTTTCAGCAATCAGCAATCACAAGGATTTGGCCGGATGGCCACGCGTGACTGCCGGGAAAATAGCTTAGGCTGCTCGGGAAAGCCCAAGCGACTCGTTAGCCAGCGCGTTCATCACTGCCTGCAAAGACGCATCGAGGATGTCTTCCGATCGGGCTGCGCCACAAACACGGGTTCCTTTAACACCCAGTTGCACGTAGGCCATGGCTTCGGCCTGGGCATCGGCTCCGGTCGTGTGTTCGGCGTATTCCACCACGGCAATTTCCGTCGCCCAGTGCTGGGCAATGGCATTGCAAAATGCATCCATGGCACCGCGACCTTCACCGTTAATAAAGTTGCCGGGTTCAATCTCAATGCGAATCTGGTCTTTGCCATCGGCGCGCTTTAATTCATAACTCTGGATTTGCGGGGCCGCGTCGGCATTCATGTAAGTCGATTGAAACAGCTCCCAGATTTTGGTCGAGGACACCTCCGCCGAAGAAGTCTCGGCTTCGTCCTGAACAACCGAGCTGAAGTCGATCTGCATCCAGCGAGGCATCTTGATCTGGTGTTCCTGTTCCAGCACCCAGCTCACCCCGCCTTTGCCAGACTGGCTGTTGATGCGAATAACTTCCTGATAGTTACGCCCCAGGTCTCGCGGGTCGATGGGCAAATAGGCAACTTGCCATGGGTCGTTGTCATTTTGCAGGGCCATGCATTTGCGAATGGCATCCTGGTGGCTGCCAGAAAATGCAGCAAACACCAATTCACCGGCATAGGCATGACGGGGATGGGTGGCAATCTGAGTACAGGCTTCCACGGTGCTGATAATGCGATCCATATTGGACAGATCCAGTTCGGGATCAACGCCTTGGCTGTAAAGATTCATGGCAGCGGTGACAATGTCCATATTGCCGGTGCGCTCGCCGTTGCCCAGAAGTGTTCCTTCTACGCGATCGGCGCCCGCCATTTGGGCCAGTTCAGCCGCTGCAACACCGCAGCCACGGTCATTGTGAGTATGCAGACTGACAATAACGCTATAGCGATTCTGGATGTGGTCGCAGAACCACTCAATCTGATCGGCATAAACATTCGGCGTAGCGGCTTCTACCGTCGCAGGCAGGTTAATAATACTGGGGTTTTCCGGCGTGGGTTGCCAAACAGCATTGACCGCATCGCAGACTTCCACAGCAAAATCCAACTCCGTTTGCGAGAAGCTTTCGGGTGAATACTGAAAACGCCATTGGGTGTCGGGCTGTGACTCGGCTCCCTGCTTGACCCAGGTAGCTCCCTGTACAGCAATTTGTTTGATCTCATCGCGGGATTTGCCGAAGACTTTTTCTCGCTGCACGGGAGAAGTGGAATTGTAAACATGCACAATTGCCCGGGGAGCACCTTTCAGGGACTCAAATGTTCGATCAATCAGTTCCTTGCGTGCTTGGGTCAAGACCTGGACCGTTACATCGTCGGGAATTCGGTTCTCTTCAACCAGTTTTCGGGCGAAATCAAAGTCCGACTGCGATGCCGAGGGAAAGCCGATTTCAATTTCTTTGAAGCCGACATCGACCAGCAATTCGAACATCTGCAGCTTTTGTTCCGGCGTCATCGGGTCGATCAGGGCCTGGTTGCCGTCACGCAGATCCACACTGCACCAGCGTGGAGCTTTCTCAATAACGGCGTCGGGCCAGCGACGATCGCTTTTCTTGATTGGGGCAAATGATCTGTATTTTGTATGGTCGAACATGGCAGTTTCAGTCACTAGCTAACTTGGTCAATGTTCAGGCTTATAAAAGCTGAACGTTAATGTTAAATCGCTGCCCGTCTTCTGGATTCTTTTGAAATCGGTTTCCTTTCGCCCTTTTGGGGCGCTGTCTGGTGAAGACAGGCAGCTTAGGGTGCGCACTATAGGCAAGTTTGAGTAGAGAATGGTTGCAAATTTGCTCATTTATTTGTTATTAATAGATAGAAATATCTAAAAATATCAGTTTTAATAGTCAATTAAACTAATGTACTTGCAAATGGTAAAACTGATGGCTGATGCAAAAATAGAACTGGATCGTATTGACCAAAAAATTCTGGCATTGATGCAGGCCAATGCACGTATCACCAATCTGGAACTGGCCGACAAGGTTGGCCTGTCTGCCACGCCCTGTTTGCGCCGGGTAAAACGCCTGGAAGAAAGCGGGATTATTGAGCGCCATGTCACCCTGTTAAATGCGGAAAAGCTCGGGCTTAACCTGATGGCCTACATCGGTATTTCCATGGACCGGCATACCCCCGATCGTTTCGAATCTTTTGAGAGGGAAATCAGGGAACTGCCGGAAGTGGTGGAGTGCGCAGTTGTTACCGGCCAGGACGCCGATTTTTTGCTGAAAGCAGTTGTGCGCGATATGCGCCACTACGAAGAGTTCTTGCTCGGTCATTTGACCAAGCTGGAGGGCGTTACCGGTGTTCACACCAGTTTTGTGCTGCGTGAGCTGGTAAAAAAAACCGAGCTTCCGCTCGACTAAAATTGGGAGCAATCTCAGTATCTTTCTTCTGGTAACCGAGCTTCTATTCAGGCCTGGTAGCCGCCGTTCCTGCTGGCAGAGTCTTTTCCAGGGATCGGATATAGAGATCGCAAATCTCGCGTCGCAAACCTTCTCGCACTTCCGGCCCCTGTAAAGTGAACTTCATATAAGGCTGCTCCGTGTGATCAGCCTGGGGCCATTCAGGCAATCCGTTTAGGCTTGGCAGATTGGGGTCGCCAGTTTTGGCAAAGTTTGCCCAATAGGTTTGAATTTGCTCCGAAATCACGCTGTCAGACTCCGTATAGGGGCCGCCAAGATAACCATAGCTTAATAGGTTGCCAAAAATAAAACCGATCTCCGCCTGATGACGAGATAGCTCTTCGCCGGCAACCGGAGGATCAAACTCGTACTGATAGGTGGGATGACCATTAGAACTGCGCCAGATAGACTGCGCCACAGCACCACAACGATGGCGGGTATCGGCACTTAGTTGGTCGCCGGCAGGCCCTAGCTGTGGCACTGCATTGCCCAGTTCGGTTTCGTCAAGGCCGTAATAAGACATTACTTTCGGCCTAAACTCCTCCAGAAAATTCCAATCGATCACACCCAACATATCCTCTCGCGTATAACCGCGTGGGTGCTCGTGAACGTTGTTGCCGATTATCATGGGAATGGGCAACTCACCACCTTCCTGAAAAACAAAGGCAGGCCTTCTGGGTATCAAATAGCCATCAATGATTGGGTCGGTGATCGGGGCAACATCTGTATCCCGGCGAACGGCTTCGGCCGCCTGATGCAAATCTGGCCCCGAAAGCGAACGCAGAAAATTGATTGCTTCAGTCACATCGTCAGGAGCATCAAGGCTTTCGGCAAATCTGACACCCTGAGCCTCCGCCTCAGCGAGCTGAGCAATCGGACGGATTGGGGGACCACTTTGCTGGATAGTGCGGTGAATTAGGCCTTCGGTCAGTGGTGATGCGGCCAGATAAGAGGTATCGATGGCGCCGGCCGACTGCCCAAACACAGTCACCCGGCCGGGGTCGCCACCAAACTGGGAAATATTGTCCCTAACCCACTCCAGCGCGGCCATTTGATCTAGCAACCCGTAATTACCGGAAGTGCCGTGCGGCGATTCGGCCGTCAAACCAGGGTGGGCAAAATATCCAAACACGCCCAAACGATAATTAATACTGACGAAAATTATGTCCTCGCGGCTTAAATCAGTCCCGTCCATATAATCGACTGATGCAGCACCACCCCAGTTACCACCGCCATGCAGCCATACCATGACCGCTTTGGGTGATTCGACAGGCCACTCTGGTGTCCAGATATTGAGGTAGAGACAGTCTTCCTGGTTGCCGGGTGCTTCCTGGGCATTCCAGTCGGCAATACGCTGGGTGCAGGCTGGTCCGAAACTCCCTGCATCAAGCACACCTGTCCAGGATGCCACCGGCTCTGGATCGCGCCAGCGAAGTTCGCCCTCCGGCGGTTTCGCGTAAGGTACACCTTTGAAAACGGCGCCACCGGTCTCATTTATTCGTCCCCGAACTTCACCTCCAGCGACTTCTGCCAAGGGATCTGATGAACATGCTTGTATGGCGAAAACAAATCCGGCTAACAGCATAATTTTGAAAACGTCGTTTAAAAATTTCATCTGCCTTCCTCTCAGGAAATTCAGTGCTAGAGCTGTAATTATCCAAAACGTCATTCAGGATACATAAAAGTTGGGGACAGAATAAAATTATTCTGTCCCCAGCATTCGAACTTCGCGCTGAGGAAATGGAATTTCTATACCAGCTGCAAAAATCGCATCATGGATGGCTTTGTTGGCTACGTAGCGAGTGTGGAAGTGTTTTTCCGTCGGTGCCCAAAATCGCACACCAAAATTGATACTGCTGTCGCCAAAGTTGTCGATGCCCACAATGCGCGCGCGCTCTTGATCGATGTCTTTAATGGTTTTCAGGGTCTGCTCGATTAACGAAATGACCTGATCGGTATTCGACTTGTACGCCACCCCAACTTCCAGCTCAACCAGTTTTTCGTTGGCTGAGTTATGCAGTACCTCGCCAATGATCAGGCGATTGGGAATCTGGATGCGCACATTGTCTTCATCCAGCAATATGTTCTACGCCAGCTGAACTTCGTCCACCAGCCCGGCCACGTTTTGTACGCTAATGGTGTCACCGACCTCAAAGGGACGGGGTAATGATGATGGTAAAGCCGGCAGCGAAGTTGACCAACATGCCCTGAATGGCCAAGCCAGCACCCAAACTCAGGGTATCTATGGCAGCGATAAAAGGGGTGACGCTTATGCCTAGATTACCCAGGGCGACGATCAGTACCAGACCCATGATAATGACTTTGCAGGTGCCACCGGTAAATCGACTGAGTGTGATATCGATGTCGCGGTTGGGCATCAGGTTTTCCAAAAACTTGCCAACCTTTGATGAAATCCAGCCACCGACCCCCAAAATAATCAGGGCAACGACAATCTGGAAGCTGTAATTCACCACAAACTGAATGAGTATGTCGTAAAGGGTCTAGAGTTTTTCTAAATCTTCGCTCATGCTAATTCCCAGTAAAAATTATTTTTATTCAGTTTGAGAAGTCTATTCGCATTTCACATAAGGGCAATTATATGAAGAACTTTGTTTTCGCTGCCATTTTATCCTCAGTGGCGATTTTTGGCATTCATGTTCAGGCGCAGGAAGGTGAGCGCGAAATTTCCACCACCCAGCTCACTGAAAGTATTTATTTGCTTTCCGGCCCCGGAGGCAATGTCACGGCATTTGTCGGCGACGAGGGCACCATTCTGATTGATGACAAATATGAACAGGACGGCCCGGCAATTCAGGCAGCACTTGAATCCATTGGTAGTGGGGTTCCCAAATATCTGGTGAACACGCATTTTCATGGCGACCACAGTGGATCGAACCAGCATTTCGGTGAGCGCGGCAGTGTCATTGTCGGCCACACGCTATTGCACGACTACTTATCCGAAGGGTTTGAAGTAGGTGCTTTCAATAGTATCTCTGGCCCGGCGCATGAACATGCTTTGCCCGAACTGACCTATTCCGAAGAAATGGAAGTTCATCTCAATGGTGAAATTACCCTGCTGGTTTATGTGCCCGATGCTCATACTGAGACAGACACGCTGGTGTACTTCACAGAGTCCAACCTGATCGCCACCGGCGATCTAATGTTTAACGGATTCTTCCCGTTTATTGATCCCTCCAACGGCGGAAGCCTCGCGGGTGCCATTGATGCGCTTACTGTCGTGTCTGAGTTAGCCGATGAAGACACGGTGATTGTTCCCGGTCATGGCCCGGTTGCTTCGCGTGACGACGTGCTCGCAACGATCGATACACTCCAGGTGGCTTATGACCGACTTACCACCCTTAAAGGTGACGGC
>Ga0181561_10001226_pt1 | contig 22649 bp, 7 predicted proteins | sample 011ome_19_FD_133760 | JGI IMG/M metagenome (GOLD analysis project Ga0181561, IMG submission 133760) | Coastal salt marsh microbial communities from the Groves Creek Marsh, Skidaway Island, Georgia - 011510BT metaG (megahit assembly) | ecosystem: Environmental > Aquatic > Marine > Intertidal zone... | reverse complement strand
GACCTGGTTTCGGTGACGCTATCAACGCTGCGCAAACCAAAGAAGTTGGATAGACAACTGTAATTAAAGAAAAATTCATCGCAAAAGCAAGAAAATAGAAGAAGTACACCAGAGAACTTTCTGGAGCGCTTATCCAAGGCCAGATATCAATTATTCCCGCAACTATGAAGCCAAAAACAGATCTTCTATCGCCTCTGATGAATTCATCAACCAAGTCTTCGAGTTTTTCCTCAACTTCATTATTTGCTCCGTCCTTCAAATCGCTCGCGACGCTTTCACCGCCTCCAGCGTATGTCTCAGAATCTTGGATAGTATCTGAGCCTGCAAACGATCTATCGATGCCTTCCCACGGCGTTTCTCGAGGTGGTGTTTTGGCTTGTTCTTCAACCCAGTCATCGATCTTAGGTCTGGCACCGGCGATTTTGCGATGACGAAGCTTTGATTCAGAGATACTCGGTGCTTTTACAGATTTATCATCTTCACCGTCACCGTCATCTTCATCTTTGCGATGTTTGACGGTTTCTGAAGTTCTATCCTTTTGCTGCATATTTTCTAGACGCACGACTTCAAGAGACAGATTTTGAATGTCATTGCGAATCTCTTCGACTCGCTTATGTCTGTCTTCTCGCTCTCGCATAGCCTTGAGACACTGTAGATAGTATTTCCTCACCCGTTTCCACGTTTCAGCTTTATCACCTGTTTTCGTTCTCGAACGTGCCTGACGATCCATCTCTAACACAGCTGCATACTCGTGAGAGTTGATGAGATATCTCAAACAAGACATGGTTGCGAAAATGAAAAGATCTGGTCCGAGCTGTCCTGCACTGAAGCCAAGAACAGAATCTACGCGATAAAATCCAATCAGGTGCAAGAAAGAGCATAGAGCGTTTTCACGATTGGCAAACCAAACACCCACGAGACTCTCAAATGGAGCTTGGTATGCCAAGACAGATCCCATGATCAGTAAATTATATCTTTTCATCCAAACGAGCAGCTCATCCACTCTATCCCATGTTCGATTTTTAAGTATACTGATGGAAAGAACCAGGTACCCTGCGTGGATGACGTCATTCATACACGTGCCAGCAACGATGACGAGGATAAAAGCAGCCTCTCTGGAATAGCGCACGGTGTAATACCTCGTCCAATCTAGTATGGTCCAGTTCGTTGTTGCTTCCCACGTCAGAGCTGAGAATATTTTTAAACTTGGATCACCGGGGCGTCTCGGAAGTAACGCCAACTGCGTGGGTGTTCTTCTAGGAAGCATCAATGTTGCTGCTTCTGTGATTTGCTCTTCTTCTAGATCCGGATTTTCCGCAATGACAGCAGTTCTCGCGCGTTCTTCCATAGAAGCTAATACAGAGTCCATTCTGAGTTGACACACAGCCACAAAGAAGGCAAGAAAGTGTCCAAGCAACATATATTTAGAGCGTTTCACAAGACCAAACCAAACAAGTAACTCATCCGTTTCATACTCACGCTCAGATTTTCCGAGAGAAGCATCATCGCCGCTACTATTACTACTATTTAGAGATGGAGGAGTTGGCGGCATTTCGGAGAAGCCGTCGTTTTCGCTATCTTTTGGATATTCTCCCATGGATGCTATATACTGCCAAAATAGCGCCACTCCGCAGACGAAGGATACTATTTTCCATACTTTCAACCGATTGCTTGGCGCAGTGAATACTTGCTCTTTCTCCATCATTTGGAGCATTAACCCCAGATACACGAGTGAAAGAATATTACCAGACGCAATACCGACGGTACCAAAAATTACATATGCAAGACCAGGCATCAATAACGCCAAAGCCCCTTCCACAAACTCGGGTAAAATAAACAAAAGAGAATTCAACTGATCAATCGATGTTCTCGCTTTCTGAAACAACAGCCGCCTAGCTCTTGCTCTCAAAGACTCTGATCTATCGCCCGATAAGTAAGTTTCTGAGTAAGCAGTAGTGGATGTTCCATCTTCTGAATTTATATCTTCAGATACGAGCTCGTGGTCGTCAGGAATGGAGTCCATCCTGCGGAAAGGGGCCTTCTTAGTTATGGTGGTTCGCTTTAAAGCTGCGCTTCGCGCCTCTGGATTTCGCGGTGGCCAAAACAAATGACAAGGCTCTGGTGCACAACCCGATTTCAAAGCTGGTGGTAGCTTAACGAGCCAATTTCTGGAAATACGGCAAAATTCTACAGCCACCAAAACAAAAACAGGCCAAAGTAGCATTCTTTCGTTCCGCGGCCATATTGCTTCTTCTTTCATTGAATCTTCTTCCCGCACGGGATAATATCGCGCTCCAATCCAAGTCATTGTATCTTCGTTATCGCTAAGTGCTCTGTGTATCCAATCAATATTGTAAGTGTATTCCAAAAGGGCCGAAAGAATGGCAACGCCACCCAAAATTTCACTCGTTCTTGCCAATTTTGGTGAGAATAAAGTACACATCAGAGCAAAAAGCATCAAGCCCCCAATGATATCAACTCCACGCTGAAAAGAGAATCCTAAAGCAACAAGTGTCAAGAATTTATCGCAGTGTAAAATACATATCCGCTTTATCATCGGGATGCGGCCTTTTTGAGTACCCGCTATTACCAATCGAATTGGTTGATCACTTCCCGCTCCTGCCGATACTAGACTCGTTGGCTCTGTGCGCAACAACCCGATCCTGTGAAAATGTGTCGCGATTAGCAATAAGCTAGGCCCTAACAAGGACGTCATTAATTTGTTTCTAGGTAGGTTTGGTTCTAATCCAACATTATTTGCCAAGAAGTCTTGCGCCTCGGAATTCATCCCGACCCATCGAGCTAATGGAAATGCTCCAAATGCATATCTCACAGCTAAATTAGCTAAAGCAAAAGTAAACAGTGCCCCCCAGCGCACAGATCTCCTATTTCTATCTTCCACTGTATCAAAAGGCACTACAAGCGCTCCTCCAAGAAATAGCAAGAGGGCTAAATTCAAAAGCGAGCATTCATTTGTGAGCACAGTGAATAAACCAATGATCAACACCGAGTAGGCTCCGGTGAAATGTAAGACTCTCTTTGAAGATATCCAAAACTCTGAGAGGATCGCACCAATTAACAATTTGATTTTGGGGAGTGCTTGTACTCTCTTACGACGACTGTCAGTGTTATTTTCATCGTCAATATTAGCGCGAGCACTTACTGTATTCGATGACAGAGGCGTCTCTCCGTCATCAATATCCGGGAACAAATGAGACAAAGCACGAATAATTCCCGGCATATGAATAACAGCTACATCAACAAATAATACCAGTGCCATCGGCCACATCGATCGCACTACGTCTTCATTCCAAAGGCCGACAATTTTCAGGAAATCTTCAAATTTTGAAAACCTGCGTCTTCCCAGAAGCGCCGGTAAGGTGTCTAGAGACCACAAATACATGCACGCGATTAGCATTGCCATAATTCTTGCAGTAAAGACCAAAACACTCGTCTTACCAGGTTTTACTATTGTGAGTAAGAATAAGCAAAATAAACCTGCGTGAATAACATCATCTCTGGATAACGCGACAAGCCAAAGTAGGAGCGGGATGAGGAGCTTCGAAGCGAAACTGGCTGCAACACCAGCCCATCCGCTCTCTGAAGGTGTAAACCCGTCTTCATCAAAGTCATAATCAACGTTATCGTATTCTGCATTTACGAAAATAAAAGAGGCGGGAAGGGATTCCTCTCGCATGCTCGCCGCTGCCTGCAATGTAGTCTCGTTAGGGGTTCCTCTTGCAAATCGGCTGAAATACGCTAAAATTGTCATCCCGGTAAACACGGATGCCATCCTTAAAGACCCAATCCAATCATTTTCTTGTCTCGATAGTCCTAAAACGAGAAAGAAACTGTTATTATCTGTTCCTGGAATTGCCTGCACAATGAATTCGACAAACGACCACAAAGCAACATAAATCAGCGCCGAAGGCGCAATCAATTTCGAGAATTCTCTGTGTGTGGGCGGATACAACACGGACATCAGAGAAAAGAGCAATATTGGAAACGCTAATGCGGAAGGAGCTGTTATGGCTGAAAGTGTAATAGCACAAGCAGAAATCACTCCGGAAAATTTTGCAAGAAGTCGAATTGGTACGCCCGGATCTACCAGGGCCGCCTCGCTCGTTTCTCGATCAGAACTTCGCATGTGCGTGATCAGCGGCTCATCGATATCGTCCAAGCCTTCGGTGATGGATCCATCTTGATTATACTGTACTTCGTCTACGATATCTTCATTCGCGGACGCTTCGCACACGGAGGAAAAGAAACCCGCGATGGCAAATAACTGTAACAAGCGCATACCTCGGACGATTGGCCCGTCACTACCATCCATGATATACAAACCAATCCAAGAGGCAAACGCTTTATTTGCACTATCGTGCAGTTGAGGAAACTGGTAACACATGATAAGCATAAAGTGCACGCAAGCATATGCCATCGCTACAACCAAAATAAATGCCGGTGGTCGAACGAGCTTTCTTTTGTCCAAAAGTCCCCAGCTTGTGAGGAATATAGCCGCAAAGAGAAAGTAAGGTATTCCAGTTATAGATGGTACTGCCGCTGCAGCAATACCTGCGGTAAACGCGCATCGAATCAACGCTCTGTCTCGCAAAACGGAAGGGTCGACTAAAACCACCCCATCTTCCTCCGCATCGCTGCCATCTAGGAGGGCAATTTCTCGCTCCCGACTCAAGTGTAATTTCCCGGCAGCAGATATGGCGACGAGAAAGAGAGGCACGAATTCCATTACATATTCCAAAATCGAACGCAGCTTCACAAAGCCAAGCACTCGCACGAACTCTTCGTGCCATTTTGAATTCGATTTAAATGCTATGAAGGAAGTCTGTACTACAAGCTCGCCTAGCATTCCAAATATGGCCAAGCCCAACGCTGTCCACCATATTATCTGCCGCCTCGTTCGCACTATTTCTTGAGTTAAAACTCTGTTCTGAGACCCCGTGATCCTTTCCGCCGCAAACACGAAGAGAAACAGTATCGACTGTCGTTGATATTTGGTGAAAGGAAAGAGAGAGTAATTTTTTAAAAGAGGTGAGTTTTCGTTGGAGTCGTGCGTCGATTCTCGCTTCGTGCGAGTGAATACGTGCACACACAAAGACACACGCAATCGCACAAACAAATTAAGAAGTACGCATAAATAACGAACATACCAGTATCGATGGTCTCTGCAGTATCGCGTGCGAAGTTCCGGCGAAGAGCAACGCCGTTGACGCTGCCACATTAAACGCGGTCTCAATTTGCGAATTCGCACCCATTCTTTGTAGCGAGAGAGAAAGAGAGGGAGCGAGAGGGAGAGTTTCTACCCACTCTGCCTATTCTTCTCGCTTCTCCTCTACCCTTTCGTTCGTTGTCGTCTTTGAACGCTCGAGTTGGTGCCGGTTCATCCTCGGTGGAGGTATATTTATATTCTGTGTTTATATGTGTTTGAGATATTCTACAACTGAAGATGCTCTCTACGCGTACGTTTTTTGAAAAATGTGAGTTTCTCTCACAACATCAAAGCCACGCTCTTTTTTATTTCAGTTTGTTCGCGCGCGCCTGCGCATATACAGCTCATTGACCATCATATCATTTTTTCGTACGTACGCGCAGCCGTTGCGCTCATGAGCGAAGGATGATGGAAGTTCTCGCGTCGAAACATTTCGTCTCGAGGCCTTCTCTGACATACATACATGAGAAGAGGAGAACTCCGCATTCCCCTACTTCCTCGTACCAACAGAAAAAGAAGAAGGAAACAACGACAACAATAACAACTTCCTCGCTGTCGCAGAATGGGCTCGCATGTGTCTCCGCCAATTTTACGGGCGACGGAAATGTTAAGCTTTATTATGAAAGCGCGTTGGTTCTTGCGAGTCTCATTTCTTGCGCGTTCGCTGGTGATATGATAGAAAAGGAAACACAGTTTGGAAAATATCTAGGTAACGCGCTATCTGCCCTGATAGTAGGTTGTTTCCTCGCTTCGTTTACGGGTGTGTTTACATTTTCATCAAATGCAACAACGGTTGTGTTTGATTTGATATGGGATGTATTGATGCCTTTAGGAGTGACTTTGGCGTTATTAAATGTGAAAGTAAGCGACTTTGCGACTCAATCAAAGGAGGTGTTACTGGGTTTCTCGTTCGCCTCTGTGGGTTCAATTTTAGGCACCGTTTTTTCGTTCGCTCTGTTTTCAAAATCTCTTGGTGCGCTCGGGTACAAAATTGCGGCGTGTATGTGCGCTAGCTATATTGGAGGCTCTTTGAACTTTGCAGCGACGGCTAAAGCGCTCGAATTGACGAATGCGAATCTATTAGCGGCGTCGATGGCGACAGACAACGTGTTGATGGCTGTTTTCTTAGGTATCTTGATGGTTTTACCTTGCAAACCTCCTTACCCTCTAGCAGTCGATGTTGAGGAAGATGAAAGAACTGCGAAAGCAAAAGAAAAGACTAATTCAACTCCGGAGATGATTGCTGGTAGTGCTATGAGAGCCTCTGTTGTTGCAACAGCGATTTTGTTTGTTTCTTCGCTCCTGGCAAAACTTTCAAATCTAGAAAACTTCTCGCTGGCAATAACGTGCATCATTGCCCCTTTTGTAGGAGTCCTTCTAAACTCAAAGTTGGATTTTTCTGGCTCGCAGTTTATATCAAAGAACATCATGTTATTGTTTTTTGCATGCATAGGTGCAGGATGTAACGTGTTCACCGCCTTTGCCGTCGGTGCACCACTCTTTGGTTTCATCTTCTTCCTCTTACTGGCGCAGCTTTTATTCGCGCTTCTTTTCGCTAAAGCTTTTCGCGTGCCTCTTTGGGCAACTTTGATTGGATTGAATGCTAGTGCTGGCGGGCCTGCAACTGCTTTCGCTATGGCGGCATCAAAAGGATGGAAGCGAGCTTTACAGCCCGCCGTGCTTGCCGGTACAATTGGATATGCAATCGGAACTATGGTTGGATGTGTAATGAGCGTTTTTCTGCGTGCAACTTTAGCACCATCGTGAAAGACTAATGATAATGTCGTAGTAAGACTAGTGTATTGTTTAGTAGTTTCATATTAATGTGTAGTACCACTGGTAGAATCAAATACTGGTAGCTAAATTGATGTATATTATTCTTATTGTCGATTTTAAAGTTATGATACAAGAGAAACTTTCTTCTTTCTTCCTTTCATTCTTATTTTGCGGTGGCTGCGTTGGAGCCCAAGACTGCCTTCGGCGCAGCGTCATTTGCTTGCACCTTTGAACCGACCGTAAATGCGCCAGGATTGATAGCAACCGTCTTTGTGTGGTTCTCAGTTTTGTAAATACCAACCAACCGATCCGCAAGCTCGAACATATTGTTACGTAATGAAATAATGACAAACTGCGCGTCTTTCGTTCTCTCCTTGATGTAGTGCCCAACGATTGAGACGTTCTTAAAGTCCAAGGCTGCATCAATCTCATCCATGACGTACAAAGGCGTTGGTTTGTAGTGATGCAACGCAAATACTAACGCGAGGGATGAGAGTGTCTTCTCTCCACCTGATAAGTTCGCAATATTCTTCCAACTTTTCTTCGGCGGTCGAACAGAAAAGACAATACCTTCAGAAAATGGATCGAGCGAATCGACCAACTCGAGCTCCGCGTCACCGCCTAAAGTAATCATCTGGTACATTTCTTTCAATTTGATGGAAATTATAGAGAATCCGGCCATGAACTCTTCTAGTCTCTTCTTACGCAGCTCATCAAACGTTTGTCGGAACGTGTCGCGTTCCTCCGTGACGGTTTTCAAATCTCCAACTCTCTCTTCGTACTCAGCCAACTTTGCTGCGAACTGCTCGATGGAAGTCATGTCTGGTTTCATTTCTTTTAACTCAGCTTCGATATTGTTGATCATTTCGTCGTTACTTTCTGCATTAATCTCATTGAGTTGTTCGTCCGAGACGTTCAAGAGAATTTCGCTTTCGTCAACACCCGGCGAGAGGGAATTTCTCTCATTTTGTAATTTTTCCATCTCCTTCAAGCAACCTTTTTCCACTTTGCCATGTTCTCTCATCTTGTTATCGATTTCATCAATCTTACCTTGAAGGTCAACTTCTACAGATCTCAACTCGTTCACAATCTTCATGACTTCTTCGAGCTCGGCTTGCGATGCTGCACACTCGCCAGCTTTGGTTTCTGCGAGAGCCTTCAACTGGCCCTGAGACTCCAAAACCTTCATTGCGCCCTCTTCCAAACCTTTGAATTCTTCTTTAATAGCATCCATTTCGTTCTTGATCTTCTCTCTCTCTGCTTCTGCTTCAGAGACGGATTTCGTCAACCGCTCCATCGTTTTAACGTGCGATTTTGCGGCGGCTCTCTTTTCTGTCACTTTCTTAGAGGCCATCTCGATGCCGAAGCGAACTTCCTTGACGATAGACTTTTGTCGTCGCAACTCTTCACCGCCAACGTTTTCCAAGGCATCTTGCCACTTCTTAAGTTCGGCTTTGAGCTTCGAAGCGCCGTCAAGGACGGATTTCAACGCGGCGTCGGCTTGCGCAACCTTTTCGTCAAGCTCGCGCAACTCAGAAGCATCGTTCTTTGATGCCTCGTGCGCAGCTTTGAGTTCATCTAATCGACCATCTAGATCGACAATCTTCCCTTCGGCAGCTTCCAATTCGGCTTTCAACTTCGGTAACGATCTCTCGTATTGCGCACATTTTGCCTCTGCGTCTCTCGCTTCTCTCAACGCTTCAAACGCAGCTTTTTTTGCTCTTTCCAAATCTGCCGTAGCTTTTTGCAACTCTTTCTCAGACTCTGCAACTTCTCTCGCTGCAGCTTTTTCGTCGACGACAACCGGTTTTTCCTTGCCAACGCGCATGCGTCCTGAAATCGGTTTCGAACCACCACCGGACATCGTACCCGAGGTCTCGATGACTTGACCTTTCAACGTCACGACACGGTGGCGTTTGGCGCCATATGCAATTCTGCCAGCTTGATCCAAGTCTTCAGCCACCGCAGTTTCACGAACGGCAAAGTAGAACGCAGGTAACAATCGCTCTTCCGCCGGTTTAATCAAATCAATCAATCTCGGCGCATTTTCTGGAATGTTATTTTGATTTTCCTTCAACTTTTGTGCCAAGTGCGCCTGTTTCTCCAGAATCAAAAAAGTTGCAACCCCCAAGTTGTTTCTTCGCAAATACTGCACGCAGTTCTGCGCGTCCGCGGTTGTTTCAACGACAACATAGTCTAAAGCACCAACCGCGGTCGATACCGCGACGTCATACTTCTTATCAATCGCACCCAAATCTCCGAGACGACCAATAACGCCCTTAACGCCGCCGGCGCTTTGCGCATCCAACAAAGCCTGCACGATGGCACCTTTTTGACTTTCCTGCGAAGCTGTCGTCTTTCGTTGTTCGAGTTTACCTCTGGCATCTCTAGTAATTTCAAGCAAACCGGCCTCTTTTGCCTTCGCCGCAGTTTCAGCCTTTCTCGCTTTTTCCACCTTCTCGAGCTCAATCGCAAGTTGTGCTTCGTCATCCGCTATCTGTTTCGTCAACGACTTCACTTTCGCTTCCGCGGACGCTTTACCATCAATGGCAGCTTTTAAGTTCTTTTCAACTTCGGCATGTTTTTCGAGCACCAGCTTTCGCTCTGCGTTGGCAACGTCGAATTCGCCTCTCGCATCGGCAATTTTACCTTCCCATGGCTGCAGCTCCTTTTCAACGGCATCAATTTTCGAACCAATTTCCGCCATTTCGCCTTTTAACCCGTCCAACATTTCATCGAGTTTACTCTCTTCGCCTTGTACTTTCGCCTCGAGATCAGCTTTTCTCGCTTCCAACGCTGGAACGTCTTTTTCAATATTTTCACACTCAGCAACGATTTTTTCCTTTTGCGCGGTTTCCTTAGTCAACTTCTCGTCGAGTTTCTTCACCTGCTGCTTCATGTGCTTCAAATCTTCGCGAAACTTTACGTCTTTCTTTTCAAACTCGGCAAACTCTTTCGTAGCGTTGTCGAGATTATGCTGAATTTCATTCATCTCCGTCGCCTGAGCTTTAAATTTCGCTTCGATACCTTTCAGCGACTCTTTGTGTTCACTTTGCTTGGATTTTTCTTCCTCCAAGCTGGTTTGTAAACCGATGCGATTCTCGGACATTTCTGCCATCACTTTTCGAGTTTCCATGACTTCCAACTGTAAAGAAATTGACTTTGCTTGCAACAAATCTTTCTCCTTTTGCAAAAATAACTCAGCTTCGTTCTTTACGATTTCCAACGCGTCCTTCTCTTTTTCGACGAGCGTCAATCGCGAAACCATTCCCCCTCTCTTATCGTTCAACTCTTCGAGCTTCTTACCCGCCTCTTCGATCGGTTCAACGTACTGGTTCGTTCCGATGATATCTTCCATGTACTCTAATAACCCTTCGTCTCCAGGATTGACTCCTTTTGGCTTCATCATTGAAATTTGTTCGACTTCGCCTTGCAAAATCAAAAAACGGTTGTTGTTCAAGTCCACGCCTTTACCTTTCAACAAGTTTGTCACCTCGGTGAAGTTGGAAGTTTTCTTGTTCACGAAATATTTCGAAGTGTTGTTAATGTAAGCCTCTCTGGCGATGGTAAACTCAGAATTAGGTACCGAGGTGAACCCTTCTGGATCCGTGTCCGAATCTACAATCTCGTGAAAGTGCACTTCGACGCGCGCGTATTCCAAGTTTCTAAAATTGGTCGACTTGTGAATCAACTCGGAGACTTTGTTCAATCTCAACTGTTTCGCGCGTTTACCAAACACAAACATCATCGCATCGATGACGTTCGATTTTCCAGAACCATTTGGGCCGACCACAGATGAGAACGACTGTTTGCAGAGAAAGAGAGAGCGTAATAGCGATGAGTAGTTGTTAGTAAATATAAGAAAGAGAGAGAGATGTCTCATGAGGGGAACAAAGAAGTCGCGTTCTCCTCTCCTCTCGTCGTACGGTTACATTTTAATGTATCACGACGCGCGAGCGCAGAGAGAGAGAGGGATTACCCACGACACAAAACATTTACGGAGAGAGAAAAATCGAACGACTATAACGAATAGTAACAACGTCATCGCGTCTAATAACACTCACCTTATGGAACGGACCGACGTGTTGTGCCCCGGCGTAGGACTTGAAGTTCTCCAAGACCATGGATTTGATGACCAGTCTCGGTTTCGGTTGTTCTTTCCCGTCCGCAGAAGGAGGAGGAGGATTTGGTGAAGTCATCGTCTCTCCACCTTTTTCTTCAATCTCCGTCATCAATCTCTCTCTCTCTCTCTCTGCTCTCAACAACAAAAGCGCGCGCGGTCTATGATATTATTACAAGAACACACGTGCGTTGTTTTTTGTTTTGTATCTTGTCGGGCAAATGAGAAATTTTTTTTCTTCGTATAGTTTAGGGTTTCGGTAAAATTTTGAATTCAAAAGAAGAGAGTTTTGTAGGAGGAGGAGGAGGATTTTTGCACTCTCTTCACAACGAGGCACGCGCGCGCTCCGCTGCTGGTACTCATAAACATGGCAGAAACGCAAGAACAACAACAACAAGCTGAAGAGATCATCCCTCCTTCCTCTTCGAATCAGGAGAACATCGAGGGTGATGACGTAGCAGCAACGGCAGAAGTCAAAAAGAAAACGACGAAAAAGAAGAGCAAAGATGTCGCTCCTCGTCCTCCTCCGCCAGTCTCGACTCGCCCGAAGCGCAAAGCGTCGCAAAACATCCGCAACTCCTCGCGCTCGAAGTCAAAGGTGAAACCGAGTTCGTCCATGTACGTCGGGTACGTAGAAGAAGACGAAACGCCGGAGATGATCATGGCCAAATTCGCCGAGTTGGAGAGGATTCAACAGATGCACAAAGAGAAACAAGAGCAGTTGAAGTTGGAGAAGAAGATGAAATTGGAACAGCAACAAGCGCAAGAAAAAGGCGAAGGAGGAGAGATTTTGAAAGACATCACGGATGGTAAAAATAACGAAAAAATTCAAAAAGACGGAGAACATGAACAAGAACGAGAACAAGAAACGAGCGACAACGAAGAGGAAGAAGAAGGTTTGACGGAGGAGCAGCTGAGAGAAGTGTTCCGAGCGACGTCGGCGTTTACCATGCGCAAAGCGATGAAAGCCGAAGACGCTGCCATGTTTGGTTTCGACGAGCTCGAGCGAGACTTTTACAAGGAATACGACGACGAAGATATGGAACAGTACGACGACGAAGACGCAGAGTTTTGGGAGATGATGACTGGGAAACGTCGATGGCCAAAAGCGTTGAAAGCGAAGAAAGGACCGAGAGAACCGAGAGAACCGAGAGAGCCGAAGGCGCCTAGAGAACCGAAACCCCAAAAGTCGCACATGATCACCGCGTATAACAGCGATACCGGGTTTATGATTCGAAAAAAGAAATTCTTCGATCCGCGCGAACTGAACATTTTCAAATTGCCAAAACACGATTTACCGAACGATCCATTACCGATCACCTGGGGCAGAGCGGTGAAACCGTTCGTGCCAAAGGATGTGAGAGAGAAAGAACTCGCTGCGGTTCCAGATTGCACGCAATTGAAGATGAAGATTGACAAAAACATGGACTTTTCGAAGCTTGCGAAGGACTATTTGGGCATCTTGATGAACCCACCGTGGAACATCGATCAAGCTCCGGATAAAGGGAACGTGACCGTGGAAGATATCGCGCAGTTACCGTTGGAAACGTTAACTCCACTCGGTTTTATTTTCATTTGGGTCGAAAAAGAAAACTTATCGTTGGTCTGCGATGTCATGCAAGAGAAGAACTTCAACTACGTGGAAAACTTGACGTGGGTGCAAATGCAACCGAACAACGTAGTCGTCGGCACGGAGTCACGTTACTTGGCGCGTTCCCACAGGACATTGCTCATCTTCAGGCGATCGGTATCGATGTTTCCAGAGGGTAAAGCGATCGAGTTGAGACACCAGCGCAACTCGGACGTGACTTTAGATGTCGTAGAAACGACCAAGGCCGGTAGAAGAAAAATCCCGGAGCACGTGTACAACTCCATCGAAACGTTATTACCGACTGCGTACAACAAGAAGAATCCGGGCACTCCGGGGAAGTTCTTAGAGCTCTGGGCGGAAGAAGGGAACAAGAGAGCGGGCTGGACGAGCATCGTGGATACTCCTTAATTTTAAAGATACTTTGTTGTTATATTGGAAAATGAACACACAAATTTTACTTCTTTGAAAAAAACGTAAAACCTGAAATTTGCCTCGCTACGAAAATCTCACTCGACGTCACATTCTTCTCTCTTCTCTTGCTCTCCTCGCGCCCACCTCGATTAACACAAAAAGTAAATTTTTAAATAAACGGAAGTAATAAATACTCAGAGTAGAACAACTTCCAGACATCTTGGTAGTACGTTTGCACGGCACTTTGAGTGAATCCAGCCTTCTCCAACTTTCTCGTCTTGGCGATTAAATAAGCGGCTAAGATTGCGTGCACGGTGATCATAATCTTCTGATTGAACCAGGTCGGGTTGAAGACGGACAAACCAATCGCAAACACGTAGTTCATCAACAATAAACCACTTCCTATGTAACTCACGTTCTTCACGCCCATCTTTGTCGTAAAAGTCTCTATCCCAAACTGCTTATCGCCATCGATATCTGCTAAATCTTTCGTGACGGCAATAGCGGTCGCAAACACAGTCACGAAAATGGTGATGAACAAAACTGGCGGCGACCAAACGAACGGCAAGCGCAACGCCGCTCTAGTCGCGTGAAAGACGCCAAAGTTTAACAAGAATCCTCTCACGGTGGCGATAATCATAAACGCAGGCAACGCGAAACGTTTCAAGCGTAACGGTGGTACGGAATAAATCGTTCCCAAGAACAAACCAAAGGTGTACAAAGAAGTAATCAATGGACCAAAATTCATGGCGACGATGGTTGCGCCTCCAAGCGCTGTAGCCAAGCAAAACGCCCAAGCCATCGGTAACGACAACTCACCCGCCGCGATCGGCAAATACGGTTTATTCACTTTATCAATCTCAACGTCGTAAATTTGATTAATCCCTACGATAAATCCGTTTCCGCACAACAAAGCGAATAAACCGAGCAACGCGCGCGGGAACAACGAGAGTTGAATGAGTTCTGGATTTTCAATCAAAACTTTAGAGACCAAGGCGGTGGTGCCTAATAACGTCCCACGAATCGTGTGCGGACGGACGAACTTCCAAATCGCGCCGATTAATGCTTCCATCTTATCCAACGGTGATGAATTTTCTGTAGATGAAGCCGCTGCCATGTTGTTGTTGTGCGCACCAGAAAATGCGTTCGTTCTTATCTTTCTTCCTCTCGTTTGGTTTTGGGTGGTAGCGCTGGTGGTGAACAACGACGTCTTTATCGTTTTCGTCGTCGTCGCGTGTGAATGCTCTTCTCCTTCGTAATCGTACTCTCCGCATTTATTCAACGCCTTCGGCACGAAGAGCGCGCTCTTCTTCTTATTGTTGATATTATTATTGTTGTTATCGAATCGTGACGATGACGACGACGACGACGACGACGATATCTTTTCACCTCGTCGCTTCGCGGAGACGAAGACGTCGCCGCTCTTTCTCGAACAAGAAGAAGAAGTGGAGGAAGAGTGGGAGGAGAAGACGCGCGCGGCTGATGAAGTCATGATGGTACTGTTCGCGAACATCGTGTAAAGTTAGTTAGTGGGTGGTAGTGCGCGTGCGAGCGTGCCTTGCTTTTGTCGTGTGTTTGATTGAGGGGAGAGATATAAACAGATAAATAAAATAAAAACAGTCTGCGACAGAGTGGATAATATCGGAAGCAGAGAGAGTTAAGAATCTCTCAACTCCGCTCTTCTTCCACACTCACGAGCGCCGCTTGCGAACTAAACCACTACCACTGCTATATTTGAAGATGCACGCGACGATGTCGTCGGTGACGACGTCTTACTCCTCTCGCTCGGTCTCTTTTCCTTGCTCTGTTACCCACGAAGGAACGAAGAAGAGCAGAAAGAGTCATCGTCAACGTCGCTTCCAACACGTTCAACAACGCGATAATCAGCGTCGAGGAAACGCTCGACGCGTCGTCACTCGCGCGAAAAACGACGAAAATGACGACAGCGAGAGGGGAGAAAATCTCTTTTCGAAAGCTGAAAAGATGTTAGAAAAAGCCGGCGTTTCCATGGGGCCCATCGCCATGTCTTTACAAGAAGACGGAAAGAATATCAAAGAAAAGAGCGAAAGTTTTGACTCGAGAAAAGCCATCAGAGAAGCGGTGGAGGCGAGAAAGTCCATCGCGAATTTAACCACGGAAGAGTGGAAGAAAAAATACGTCAGCAAAGACGGGACTGTTGATTTGTTCATGGAGGATGACTTCAACATCGCCTCTCGCAAAGCGGGCGCGGGTGACTTTGATACTTTAATCAACGTGGAAAACGTCGCGTGGCAAAACAAAGGCTCGAGTGAAGTGGACGCACCAATAAGGAACGTAAAAATAACCGATCACGAAACCGGAGAAGTCTTAGAGTTGGACGTACCAGAAGGAAGGTACATATTATTTGAAGCCGAGCAACAGGGATGGGAGTTGGCGAACGCGTGTAGAATGGGATGTTGCACGAAGTGTGCGGTGAAAGTTACGAAAGGAAGTTTAGAACAAATCGAAGCGTTGGGCGTTTCGAAGGAAATGAGAGACGAAGGATACGCTCTACTTTGCGTTGCGCACGCGACGTCGGATATAGAATGCATCACGCAAGACGAGGAGGAAGTGTATATGAAACAGTTTGGCGAAGTATTCGGGAGATTAGCTACGGATAAAAATGCAAAGAGCGTTGTTCGCGACGATTTTGCATTGGAGATAGCAGACATGGATGAATAGACTACTGATAATAAGCTTTTGTAAATAAATATACACCGCGTGCTTTAAAATACTATATGTTAATGTACACTTCGTTTGGCTACTAGCTACTTTTACTAATAAAAAGCACCCGGGGGAGGAGGAGGAGGAGGAGGAGGAGGCGCGGGCAAAGTATCATAATCCCCCTTTTTCGCTTGTTGAAAGCCTGGAGGCGGAGGAGGTGGGGGCGGTGGGGGGGGTAACGCTGCTTTTGCCACTTCGGAGGAAGCTGATGCACTCGATGGTTGCGACGGCGACGATGGAATATCGGAAATATGACCAATCGGCGGTGGTGGCGGAGGCGCCGCTTTTGTATTCGCTTGAACAAAACCAATTGGTGCAGGAGGTGGAGGAGGTGGAGGAAGCACAACAGACACCTTCGTTTCAACACGTGGAGGAATGGGTGGCAAAGGCACTTCTGATGCAGCTGCACTCTTACTTTGCTTCTTCTTGTGCCTTCCAAGTCTGTCTGCGAGGCTCGCCCGAGAATGAGGGACTGGGTGATGAGATTCCGACCGGTCCGAAGCTTGTTTTTTCTTTGGCGACCGCGGTTGTTTGCGCGGCGAGAGACTCGTATCTTTCTTTCCAACACCGCCTACTTTTATAGGAGGTACGAGTTTCGTTTTACTTCTCAGCTCACTCAACATTGCATCTCTTGCATCTAGCACGCGGACGGGTGCTTCCTTTTTCTTCCCATCTCCAGCTTTAAGCTTTTTGTTGTTCATAAACTCTTCCATCCGCATCTTTCTCTTCTCTTCAGCCTCGCTCGCCTTCACATCTGCCCTCATCTTTTCAAAGACTTGTAAAAAGTTCTTTACTATTCCAAATAATCGCGCAGAATTTTCCGCTTTAAACGGTTCGCCAAAGAACTCGCTCGTCTTTTTCAACAAGTCCTGCGCATCTCGCACCAGACCGTCTACTTCGTTCACTTTATCTTCAGTTTTAGAAACAAACGGTTCCATATTATCAACGTACTTCTGGAACAGATCACCACCTTCTCCTTCGAGGTGCTTAGATGCGTAATCAAGCTCCTGAGCGATCAAAGTCATCCCACTTTTAACTTGCTTCAACATATCAAACGTTCCGTCCAAGTATAGAGTTGCCGCCGCTGTTACCGATTCCAATTCTTTATTCAAATCTTCAATTTCCGGTACCGTCTTTCGCATTTCTCGATACACAAAGTGTAGAAGCGACGTTTTCTTGTCGATCGCTTTTACATCTGCCAATTTTAACAAGACTTCAAGTCTGAAGCCAACAGCAGAACCACTCCGAGATCCAACATTCAAATGGTTGCCCACAGCGAGAATACCTTCCAATAGTTTCACCATCGTTTTCGAGTTCTTCAAATCATCTCCCGCACGCTTCACGAGCTTGATATCTTGCGTAATTGAGTTAATCATGATTGAACTTTGCTCCTTGAAAATCATGGACTCAATGCGTTGCTCGAGACGCTTAATGCCCATAACTTGCAAAAAGTATTGCTCGGACGTTCCAAGTTCTTCCAACTCCCCGTTGTATTTGGTGATTTTTTCAATTTCCTTGCGATCTGGAACTGCTGTTAGGAGCGTCTGTAAGTTCTCCAACGTCAGTTTCTTCGGATTGTTCATGTCAATGAAGCATTGCTTAATCGATGCGAATGGCATTCGCACACCCGCTAATTGAATGGAGATGTTCAAAGCTCGTTTTGCATCGATCAATGAAACCGACTTTGGCTTTGCACCGCTCGCTTTCTTCATTGGAACAGCATCTTGTAACGCAAACAATGTCTCCAACTCTTCAATATTCAGCTTAGAAATGGCATCGTCTGTATTTGCATTCTCCCAAATTGTTCCTTCAATGGCTTGCAATTTTTCCCAGTGAAGCATTTTGACTTTCTTACGAGCAATTTTTGCAAACTTTGCCGCCGCCGCGATAGCAGTCATAGACATTCCTGGTGGTACTGGAGGTGCGGGAATTCTCGGACCAGCGGGTGGAGGTGGTGGCGCTGCTTTAGTATTCGCTTGAACAAAACCAGGTGGTGCTGGCGGGGGCGGAGGGGGTGGAGCCACTTTTGGTCCTTTTTGTGGCGCTTTCGCTCCACCTGGAGGAGGAGGAGGCGGAGGAGGAGGAGCTCCTTTTTCTGCTTTCTTGAATCCTGGTGGTGCCCGTGGAGGAGGAGGAGGAGGCGGTAGTGCAGATGATGGCTTTTTCCCACCCATTCCAGGGGGGGGAGGAGGGGGAGGCGGCGGAGGCGCTGCACCACCTTTTTCTGGTTTCTTTGCTGCTGCTCCTCCGGGAGGCGGAGGCGGTGGCGGAGGTGGCGGAACGGTTACTTTTGGTTTCGAAACACCTGGCGGAGGTGGTGGAGGTGCAGGAGGAGGTGGAGGTGCAGATGGTACCAATTTTGTTGCTTTCGGTACAGAAGCAAGAGCAGTTGAAGTGGCGTCTTTCAAGGGTGAAGGTGACTTCACTGGCGATTTTCTCGGCGGAGGAGGAGGGGGTGGAGGAGGGGGTGGAGGAGGGGGAGCTGATGGAGATTTCTGCAGTTGAGGAGATGGTTCTGGAGGCGGCGTCGCGCTACCATCACTTTGCTTTCCTTTACTTTTATCGGAATCGCCATCTGTTGGCGATAAAGTTTCCTCCAATTTTAGCTTATCTTGCATTTTTTTGATTTCTTCCCTGCCGATGGTTTTTTGCTCTCGTGGAGAAGCAACCGGAGAGAGTACCATTTCAGCATCGATGTCATGAACACCTTCTCCGACCAAGTTTTTATGCAGATTTGAGCTTTTGGAAAACCCTCCTATTCTCATTTCCTCTTCCTCAGCGTTACCAGATTTGTCCAATCCAACGAGCAGTAGTTCCGCGATATCTCCTTTCTTCAAGTTCTTTCGGCGCATCTTCTCGGCTTTTCCTTGGATAGCTTTTGCAAGTTTACCTTTCAAAATAGTCTCGATATCCGCTTGGAAAGATTGTAGTGAGAACTTTTCTTTCGATTTACCTTCTTCTCCTTCCATAATAAGAGCGTCATCTCCTTCATCGTCATCTTCGATTTCGTCAAGATCTCTCAACAGCTCAGTTAATTTCCCGCTTCTCGCCATTTGTAACAAAGCTTCTTCGGTTTCTTTCGATAACGGAACATCGCTGGAATACTGAGACGACTCAAGTTTGCTCGGTAATATCGAAGCATCAATCATTGCTTCTTTCTTCTTACTTCCCGGGGAGAAACTCTTCTCAACGGCGTCGTAAAATCCTTCAGAAAAGCTACTGTCCATGTCTTGCGCTCCAACTTGTTCATGCTGTACACCTTCGTCAAGAGTTGTAATAGTAGCATCAGTTGGAGAAGTTGGCAACGATGAAAAGAGTTCAGCTCGTGGTGAAAAATCTCTCTCTTCGTGCTCTTTGCCTATTAATCCTTCTTTTGGTGACGCCATAGCAGCGTTAGGATCTATTCGAAGCGGTGTTGTAAACTCTGTACCATCCTCTTTATTCGCTTCAATTTTGGCCTCGACTGAAGACGGTTCCTCATCCTCTATCGCTTTTACACTTTTATTTGATTTTGGCGTCGCAACGACATCAACTTCAAGCGCTGGTTGCTTCATGGGTGTTTTTATCGGTGACTTCTTTCTCGAAGGTGAAATTGGTGGCGTCCTTTTCGCTGACTTTTGTTCTTGTGCTTCCACATCCACATCTTGGAGAGCTTCTTTTTCCACAGAATCCTGTGTTGGAGTTTTCGTCGCTCTTCGTCGAATAGCTTCCGCCACGGCGGATACCTCAACTCCTTTCATTTTTCTTCGCGATTTTCGATTCTTCGATGCTGCGATTTTTAATCGAGCGATTGCTGGCACAGACGCGGCGGTTCCCGATTTAGGTGATTTTAACATCGCCTGACTTGTCGCATCCAAAATTGATGCCACAGTCGGTGGTGCCCCGGTGGCCGAAACTAGCGCAGAAGCTATCATATCACCACCTTCCGTCGTAGAAACAGGTATTTCTTTAGCCTCGCGTCTATTATCTTCGGGTAAATCGTATATGTCGTCGTCGTCAAACTCTTCCTCTTCTTGACTAACGTCTTCCCAAATTGAATCTTCGTCGTCTTCATAATCATCGACGTCTGAGGCTTCCTCGAGATCACCATCTTCGTATACTTCAAGCTCATCATCACCCTTTCCGCTGTCCTCTCGTGGTGGCAATGGCGTGGTAGTCGTCGTTACTTGTTCTCCTTCCCTTTTTAGAGCAATATTTTTTCTTTTGCGGCGTTTGCGACGAGACTTAGAAGGCTCCAACTTTTCCATTGACGGTACCAGTTCACCCTTTTGAGCGATATCATCAAGATCGTCCTCACCACTTTCAAAGCTTTCATCGTCCGTATACTCGTACTCTTCTTCATCTTCTTCGATAGCTGACGAAGGTAATAAATCGGCATCTATCGGTAACTGTGTTTCATCTATTTTCTTTTCGCGCCTCTTCACTCTTCGTCGAACTTTTCTCTTCGTTAACTCTTCTTCTTCTTCTTCTTCCTCCTCCCCGGAGGAATGGACAAGAACATATTCTTCTTCGTTTTCACTGCTGCTGAGTTTGTTTGCATCTTTCTTAATGGGTTGCTTACGTCGTTGTTGCTTCGTTCGGTGTTTCTCCCAATCTTCGGCTTCAGAATCACTTCGTGCCGCTTCCTCCTCACCGTATATTTTCTCGAATCGACTCAGATCAAATTCGCGCTTCAGGCTTTCACCGAAAGCACTATTTCCTTCTTCGTAGTTCCCAAATGCTGAATTCAAATCCCATTTACCGCCAGTGGCGACAATTTCTTTTATCCATCTCGGAGTTGGAGAAAGAGACGCGTATGCAGAAAGGTCTTGCTCATTCATCCAAGGCGGCAGCGCACTGTCGTTGTCTTCGCTCCCATCGTCCACTTCCCCATCCACTTCAAACTCGGATGGTGAAGATATACCAAAGGTAGCGCGCCTGTGTTTCCCTCCTTTCACACCTGCGGTTGCTTCGTTCATCCACGCAGGCAAACTATTGTCGTCAATCAAACCTTCTCCTCGAATATCGTCATCGTCGTACTCTCCATCGTCGGAATAGATTTCAAACTTTCTGCTGCTTCTAAAACCGTTCTTGTCATTATTATAAAAATACTCGCGACGAAACGAAAACGATTCGTCATCGTTGTCGTCATCGTTGTCATCAAAATCATCCTTGTTGATATTTATGCCGTCGTCGATGATATTCTTACTTTTGCTGTCGTCAAAATCATATTCCGTTTTATTCTTTCTGTCGCGGTGATCTTGTCTGTTCATCGTTCCTACGCTTTTGAGATACATTTCCGCATACGATGACGCACTCACAGAAGTATCGAAATATATATTATTCCCAAACTTCTCGCTTCGCATATTCTCGATGAAAACTGGTTGGTTCTCGTTTTCAGCATCCGTCATGATTGAATAATAGTCCACGAAGATGAGTTCCATCAGTGAAACGACCAGAAATGCTTCGTCTTCTTCTCGCGTCCGGGACGTCGCGCACTTCTCTCGTGATGGCTTTAATATTCGCGGCCCAATAGCGCTCGCTATGGATCGCAACGCTGTTTTATCTTTTACAAATACATTACCAGTTTTAGCGTTGAATCCGCACGTCGTAGAGTGAACAAACTCGCAAATCTCTTTCAAAATGTCCAGGCGTTCTTTTGGCACAAATTCTTTCAACAAGAAGGTGACTATGAATCGCTGACTTTCCCTGTGCTCCGTGGACTCTACAGCCGTGATGAACTGCTCGTATAACTTTGTCGTCAGCAAACAATCCGTTAATAAATCTAATCCTTCCAGCAAAAGTTTCGCCAAATCTTTACCTCCTGCTTTTGTTCTCTCTTCATATATTTCGTATTCTTCACCTTCTTCTATGAGTTCCAAAGCTTTCCGTTTCCAAGTGTAAGAAGCATCGGTATCTCCGTGTAACACTTCCGCGTGGTGTTTTAACAAGAACAAATTATTATTCTTACTATTTCCGGTAACCTCAGATTCGTTGTTGACTCGTAATTGGAGAGCGATTATTCGGAGGATGCTCAAGATCATCTCGTCGTCTAACTTCCTCTTCTTCTGTGATACCAACGTCTTCATCGTCGTCGTTGCTGTCGTTGTTGTTGTTCCATTTTTTCCTTCTCGTTTGGATTTCAACAAGGCGCGATAGGAAAATGTTGACATCTCTCGTTCGTAAAAAGTTCCAACAAATGTGTGTGTGTGTGTGTGTGTGTGTGTGTGTGTGTGTGTTCCCCTCTCACAGTAACAGTTCTTTTACTAGTAGTAATACTCGTTGAGCGCGCGTTTGAGTTTTCTTCTCTCTCTCTCTCTCATGTTTGATATCGGATATCTTCCGTGGTGCTGTTCGTTCTTTTTCACTTTTTTTTTTTTGAAGTTTTATTCGTTTGTGTGTTCGTTCCCGTTCCTTGTACGCGCTGGAAAAGCTTTTGTGAAAAGCTGTGAGAAGAGCTCGAGAGAGCACAGAAAAAAGGACCTCAATCCTCAAAAAAGGCCGCTTGCTGTGCCAAAGTGCCTTCCAACGAACACCAAACACTAATCAAAAAAACATGTTTCGCTCTCTAACCATGGGCCGAACGCCGGACGTGTTCAACTTATCGTTCGGGTATCGAGAGGAAGTCAGTGTTACGACGACAACTAGTAACACTTCTGCTTCCGTTCAACAAGAAGTAAAAGAAGAAGAAGGAGAAGAGATGACAAAAACGGAGCTCCAATTTCACGAAGTGAACGTGGAATATAATTCAGAGCGAGACCACGAGGAGATTTTGGACAAGATAGCCGACGGACAGATGAGCT
>Ga0181561_10001225_pt1 | contig 22661 bp, 21 predicted proteins | sample 011ome_19_FD_133760 | JGI IMG/M metagenome (GOLD analysis project Ga0181561, IMG submission 133760) | Coastal salt marsh microbial communities from the Groves Creek Marsh, Skidaway Island, Georgia - 011510BT metaG (megahit assembly) | ecosystem: Environmental > Aquatic > Marine > Intertidal... | reverse complement strand
GGACTCATAATCCGTCGGTCCCAGGTTCGAGTCCTGGTGGGCCCACCAACTAAATCAATAAGTTACACCTCCCTCGCAGTCACCTCCCCACGGGCGTGGACCAAATTTGTACCATTTCCCTCGTGGGAAATTCGCTCTAGAGTCCTTGCCTTTGGAAAATAACCTCATTATGTTTGACCCAAGTGGCAAGCAGTAACATGGTTCCACTCTAAACAAATAGCCATGCGTTTAAACCTAATCGAGTTAGCGGCGACTACCGCCGCAGGGTTACGCATCGCATGGCTACTTTCGACAAACGCACTTCCCCCCGCACCGGCAAGGTTACCTGGCGTGTTCGCATTAGGCGAACCAACCTTCCTGATATAACCAAGTCATTCTCGAATAAATCAGAAGCGAAGCAATGGGCCTTCTCAACCGAAGCTGCGCTGATTGAAGGCAGACTGAATAACGGTGCGGCTTTCAAAAAACATCGGGTGAATGACGTCTTTGATTTGTACGAAGAAGACATCGTCAGACGACTTAAGGATCCATACAACCGCATCGCGCATCTTAAGTTTTGGCGAGCTGAGATAGGCAGCACCCTCCTCCATGAGCTTTCGTCCTATGAAGTTCGAACAGCACGCGAGAAATTAAGGGCCACCAAATCAGATTCGACGACAAACCGCTACTTGGCCTCTCTCAGCGCGGCATTAGGCTTCGCAATTACTGAGCTGGACTGGATCGATAAGAATCCCGCTCTCAAGGTGAAGAAGCTGAAAGAGCCACGCGGGCGAACGCGATTCCTGAGTGATTCCGAGCGGGAGAGATTACTTCAAGTCAGTATTTCGCTACCAAAATACCCTGAGATGCAGGTCATCATTCTGATCGCACTCACCACCGGCATGCGCCGCGGCGAAATTCTAAACCTGCGCTGGTCTGACTGCGATTTTAAATTGCGCAGGCTAATCATACGGGACTCAAAGAATAGCGAGAGCCGCTCCGTTCCCTTGGCAGGCGTCACTCTGAATGCTCTTCGCAAGTGGGGCAAAGTCCGACCACTCGATGCCAACGCGTTGGTCTTCCCCTCCCACGTGAGTGCGAATCCATCACACCTATTTGAGATTGATCATGCCTGGCAGTTGATCAGGGCAAAAGCCGGCCTCAAAGATTTCAGATTTCATGATCTTCGGCACACCGCGGCAAGCTACCTTGCCATGAGTGGCGCGGGACTCAGAGAGATCGGAGACATTTTAGGTCACAAGTCGATCTCGATGACCAAGCGTTACAGTCATCTGACCGAGGATCACAAACATCGCACTGTCTCAAAGATGGTGCACGCAGTATTTGGGGAGAGTTACTCATGATTCGATCCCAATCGCTGAAGTCGGAATCACCATTCACAACTATCCAACATTTTTCTGAGATGTGCCCGGAGTTTTCAGTGGGCTCTTTGAGGTGGCTTGTTTTTAACCGGCGTGAAGAACTGCTGCAGCGCGGTGTCATTCGATATTGGGGCAAAAAAGTTCTCATTCACAAAAACAATTTCTTTGACTTCATCATGGAACAAAACACTGCGCAGATCTCTCACCGGAGTTGATCAACAAAATTTACCAGCAAGAGGGTTAATCACATGACGAGCAATGCGACAACGCGACTACTGACCCCTGAAGAAGCCGCAGGCTACCTATCCGTCTCTAAACGGACGCTGAAGCGACTTGTAGCAGAGAGAGAACTTTCTGCAATTCGGGTCAGAGGAGGTATGCGCTTTCGATTGGAAGACCTTTTAGCGTTTGTAGAGAGGAGTCACTGGGCGTGAATTTACTGCATCAATTTGGGCTTTATACCCCTGAACCCGAAAATAGTGAAATACTATATATAGTATTCATCACCCTACAGAACCTCCATTTATGGACCCACTGCAATTTTTCGGAGGTAAAAAGTGAGTAAAACACAACCGACAGCCGTTAAAATTGATCAATGGCCCGAACTGGATCAACAACTATGGCGAGACGCAATCAGCAAAGGGGATTTCCTTGAGCCAGATGGCGCAGGAGCGCACTGGGCAGATGCCACCAAAATTCAGGTCCAAAAAGGCTATGGCAAATGGATTTTCCATCTTGAATGTGAAGGCATGCTGGAAGGACCAGAGGCCCAGACGCCGAGTCAAAGATTGAATGAGGATGTTCTAAGATCTTATATCAAACGACTTGAGGACCAAGGACTCGCTTCCCAAACGATCGCGTCGAGGATTACAGACCTAGTTGAAGCGATTCGAGTTATGGAGCCAAAATCCAACCTAAATATGCTCAAAAAACTTGCTGCGCACATGCAACTTCGAGCGACTCCGTCGCGCAAAAAACACGGCAGGATTAAGCCACCAGGTGAAATATGGCAGGCATGTCTGTCATTCATGCAGCAGCTGGCGGCAGAGAACTCATCACCGAATATTCTCCAAGCTTCACGGTACCGCGACGCTCTCGCTCTTGGGCTTCTCGCGCTTCGACCAATGCGAAGGCGAAACATATCGGGATTGATACTAAGTCGGCATTTGACTACTAAGAATAACATTTGGCTTTGTTCTATCCCTGGACAGGATACAAAAGATGGATCGCCAATTGATATAACCTTTCCCGTTGATGATGATTTTACGGAGATATTCCATCGCTATTTACAGATCGAACGCCAAGTTCTGCTCAAAAGATCCCCACTAAAAGTCAAAGAGATTCTGCATCTGAGCGGCCCTCTCTGGATATCGACATGGGGAAAAATGCTTACTGGACATGCATTCTACTGCGCGATTACTAGAGTTTCGGAAGAACTCCTTGGCTCTCCTATCTACCCACATCTTCTCAGGGATTGCGCAGCAAGTGCTATTTCCATGGATGCACCAGGAAACATTCTGTCTGCCAGCCGCATCCTTGGTCACACAAACCTAAACACAACAATAAGCCACTATGAGCAATCTTCCATGATTGCCGCTAGTAGTAATCTAGTGTCTGCCATAGAGCAACTAAGAAATAGAGCCTTGCAATAATCTGAGTCCGTTAATCTGGATTGAGGCAGCCACCGTGATAATAGTGGTTAGCCCTGCGGGTAAAATTCAAATGACTTCTGATACAGCTACAAGGATTAATTAATGAATGACTGCCCCTTGGGGAATACTATCTTGTTCCTCACTCTCATCCTGTTCTACATTGAGGACACTAGCGACACCTTCTGAGACCCCTGCGAGGACTAGTGGCAGCACCTCTAACGACCCCTCCGTAATCTCTAGGCCCAACTCAGTTGCAGTTTTACACAATACAAATGAAATCCGGCTAGGCTTCACACCATCTTTAAGAAGAGACTGAATTAGCGCTCTCACTTCATTGGATACCTTACATGGCTTCTCTTTCATATATTTTCCGGAATTCTTAATTCAATCGGCTAGCTCAAGCGGAGCGATTTCGTCTAAGAGTGGTAAAGCGTTAGTTGATAAACCTTGAAGCTCACCGCAGATACCAACCACATTAGATGTAATCCGCTCCAGCTGTCCTTCTCGCTTTTTCCATAGCCGCTGCATTGCCGCCTTTTCTTTTTCCAGGTCTTCTCGCATCACTGCGTACGCATCAAGAATCGCTCGTACTTTTTGGGAAAACAGTGGCGAGCAGATATAGTCATATAGCGCCTCTATTTTCTCGTTCTTTCCTGAGGATGCGACTTTCTGACGAGATGCCTCAATAAGCGTCGTGCGCAGCGCCCCGGCAAGTGGAACAGCAAATTCCGGTCGCACCAACCATACACCGTCAATCTGGGTGAATGGCTCTTCAACGCTGGCGGGGAAAACAGTACTTACTAATACGCCAATTTCACCGCCAGCCTCTTGCTGATCATCTTTTAACTTCGGTATCCACTTGTTAGACCAATTTTCGGCTCGTTTTGTCTCCCAGACTATTTTCCCTGCTGCAGCGCCACTTCTCATCATCACTGTCTGGATAATATCGGCGCCCCTGGCACCTTTAGAGACCGCCTCTATGTGATCGATAGGGCTAGCCCTCGAAAGCAATTCCTCGAGTTCAAGCTCCAGCACTTCCCCCTGAAGTTGTTGAGACCCTTGTTCTAGCTTCTTTTTGAGATCTTCATTTGCCTTATGGGCATCTTCTATTCGCTTCCGAAATTCCGCCTCCTTCAGCTGAAATTCGCTTACTAAATTCGCTCTCAAAGCTTTCTGCTGTTCTTCTAACTGACGCTGCAGAGTCAACTCCAGCTCCTGCTTCTCTTGATTGAGATCATTCTTAGCCTTGCGTAATTCCAATTCCTGCTTACGAAAGTCAGTCAATTTCTCATCCTTTTCACTTAACTCTTTTTTAAGCTCAGCTAATTCATCTGCCGCCTCTCGCTTTATCTGCTCGGCTATTTTGTCTTTTTCCTTGTTGAATTTGAGTTGAATTTTTCCCCGTTCGGATTCAGCTTCTTCTAATTTTTCCGCAAGCTCACCAAGCTGATTCTCGAACTGTCTTGCTAATTTTCTTTCCGCAGACCGGGAAGCTCTAGCCTCGAGCAGAGCGCGCTCCTCCGAAAGCTTCTTATCGTATTCATCCTCATACTTTTCGATAAGTTGGTGGGAAATTCCCTGTACCAAAGGAAATTCGTGCGAACAATCGGGGCAGGTTACTGGGTCATTAGGGTCAATTACGATTCGATGCTTCATGCTGTACTCACCTTAGGAATTTAATGTACGCTAAAATAGCAATAAGCAGGCCAACTCTATATAAATAACTAACTAATTGTTTTTATGACAATTGTTATTGGGCCAGGTGCAAGATTAAAGACTTTTAGAGAATTATTATTATGTATTAGTAATATTTATTATTTTTTTTATTTGCTAAATCCTCACGTAAAACTCTTTTTGTAGGCTACAGCCAGCTCAAAACTCTGTTATGCCTATGCTCGATCAAAAGCCTCAGCATTCCAATATTGATTCCATCGGTGCAGGTACGTATCGCGATCTAAAAGGAAAAGGTCGTCCGTGTGATATTTGTCACCCGAGTCAGTACCGACACCGAAACTTACGCCCCCAAATTCCGTTAACACATATCGATTGTGTAATTTCTCTCCCGTAGCTTTCTCAGAAACCGGGATAATCTCCAAGACAACTTCTTTACCAGCGGTAACGTGGGACAGATTATCTCGCATATGGTGTTTGGACGGACCGGTCATGGCATTGTAAATTATCTGAAAATGTAAGGGGCCACCAATAATGCGCCGGTCTTGGGTGCATTCGATGAAACTGGTTATCGTCTGAATTCCTTTCTTTGTATATACCCATGGATCTACTAAAACAATTCTCCTCGAGTAACGGAGAAAATTCCTGATCACCTCCGTGAATTCTGCCGCTGTCCTGGGTGGCGTTGCTTGAATACGATGATAAAACTTAGACCCCGTTGGGATAGCTGCATCTTCTGTGATCCAACAATCGAATTCTTCGCAAGGTTCAGACGAGATAACTACATCGGGTGGCCGAATTTTGCAAACAGCTTTCACAGAAGTAGTCCAATCTCCTCCTAACTCTTTGGATACAGAACGTGGTAATGCCTCATTAGAAAGAGAGGCTGCAAACTCTTCCACGCGCTTCTCCGCATTATGCGAGAGATTCCCAGGCATTTGTTGGATAATAAGCTGCCGTAACTTTGACCCTTTTGCTTTGGGAAAACTGCTAATCAGACGAGGATGCCCCAACCCGAATTTATCCAAAAAGAGAGCAGTGTCTTTTGGATCACTAGCCCATTTATATATTAAACTCGGCTCAACAAAGTACTCATTAATCACTAGAGAAACTCCTCGCGCCTCTCTGAAAAGAAGCCGTCGGGCCATCGATCCTGAAAGTCCCCATCATTATCTACTGCAATCCTTCGAGCCTTCACTCCGTCCTCACTGGGCTCCAAGTAAGTGATCGATATATCGTCGGGTTTCACAGGAATATATCCGTCAGGCAACTCGCCATCTGTTGTTTGGCGAATACGTTTTAGAATTCTTAAAATTAGGTGTTCACTGTGAGTCTCTATAAGGAAGGTAGAATCTCTATCGATCTGAGTTAATAAATCACCAATAGCAACTTGAATTCTTGGGTGGACATGCAGTTCAGGTTGCTCTATTGATATGAGCCCGCGGCCGCTCATGCATCCCGCAACTACTAGAGGCAATAGCTGAGAGATACCTACACCAATTGCGTTTGGCATCACTTCAATTTTGTTGTATTCATCCCAAATTTCATAGCCAAATTCGGTAACGTACCTGTCAAATCTATCAATGCCCGTCTTGCCATCCCTTCCATCTCTCAGCGCTTTACTAAGTTTCTCATCCACCTGTTCAAAGCTTTCTGTTCCATCAGCCTTTTTGAACTCTGAGATTCGCTTTTCTACTTTCAGCGATATCCCATAACCTAAGTTCAATTTGTCTGCCGATGACATCCAATCCGAGACATCCCTCAGTAACTTCGAGTTCCCCTGGGCAAGAATATCCCAAGCTGCTCGACCGTCATGCCAATCCCCTTGGGACGGGTATGGGTTGGGCTGAAACTGCTCGCTAGGAATGATTCGTATCGGTCCTATGCATAAGCTCTTCCTTAGGATTGCAGACAAATCATCAATTGGAGCGACCAACATATTTGAAAGAATCGCGGAAAATCTCGCCCTGGTGAATTTATCCCTGAAATCCCGAGAGATGTCTAAGAGCTTGTCTTGCACAGGCAACGCACCGGCGATACTGCCGAACGCTATTGGAGTGTGGCGCATGCCCAAATGCTCTGGCGTATCTACTGCATCTTTATGTAAAGGGATTTTGCTATAATCGTCTTCTAAGAGAATTTGCTCATGAAAGAAGCTGGCACAACCTCCTATCGGAAATAATTCGTCATAATCTTCTTCATCGATACCAGCAGTGGAATATAAATAATTGTTTGAATACGTCTGCCTTTTTACCAAAAATGCTGGTTCGAGACAGGGATGCAAATAGTTAATCCGACTTATTATTGCACCCCGCATGCTTATGTCACTTACAGCCTCTAACAACTCAATACCATCAAGACCAATCTCTACCGAAGCAATATAAGCCGTATTTCTCAGTACAGACCATGAAACAGTTAGTTTTACATTAACGCGGTCTGCTAGCCGAAGCGAAAGAAAAGGATCTAAATCCCACGGCCCATCTGGCATTTCGTCCGGGTTATAACCAGAATCTACATATTCTGATCCCACTCCGTCATTTATGTACTCAACTTCGATAACAATGCTTTTTGATAGATCTCTCCCATTCACGAGATTTCTAAATCCACCTATAGCCTTACCGCCCTGCCCTTCCAATTGGATCGGATTGCATTGACCTTTTGTTAATATATGGTTCAGATAAAACAGCGCGAGAATAATAGAGCTCTTCCCAACACTGTTCGGCCCAAATAACAGAGTTACGGCCGAAAAATTAATGACCTGTCTCTGCTTAAACGATTTAAAGTTAGTAAGACAAAGCTTTGTAATACGCATAACTATCCTTAACCAACAAATCCCATTTGAATTTCAAAGACTTCCTGAAAAAGCTCGCTGATTTAGACTATTAAATAAAATTCCCAATTCCTTATCTGATCTAGTCAAGCAAGATTTCCATGAACGAAATTGTTTACAGATCGCAGAATATTTGTCCATCTCTGGACGAGGAGGAATGATCACCTTCAGAGGATCAAGGTCTCTTTTATTGAGCTGAGGGACTGAACTTCCGGAGGTAATCGTCGAGAGGTCCAGCAATTGAAACCAAGAAAACAAATAATCAAGAGTTAATTCCATCCCTGGAATCACTCCCATCAAGTTTGGGTCAAGTATGGCTTGGCCTTTTGTTATACGTTTTTTATTTGTGCCGATAGCTCCACCCCTCTTCGGGAACACTATTGTTCCGCTCGGCACCAACGCATTGCTTTTTTTGAAGGTCTCAGCCCATTCTCTTGGAATCGTGAGAAAATGTTCATTGCCCGCACAATTCATGTCCCCCACTTTGAAGGCCGCAATTCCTTCATCCTGTCCGCAATATTCTTTTGTAGGGGGTAAAGTTGATCCAGCCACAAAGTCTGCCACGGAACCCAAATTACTAGTTTTATATTGTTTTTGATTCCTTACAGGATCTCCAAACATATCCAGAAAAACAGCACGCAGAAATTCGTCGGCGAGTTGGATAGCTTGCTGACGTTTGCGGCGGAGGTTGTCGGCCTTGTCGAGGATGGCGGCAATGCGTTTTTGGTCATCCAGAGGTGGCAGAGGTATCAGACTTTCCTTTATTATGCGGTCAGAGACCGCCGGATAGTTAGCTCCTGTGGCCTTAGCTATCATATCTAAGACAAAAGTTTTGGTTTGTACCCAGTAGAATAGAAACTTTGGATGCAGCGTTTTCTCGTCAGCGCGGAGGACACAGTAACCAGTCGACGCAGTCGCTCCATCTAGTGATCGCGGGACTTCCGCAACACCATTTAAATTTGGTCGTACCGTGGAAACTAAAACGTCGCTTTTGCGCACTAATTGACGTGCTCGACTTGGAGCCTCAGCTGGCAAAACCATCGGAACGTCAGAAAGACTGATTTTTTTCCTCTCCTTATCTACTGAACTCAAATCGATATACCTGAATAATTCCTCACCTCCTTCCTTTACAGGATTCCAAGATTGGACCTTTTGAACATGAGCGCCAATTGGGGCGTAGCTCCAACTCACAACATTGACTCCAGCTCTCTCAGACCGCCCTGATTTTCTTGCTCCATATCGAACAAGCGCTTTAGAATTTTTTTCGGGTCCTCATAAGATTCTTGTTCATAGGCAACCTCTTTGTAGCGGTTAACAGAAAAATCATATTTGTTGCTGGCAATATCATTTTTGCCGACTAGAAACGCTTTGGCAGTTCTATCACTCCAATGCTCCACCGACTTTCCCGTAGCAGCCAGCGCGCTATATTCCTTCCATTGCTCCACCAGGTCAGGCAGATCATCGCTACCCTCTCCACTCAAGCGTGTTCTCTTGTCATCGAGAGAAAATCCATCAGCCTCCAAGTCGTAAAACCACACCTGAGCCGTCTGGCCGCCTTTAGTAAAAATCATCACTGCTGTGCTTACTCCCGCATAGGGTTTGAATACACCGCTGGGCAGACTGACGATAGCTTCCAATTGGTTATCTTCAATGAGTGTTTTCCGCAATTGCTGGTGCGCCTTGGAGGAACCAAACAGCACACCATCCGGCACGATTACCGCAGCCCGACCACCCACCTTGAGCATGCGTAAAATTAGTGCGATAAACAGCAGCTCCGTCTTCTTGGTTTTAACGGTACGAAGTATCTCGGGGTCAATGTCTTCCGCGTCCAGCGTACCCGTGAAAGGCGGATTGGCCAGCACCAGATCGAAGCCTTCTCTAGCTGATTTGGGAAAGCGCTCTATAAATCCCTGGCTAAGAGTGTCCTGATAGTGAACATCCGGCTCGGTAACCCCATGCATCACCAGATTCATGGCGGCAATGCGCAGCATGGTGGCATCGAAGTCGAAGCCGTGGAACATATCACTGTCTACGTGCTGGCGGTGGCCAGCCAGAAGATCGCCGGTGTAGATGACTTGCTCTTTCTCTTCGCCATTTTCGTCCACGACCATCTCACGGATCGTGCCTTCCTTAGAGCTGTATTTTTCGAGCATGAATTCGTAAGTCGTACTTAGAAACCCTGCCGTACCGCAGGCGGGATCACAGATGCGATCGGTCGCCGAAGGGTCCATCATTTCCACCATGGCCCGAATGATGTGTCGCGGAGTGCGGAACTGCCCGTTGATGCCGGCAGTAGTAAGTTTGCTCAGCAGGTACTCGTACAGGTCACCCTTGGTATCGCCCTGGCTTAAAGGCAGCTGATTGACCATGTCGATCGCCTTGCGCAGCAGCGCAGGCTTCTGGATCATGAGCTGCGCATTCTTCATGAACTCGGCAAACAGGGAACCCTCGCCACTGGTGGTTTTTAAGAACGGGAACAGCTCATCGCGCACCACTCGCAGCAATTCATCGGCAGATTCGATATGCCGGAAATTTTGCCAGCGCAGGTGCTGCTGCTCATCGCTAAAACGCCGATTGAAAGTTTTCCCGGATCTCTCCGCACGCTTCTCGTCACTGGTCTCATTCATATCCAGCAGTCGGGCATACATCAGGAAGGTGATCTGCTCGATCACAGTCAGGGGATTGGTTACACCCCCAGTCCAGAACTCCACCCAGAGTTTGTCGATCTTGCTTTTCAATTCGCCTGTAATCATTGTTTTCTCTATTAGTTCTTAACTCTCAGTTCGTAACTTTTAATTCTTGGCTGCCGGGCTAGCCAGGCAATGCCATACTCAATGTTTGGGTTGCTCTTCAAATTGGCCGGATTCTGACAGCTCTACTCTTTGTGCCGGTTCTTCGGCCTTGACGGTAAACCCGGCAACAAACCCGGCTATCAGGTGCGCCTGCTCATTCTGGAACAATCCATCAATACCGTCGGTGTGTAGCGACTTGAAAGGCTGTTCGTAAAGGTCGGCAACCGTCATCTGACCACGTCGGCAGATTTCGCTTTCTAACAGGCCCAGGAAACGCTGCTGCATCGAGTTCAGCTTGATGTGATGCTCCTGAACGAATGCGGTGAACTGCTGCTTGATCACGCTGACATCCAGGCCAACGATAGTGCGCAATAGTTGATCAACACCGGCGGTCGATTCTGGGAAGAATTCAGCCAACAGGTTGAGGTCCACACGGGGGTTCTGTGTGTGCACCATGGCGTTCAACTGGGCAAGCTCGGCCTCTGTCACGGCTTCGCCGGCGCGAATCTTCTGTAACACAGGGTCTTTTTCAAACAGGGGCGTCAGGGTTTTCTCGACTTCCTGCCGGTAGATTTCGTAATCCACTGTGCGGATATTGGTTTTGCGCTCCTGGGTTCGATACTCGGCCGCATCTTCCTTTATGTCCAGAATCGTCTGCGGCTCTAGGGGTGGCGTTGCACCTTTGTCGCGCAAGTGAATCACTCCGCGCAGGCTCTGGCGCTGGTGCTCAAAGTCATCGAAGGCGGCCATCTGCCAGAAATCTTCCTGCTGGATCTGATTGATTTCTGCGGCCTTGTTGCGCACCTGGTTGAGGTGCATGGACAAAGTTCGCACCTTGCCCAGTATCTGCTCCTTTACTGGTTCAAGCAGCTCAGGCTGTGCCATACGGGCGTATTGCGCGTTAACCATGTCGAGGTCGAGCTTCAGGGCCTCGCTTTGCCCCTTGATATTGCGCCACTGCATCAGCGGGGCCATTTGATCAAACAGCAGCCCCTTAGTGACGGGGGCAAATTGGTGGAGAACATCCACCTGGCTCAACTGCTGTTTGAGCGTCCAGTTATCCTTGATGGCGATGTTCTTATCGTCCAGGCTGTCAATGTCCCCTTTGATCAACACCACCATCTTGCCAAACGCATCCATCTCACCACGCTTCAGTGCTTCCTCAGCAAAAGTGAGGCGAGCCTCGAACAACTTCTGGCTAAGCCCTTTACTCTGGCGCGGGTCTGCCTCTTCCGGCTCCATCTCAAAGTATTCAAAATTGGCCCAATGATCGAAGATCAGAAACTTGGACTTATCATCGGTGCCATCGGTTGCCGGGCCATAAAGGTTTGGGCAGAGGCGAGTGCCACGGCCAATCATCTGCCAGAATTTCACTTTGGATTTAACCGGTTTGGCAAAGACCAGGTTGAGCACCTCCGGCATATCGATGCCAGTGTCCAGCATATCGACAGAGATAGCCACGGTAATCTCGCTGTCTTTACCGTCCGTTGCCTTGAAGTCGTCGATAAGCTCCTCGGCGCGCTCGAACTTGGAGTGAATCACGCGGCAGAAGTTTCCGCCGTACTCCGGATACATCTCGGCAAAGAGTTCGGCCATAAGATCAGCATGCTGGATGTTACGGGCGAAGATGATCGATTTTCCCAGGGTCTGGCCATCGACCAGGCGCTGGCCGCTCTCCATCAGGTTCCTGAGAATGGCGCGATTGGTATCCTTGTTGTACACGGCCTTGTCCAGGCTGGCCGAACTGAAGTCAAGCTCGTTAGGGTCTATGCCCTGTTCTTCCAGCTCGGCGATCTGCTCGTCGCTGAGACTATGACCCTGGATACCCTCGCGCAGGAACTGCGTGGTATGGCTGACCACCTTGAAGGGTACCAAGTGGCCATCTGCCACTGCCTGTTCCAACGGGTAATTCGCCGTTGGCATTTTGTATTCGCAACCAAACAGCTGGCTGGTAGAGCGGCTGATCATCTCCACAGGAGTGGCGGTAAGTCCCAGCTGGAGGGCGTCGTAGTATTTGAAGATGTCGCCGAACACATTGTAGATAGAGCGGTGTGATTCGTCGGCAATGATCAGGTCAAAAAAGCCCGGATCGAAGTCTTCCATGATTCGCATCATGCCGGGATAGGTCGAAATATAGAGTTGGGCAGTCGCGCGATCGGCCTTCTTGCTCTTACCCACGACGTAGAGAGGCTCGCTGAGAAACTCGTTGTAGGCCTTACCAGCCTGCTTGCGCAGCTCTTTGCGGTCACACAGGAACAGCACGCGCTTGGCCCAGCCGGCATCGATCATGCGCTTGGTCAGGGCAATAGCTACACGGGTTTTGCCCGTACCGGTGGCCTGCACAAGCAGCGCCTTGCGGTGGTTGTCGGTAAAACGCTCACATACACGGGTGATGGCTTCGATCTGGTACATCCGCCCGGCGATATCGGTATCGATGGGCGTAGCGTTCAGGTCCTTACGAGTGGCTCTCTGGCGAACCAGGTACTGTAGGCTGTCTTTGCCATAGAAGCTGTAGAGCTTCCGCGGCGTTGCCTTCTGGGCATCGTTCCAAATGTAGATGTCATGGCCATTGGTGTAGAAAATTACTGGGCGCTGACCATGCACCTTCTCCAGAGCGTCGGCATAGAGCTTAGCCTGTTGTCGGCCTTTTTCCGGATTCTCTCTGGTACGTTTTGCCTCTATAACAGCCAGGGGTTTGCCGTTGTCGTCGTACAGCACATAGTCGCAGTACCCGATACCAGTCGGCGTTGGCTGCCCATCCACCTCAACCTCAAATTTAACTTCTTCGGTATCTTTACCGTGGTTCAGATCGATATCCCAACCGCGGCTATATAGCTCCGTGTCTATCAAGCGACGTCGGGTTTGAGCTTCATTTAGCTCCAGCAAGTTCTTTGCAACTTCATTGGCTTGCTGGTGTTGCTGAACGTTTGCCTCACTCAGCTGCTTTTTCAGTTCGGCCGCCTGGCGTTGAGCTTCCTGCTCCGCCTTTTGGGACGCCTCCAATTCGGCAATCGCCTGATCGATACGCGCCTGATGTTCTGCGAGGCGCTTCTCGAGTGCCTGAGTTTGCCTGGCCGTTGACGTTTCAATCGGCTGCGGTTCAGTGAAGGGTTTCAGCTCATCCTTGGTGCCCTTCTTCATCGAAAGCAATAACCAGGAACCCAGAATGTGCGACTCTTTCAATAACCAAAGGCTACTGCCCTTGGCGAACTTCCCTTCATGGACGGCCTTGTTGCCCTCTTTGCGAATGGCGTGAAGCTTGTCGATGATTGCGCTGTCGACCACCGAGGCAAAGGCATGGTTCTCAAGGCGATCAATAAACTTGTCGTTTGGGTAACAGGGCAGTGACCACTCCTGATATATGATGCCCACCAGCTTTTCGGCAAAGCAGCGCAGTTTGATCAGTGCGCTCTGGGGATCATCGTAAACGTACTTCTCCGCATGACCACCCAGATTAGCCAGGTCGGGCCAGTAGCGCCGAAGCATTTCAAAATTCATTGAATCCATAGGTTCGATTCTGTCCATGACTCCTTTGGAGCAAGAGGTGTGCCAAATGCTAGTTAATTCCTAAGTCATTCATCCAGCCATTGAGCACCTGGTAACTCTTCAGTCCTAATTTTTTCGCTGCATTGGTTTTTTGGCCACTAGTCTCTGCCAATGCTTTCTCGATGTAATGTCGTTTAAGTTCCTTAATAAGCTCATGAATATCAAAGGTATTATCGAGCTCAAGGCCAAGTATATCGCCTGGCTTAGCAGGACGAGTCAGAAGCGCCTCTCTCATCTCCCGCTCTGTAATCGATTCACTATTAGACCAAACTGAGGCCCTCGTAAGGCAAGCATTTAGCTCCCTAACATTTCCGGGCCAATCGTGACTTTTTATAATTTTTTTTGCTTTTGTAGAAAGTTTCTTACTCTTGTAATTCGGGATCTTTTGGGAAAGTTCCTCGTTAATAGTCTCCATAAGTTTATCAGTCAGAAGCATAATGTCCCCAGCTCTCTCTCTAAGCGGGGGCAAATTGATCACACCCACTGCCACCCGGTAGAAGAGATCCTCTCGAAATTTCCCAGCCGCCATATCCGCCATAAGATCCCGATTGGTAGCGGCTATGACACGCACATTTACTTTGATCTCCTTAGACTCACCGACACGACTAAAGGTGCCATCCTGCACAACCCTAAGGAGCCTAACCTGAGTCTCAAGTGGCAACTCACCGAATTCATCCAGAAAGATCGTACCACCATCTGCCTTTTTAAAATGTCCGTCTTTGTTACTGTCCGCCCCGGTAAAAGCTCCTTTAACGTGCCCGAATAATTCACTATCTACTAACTCCCGCGGAATCGCTCCACAGTTGATCGTCACCAGACTGCCACCATTATGCTCAGCCCGACTACTCGCCTGGTGAATTGCACGTGCAAAAAGCTCCTTTCCGGTTCCCGACTCTCCGAGAATAAGCACGGGTATCTCTTGAGGAGCGCATCTAACCGCTCTATCTATCTGAACCTGCATCACGGGGCTTTGGGTGATAATGCTTTCAAAAGCCGGTGAAGTTGCCAAATCACCAGACGAAAGACGCCGAAGGGTGGCATCAGACTCAGCAAGATAGTGAGGAATAAAATCCGCGGCAATGTCGAATGGCACTTCCACATCTGCTACCCCTTGCTCAATTGAGTACTCAAGCATGGGGACAGAATACTGAGTTTTACATAAGAGCAACCAGACAGCGTGCATCTGCTGAGTACCCTCTGTGACAAGTACAGATATCTCGTCTTGTGGGATTGTTGTTGTTAAAAGCTCCAGCAACTTGTTTGCCGAGGTATAAATATCTCCGTAGTGGATTGGGCTAGATAGATTTTCTTTATAAAGTTGAATATCAACTTCAGCCTGCGTTTGAAGCCACGACTTATAGCTTTTAAAATTCTCTACAGTAAAAGGCGCTTTTGTGGGGTTATAAAGTATATGTACTTCCCTATGCGGCCTCGCCATCAGAGTGCTCAGAATTGGCCCGGTCTTCCCGTCGTCCATAGACTCTAAGTCTCTCTCTCCCAACCAGCAGACAAGCGCTGTTTTAGACATCGCAACCTCGTTATTCCTAACTGCTTTAATTTACCGGCTATTCAGCCATATGAGTCCTTGATTATAAGAATTATATTTACTTATACAAAATATTTTTTACTTCATTTGAGTCCAAAACTCAGCTGCTTAAACTCACTTAGAGACATAAAAAAAACATTTTTTTAATATTATCAATAACTTAAATTTTTTTTGCCTTTTTAGAATAAAACTGGCACACCGCATGCAACCTAGAAACATAAGAAGAGAATATGTTAGGAGACGGCGGTGAACAAGCCAAAGAAAGTACGAGAAATATTCGCAGAGCTTCAGCGCGTATACGCTGAGGAAATCCCAGCAACGGAGTTGCTAGAGTGCGCTTCCTTGATTGCTGACGCCAGTGAAGGCTCGATCATGAGTGGCGTTAAAACTGGTTTCAATGGCCGCTCGCCATTTTCAGAGCTGCCTGTCAACGAAGTGATCGAGAACTGGAGCTGGCGGGTTGTCTGCCAGGAATACGCCGTCGAAGATGACTTCGATGTGAAGGTTCCTTTAGAGGAGCTGCTAGACCAAGCCATACGCATGGCAGCTTAAGGAGAATTTATGTCTTATAAAAAAACGCCGCTGGTTCTGGGTGTAAAAGAGCACCTTTTGGCTGGAAACCCAATCACACACTTGGAATGCACAGTGCTTTTTGGGCTGACAGCTCTGACGCCACTGGTTTCCGATATGCGAAAAGAAGGCTATGTCATTAAGTCTCGACGCATACCATTCGTGGCCGCATTACGTCGAATAAATGAGTCGGCAGTACTCACGCCACCCCATAATTTTCCAGCAAAAGAAGTGACTCTAACTGAATATCGGCTCACCAGATGACAAGATTTTTTAACAAGAGACAGAGAAGAATCCTGTTTTGGATTGCCGCTGGACAATGTCCAATTTGTGAGCGGTCTCTTGGACGAGATTTTCACGCTGATCACGTTGTTCCCCACTCTCGAGGAGGAGCCACCGTGATGATTAACGGACAGGCTCTATGCCCGACCTGTAATTTAAGGAAAGCAACAAAATGACCATTAAACTTCGTGACTGGCAAAATCAAGCGTTACAGAAAGCGATTGATTGGCTGATCAATCGAGCAGAAGACAAACACTTTTTGATAAATGCTGCTCCGGGCGCTGGCAAGACGATTGCCTCATGCGCTATAGCTCAAACCCTGTTTCAAATGGGAGAAATCGATCGTGTCATAGTCATCGCTCCGCGCTCTGAAGTTGTTAATCAGTGGGCGGAGGATTTTCGATTTGTTACTGGCCGCCACATGACGAAAGTGACGGCTGCCGATGGCGATATCGCAGCGCTGTCACTCGATGTCTGCGCCACATGGTCAGCTATTCAAGGGCTCCTTCCAGAACTGCAAGCTGTATGCAGAACAAGCAAAACATTAGTGATATGTGACGAACAGCATCACGCAGCAGTCGAAGCTGCGTGGGGTCGCGGAGCGGACGGTGCGTTCGCAGACTGCAAATTCGCGCTGATTCTGACCGGAACTCCCATACGTTCTGATGGAGCAGAAACTGTATGGCTTGCCTATGACGATGCCGGCACTATAGACCACCCAGATGCAGGCTCTTATGTGCTGACGTACGGCGAAGCAGTCGATCTGGGTTACTGCAGACCGGTTACTTTTCACCGACACGAAGGCAAGTTTACGGTTGAACTGGATGGCGAGGTAGTCAAAGTTTCTGGGCACGAAAAGGCTTTGCTCCCGAAAGAGCTCAAGCGCGTTCATGGCCTCCAGAAAGCTTTGGACTTTTATCGCTTAGCAAAGACCCCCCAATATGAGAGTGACAATGTTACTCCTCTGATGGATGGCTATCAGGCGACAATGCTCGACTGGGGAATAAGTAAGCTAAACGAACTACGTCTACGGATGCCCAATGCTGGCGGGCTAATAATCGCACCCAACATACAAATGGCCGAATATTTCGTCGATCTCATTGAGAGGATTGAAGGCGAAAGGCCTATGCTTGTACACAGCCAGCTCCCTAATCCGAATTCAAAAATCCGCGCATTTAGAAATACCGACAAGAGGTGGTTAGTTTCCGTCGCAATGGTCTCGGAGGGCGTAGATATTAAGAGACTCAGAGTGCTGCTTTATCTTCCCAATGCTCTAACTGAATTAGCATTTCGGCAAGCAGTCGGTCGAGTAGTTCGTACTTCAGGTCACGATGACGATACACGGGCCTATGTGATTATGCCTTCTTTCTTGCTCTTTGAAGATTTTGCAAGACGGGTTGAAGACGAAATGTCCCCGGGCATAAGAGCCGGCGGAGACTCACCAAAACACAAGGTTTGTGGAGAATGTGGAAACAAATGCCAACTTGGCGCTGAGGAATGCCCGGTATGCGGCAATGAGTTCCCGAAAGCGCCGGAAAGATTGCGGCCGTGTGGAGAATGCGACTCATTGAACCCTATTACGGCAAAAAGTTGCCTTACCTGCGGTGCATCATTGGAGCCTTCATTTACGGTCACGTTAGATGAAGCCCTGCGTACAGGCGCTATTGCAAGAGGGATTGACCTGAATGAAGTAGAGGTTCAGGAAGCAGAAGAAATAGCGCCAATCGTTCGAGGAAGACTCCTCCGCAGTGGCGATCAGCGATTAATTCGGATAGCACAGACACTCCCAGACGAAGTTTGGGCACGATTTAGATCAATACTAGAAATCTAAGTTTTATTAGACTGACTAAAGATCATTGTTTGACTATATTTCGGAAAGGACCGGCATTAAAGAATTCAAAATGATAAATCAAACGACTATTCTAACTGATGACTTTGATGATGTGATTTTGGAGGAGCTAAATACCTTTAATGCTAGGTCCTGGGGGCGTGAGAAAAACTCACATCGCGCTAGGTTAATATCGTTGCTGACCGAGAAGAACTACATCTTTTTTTATGCGAATTACACTGGATATCTTTCCACAACCGTAGGTTCGTCTTACCTCTATGATGTTCCCCTATATAAGCAGGGCAACTTAAAAATGTTTAGAGGTAAGCGAGTAAGAATTATTTGCATAGAGAGTGGCTGCTGGAGGCGCGGTTACATGGCCGGTATTGTCGGAGACACTCCCCAACATAAAATCATCGCAAAACGACGAACGCCAAATACTACTTACCGCTTTCCAGATTATGTGCATGCACATCGAGTTTTATACCGTTCCCTACGTTTTATAGTATTTCATGTAAAGGACTCTATCTGTATTTTTTCCAAGAACGAGCCTAGTGGCTATATCAATACCGATGGGTGGGACTCTGTTTTGGTTGACGGTAAATTTGGGAAACCAATAGCCACATTAGCTCATGATTCGAATTCTCATATCCGCGTTAAGGTACTGGACCGATATTTTTGCGAAAAAACTTACTCTTCTGTTAGGGAAGCGATCGATGACATCAAAGCTTGAGTGATAACCCATACATAAATAATTCAGGAACCAGAACACTAATTTATTCTTTGCAGTGAGACAGCTCATAATCCTACTGTAGGTTTAGAGGGGCACAGTCAACTGCTGATTTCTGGAGGAACAATAGATGGCAAAGCATCCGCCAAAATGGCATGAGGAAAACCTCGTGAGTCACTATGAGTTACATCCTAAAGGCGACTGTAGGCAACACTGGAATGACGTATTAGGCTTCACCCCCGAAGAAACTATCTCTATTGATCGCTATGAAGACGAAAGCCGAAAAATAGTACGCGATGCTTGGTATGTATTTGATGCCCAAGAATGGGATTACAGAAACAAGTGGTACAAAGATTCCTGTATTTACTACATTGACGATCGTTTGCTGAGGGCAATAACGATTTACGACCGTGAAAGAGGAGACTTTTTCAAAACATGCTACGACTACCACTTCGCTAAAGATGGCAGTAAAAAAGGGCATTACTATTGCATGAAAGATAGAAGATCCCTTGGTGGTGAGCTGAGGGATACCTACCGAAAGGAAGTTAGTAGCTTAGTAGATGCAAGCATAAGCCCACATGACGAGAACAAACGAATAAAGGCTGGCAGCTTCCGAGAGATACCAAATGGGAATAAATAAGAGAATTAGCTCACTTGAGCGCCGCGCTGAGCTGTGGACGCCAAGTTCAGATTGGGGAATCCAAATTACCGAAGAGAGTACAGCAGAGGAGCTGGCACAACGACTTATTTCAGAGAAAGCTATCCATGAGACAAGATTCGGTTATGCGATTAGAGAACTCTTCATAGCATTAGGTAAGCTTTTTAGACTGTACGACACCGCGCGCAAAATATCAGGCGAACAGAGCTTAAAAACATCTATTATTCCGAAGACCAGATGCCGTGAAATGTTATTACCACTATACCCGTCAGAAGTGGAATTTGATGTTTCAGATGCATTGGCGTTTCTTTCACGAGTCACAAAAGAAATTGACCAAGGTGACTTCGAGCTCGACCAATTGCGCAATATTGAAAGCCGAAGAGACTTCCTCGGCATAGTTGCTCGCTATCTGGATGAGAAAGCAATTGAAGAATTTTTCACTACGTATGGCCACACCTACGATAGCGAGTTCGTTATTGAAATCGAGAATAGCGGACACCTTACCACTTACCTAGAAGGAAGGGATGACGATCAAATAAATTGGATGATGAAAAATTTTCGAGCTTCTGAGTGGCTCCTACCATGGATAACCTATCATGTGAGCGACATGAGTCTCGGTCAAAGCTACCTCGAACTATTCAGATACCAAAACGCGAATATGGAGAAGACCATGCTTATTTCCAAAGATATCTCTAGCCAGATCATGGAAGAGAACCCAACACTTGATGTAAACACTAATAACCTTCGTGCTGTGTTGGATAGGATAAGTGAAGCAATCCAACATTTTGGCTATAGAAACTTTGTTGAGAGGGCCACCGACACCGGTCAGTACGGTTCAGATTCAATCTTAGGTGCAGGGGCAATCAATGTAATTCCTTCCTCTGATAATGGCGTAAGCGCCTGTTGCGAAATGGTGGTTACGATAGCTAAAGGCTCAGGATTAAAATATCGAAGCAGTTTTGGAAGTGTACTGCGCGAATTGAGGAGTCATCTCCTAGAGTGTGGTCATTCTACCAAACTGGTAATTGTTCTTATTGATACAGAAGACAGTAGAGCAATAAAAGAAAACAACCTTGATCTTCAATTCTATCGAGACAAGGGCATTGTATTTGTCCCGCTGTATGTAATAGATGATCAAATTACAAAGATGCCTATCGGATGGCTAGGTCTGCGGTAAAATTGTCTAATCGGAGGAAATAAAGAAGTGTCGACGTTATCGATCACGCGGGAAGCTTGGCTTAACGCAGCTGTTGAGCTACTCAAACCAATTTTCGCTCAGCATGGATTCACAATACCAAAGGTTAAAGTATCCTGTGGATTTCCAAGCTCTGGGCTTCGCTCAAGAGCAATCGGCCAATGTTGGAGTTGTAAAGCAAGCGAAGATGGCATCAATCAGATATTTATATCCCCCGAATTGAGTGGTTCTGTTGAGGTGCTTGACACACTGACGCATGAATTAGTGCATGCCGTAGACAATTGTGAACATCGGCATGGACCTGAATTCAAAAAAATAGCTCTGAGCATTGGACTTGTAGGGAAAATGAGACAGGCTAGCGCAGGGCCATATTTACTCGCACAGCTTGAAAAAATAGCGAAAAAGCTTGGCAATTACCCTCATGCAAAACTGAAGGTTCCTATCAGAGGGATTAGTATCGCTAGGCCAGTGAAAGCTAGGTGCAAGATTTGTGGATACACTGCGACACCACTAAAACGATTTAGAAATTATGGCCCTCCCATATGTCCTCGTCACCAGATTGTCATGGAAGCTCTGGGAGACTGGCCTGAAGAGAGTATTTCATAACGCGATCAACAAGCTAAAGAGAGACGATGAGTCGACATAGGGGTACTTACAAGCCAGAGCGCGCTGAGCCGTATGAATTATCTCGAGGCCGGTTAGAGGGCTTTCTAAAATGTGAAGCATGCTTTTGGCTGGACCGTGCGCGTGGAGTGAAATTCCCATCCATCCCGGGATTCCTTCTAAATACAAATACTGACACGCTACTCAAGAAAGACTTTGATCAATTTCGTGGTAAAGGCCCTCACCCTATGTAGTGTTAGAGCCGCAATGAATCCAATTTTTGAGGGCGTATAAACTTGAATGCGCATTGAACAATTTCTTTAAATGAACAAATTATATAAAAGCCATTTCAAATTTAGGACCATATCAGTTCCCAATAATGAGTGATAAGTAGCTGTCCTCGCTAATCTCAGAAAGAATTAGAGTGTTTACCAAGAAACCAGTTCTTAACGAAACTGCAAAAAACTTTTTTTCTTGATTCTCAATCTCAAAAGTAGCTACGGGGTCATTAATTCCAACGCCGCTTATCCCACGAAAATTTGCCGTTAGGGTATGACGGCCCGGGTCGACTTGATACGTCACGGTCTCACCGGCGCCCAAATTACCTATAACTACTCCATTCAGCCCTACATCAAGAAGAGCTGCTGACCCTTGAAATCCGGTATCTCGAAGAACGAATATAGAAGTTGTTGAGGGGTCATTAACGGCTTGCCGTATGATGTTCGGGTCTTTTATTCCAGTCCCAGCACAACCAACCAAGAAAAAAACCAGTGCCGTGGCGCCAACATGCTGCTTTAGATACCTGATAAGTAAGTGCATCTTATTCGGCCTCTAAATCGAAATGAAGAGGGTTAGGTACAAGCTCATTCATCGCGCCCGTTGAAGCGTCTACGCCTGCGCCTATCAGACCGCCGAGAATCACATTGCCGGCCATGGCTGTCCCACCTCCACCAGATATCTGAGATGCAACATTCGATGTTTGAGTAACGAAACCCTCTTTGCTTACTGTAACAGCAAACCCGGGTCTTCTATTCACAGTGAGGGTGCAAGGTGTTGTGCAATTCAGCCCAGAAGACAATCGCACATCAGCGTTGCTGGGATTAGATGTTATTGTGAAAGCTTGCGTCCTGCCGCGGGTGACCGTCGCACAGTTTATGAGCATCATTGATATTAAGCTGAGGAGCATGATCTTTAAGAAATGCATTTGATATTCCATATTTTTGTTGTAAAACAGCTTAATAGTCTAATTTTGTAATTTTCGCAAGTAATTAATTAGGTTATCGAAGAGCTTTGGTACGGTATAATCGAATTGCAACGAGCCTAGCTTCCTCGGCCCGATTTTCATCCACAAATTTTTGAGTACTAAAAGGAGCGTAGCGCGAAGCTAGCGGAGCTTT
>Ga0181561_10001214_pt1 | contig 22766 bp, 20 predicted proteins | sample 011ome_19_FD_133760 | JGI IMG/M metagenome (GOLD analysis project Ga0181561, IMG submission 133760) | Coastal salt marsh microbial communities from the Groves Creek Marsh, Skidaway Island, Georgia - 011510BT metaG (megahit assembly) | ecosystem: Environmental > Aquatic > Marine > Intertidal... | reverse complement strand
TCCAATCACCCCTGAAAAGATACTTCCGATGAAAAATCCATAGGCCGATCGCAGCGTATAGGTAGGAATGAGAAAAATGTGATAATTGTCGCTCAGAAAGTGAATCCCACTCAACCCTACGATGAGTGCACCTATGATCAAGATGCTCCTCTTTGCATCTTTGGCGAGCCACTCTTTACGCTTGAAATAAATGAGGGAGACGATCAGGATCACCACTAATGAAAATAACCCTAAAAAGAGGTCGGCTGAAAGCCAGTAGTCTCCTTCCCCTTCTCTTAAATAGCTGTGGACTACCCCAACCGTACTTAACGTGATTAAGACTAGAATGCTATGAATCATCCAGCGTTCGAGCTTCCAAGCGCGCACACTGTTATCGCTTAAATGACGAAAGGCGTCTCCGGCCGTTTCGGCTAGTCCGCCACATCCGCACACCCAAGAGCAGTACCAGCGCTTTCCGAACTTATAGGTCAAAATGGGGCTGATGATAAAGATTGAAGCAATACCGAAAAGTAGTAATCCGATTCCGAGTTGTTTGGCTGAGATGAATCCGTCTACTGCGTATTGGTCAAAGAGATAGTAATTCAATGGCCACATGTTTTTTAAGTCGTAATACGGCAGATCGCCGTTCAATCGAGCCATGAGTTCTGGAAGAAGAAAGGCAAATACCAATTGAAAGAACATCACACTGATGGTTCGAATGATTTGGTACCTGCTGTGCCGGTACTTCACTATAAACTTGATGCCAAAAAGTAAGATGGCTAGGGTGTAGAGTACACCGTATACGAACCATTGACTTGCAGGATTTCCTGAGAGCATCTTGCTCAGAGGATCAAACCCACGAATAATGCCTTCGAGCTGGCTGTCAAAAAAATACAAGAGGATATAAAAGGCGGTAAGCCCAACTGCACTCGCATAGGCCCAGACACCACGTTGAGTAAGCGAGCGAAACATTACTCCGTTATTCTTAATTCCAGGTCCGAATGCCGCATAACTGCTGTAGGTATACCCTAAAACACCTACCGCGACTAAGGTCAAAGCAATAGAAGCTATGAGTTGCGGAGTTGTTCCTAAGGTATTCGAAATACCCGCAGAGATAAGCGCAGCAATCCCGATTAAGCCGGTATACATGAAGCCTTTTTGGCTAGCAGTTGTTTGATAAGAAAGCATATCGAAAATCGTTATAATACATTTTACTGAACTCGGGATCAAAGTGCGCGCGGTCTAGTTGAGCGACCACGGTATCTACACTTTCTGATGCGTTAAGCCATTGTTCAAAAACTGATTGTTTGAGTCTGATGCCAAAGGTGTTTACACCTAAAAATTGTCTGTCGTGAGCGCTGTATGAAAGCGTAATGCCTTTGTATTGATTCTTAGAATGCCAATGAAAGTGCTGTTCAGAATTTTTGCGTTTTGAGCTGGTGCTCACTTGACCGTAGGTTTGGTATTCTAAATCGAAAAACTTGGCCGAATTGAACCAATGTTTTTGTTCGTAAGCTGTTGCTCCTTCAATTAAATGCTTTGAGAGCGTTTCTGCCATTTGACGGGCGACATACCATACGGCTTCTACAGCGCGACGTTCGGCATTGGGGTGCTTCAATTCAGCACAGTCGCCGATAGCATAAATAGAAGGGTCGCTTGTTTGCAGGTACTCATCCACTACAACACCTTCATTGAGGGTTAACCCACTCTCTGAAAGGAATCTGGTGTTAGGAGTAACGCCAATACAAACCCCAGCAAATTGCGCCCTTAGTTCTTTGCCAGAGTTCAGCTGCACCCCGCTAAGGTGCTGACCGTCTGCACTTGAAAAACGAGAGACTTCAGATTCTGTGAGAATATGAATGCCTTGAGCTTCGATGTGCTTTTGAACGAGTTGCGCATCGCTGTCTGGCAATACAGAAGACCAGAAGTGCGGTTCTCTGATCACCATAGTCGTGTGGATACCTCTACTGTGTACCATCTCTGCCAATTCTACTCCGATCAACCCCCCTCCGATAATGACCGCTTCTTTGCACTTTGTAGACTCTGTGTAGGCCTCTATGGCCTCAAGATCTTTGAGGTGATACAGTCCTGAAACACCCTTTAAGGTACTATTGGGCCAGTCTAAAAAACGAGGCAGGGAGCCCATCGCCAGCACAAGGATGTCATAGGTTTTCTGGTGAGTGTTTCCTTCAACATCTCTATACGCTAGGGTTTTGGCATTGCGATCAAGAGCGAAAACGCGCCCGCGAATACGGTTAACACCGCTCTTTTCCCAATGATTGCGTTCGTAGGGTTCAGTTTGTTGAGCGGTCAGATGACCCATGTAGAGATACATCAGCGCTGTTCTGGAGTAAAAGAAATCCGACTCATCAGAAATTAGGTGTACCCGAAAGCTGTCAGTCGCGCTAAGATTTAAGGCTAGCGTGCTACCTGCAACTCCGTTTCCGATGATATAGACCTCTTTCATCTGGCTATGCTTAGGAGCGGATAATTAATTCTCTGAACAAGGTGATTAATCGAGGTTCAGCCTCCTTAGCAATCGCTAAAATTTCTTCGACGTTGATCGGCTCAAGGTGATCTGGATCGCATTCATCTGTAAGAATCGAAATAGCCACTACTGGGAGGTCGAGCTGATTGGCAACGATCACTTCAGGAACGGTGCTCATGCCCACCGCATCTGCTCCCATGATTCCGAGCATGCGGTATTCGGCACGTGTTTCGAGTTGAGGACCAACAACAGCAGCATAAACGCCCTTTCTCAATGTGATCTTGTGCTCTTTAGCGATGTCGAGCGCAATAGAAGAGAGGGTACTGTCGTAAGGACATAACATATCTACAAATCGAGGTCCGAACTCTGAAACATTTGAAAAAGCGAGGGGAGATCCGCCTTGAAGGTTGATATGATCATCAATGAGCATTAACTCTCCTTTTTTGAACCCTGTATTAATAGCTCCTGCGGCATTTGAGATCAGTAATTTTTTGATCCCGAGAGCGTGCATCACGCGAATAGGATAGGTGAGTGATATAAAGTCATAGCCTTCATAAAGGTGAAACCTTCCTTGCATCACTACTACTTTTTTTCCGCCGAGTATACCGTAAAGCAGTTTACCGCTATGATACTCTACGGTCGATACAGGAAAGTGTGGAATGTGATGGTAGAATGCAGTCGCTATGATTTCGAGTTGGTCAACCAGTTGGCCCAACCCAGTTCCTAATACAATTCCTATTTCTGGGGTTTCAAATCCTTTAGCTTGCAGATGTTCAAGCGTTTCGGCAATCATTTCGTTCTTCAACATACCCTACTAAATTACGCCATTTCTATGGAGTGCTCGGACCCGAATCGATCAAATAGTTAAAGTGTTTAAGATCCTCAAGGGTGTCGAGATCACGCAGTGGTTCGAGCATTGCAACGGACAGCTCCAACTCTTTTCCACGTTCTAGAGTTTGTGCTAAAACCTCTGGGTGTGAATACGACATTTTTTCAAAAAGATGAGGTTGAACAGAACGAAGGCCAATGAGGTAATAGCCACCATCCAAAGTAGGCCCGAGCACGAGGTCGTTTTCTTCGAGTAGTGCATAGGCTTTCTCAATGAGTGCTGTCGAGAGTTCGGGTAAATCACTGCCTATAAGTACCACGCGTTCGTGTCGTTCGAAGAGTAATGCAAAGGCATTTTTCATCCGTTCTCCTAAATCTGAACCGTTCTGAAGATGCACCCCGTCAAAGGTTGAGTGCGGCTTTTTTTTAGTCGCATAGAAACCGTGAATTTCTGCTTCAACGGTTTTTGCGACGTTTAAAGTATGTGTGTAAAGGTGGCTGTAAATTTCAAGTGCTTTTTCTGGACCTACGTCCTTGGCCAGCCTTGTTTTTACTTGCCCTAAGACCCTATTCTTTAAAAAAACGGCGAGTGCTTTGTTTTTGCTGGGTGGATTCATTGCAATCATAATTAAGGTGTATTGAGAATGTTAGTAAATTCCCCTATGAGAAGTTTTTACTATGTCTTAAGCTTTGCCGCATTTGTACTGATCGCGGCCTGCTCCACTTCACCTGAAAAGACGCAGGTGTATCAAGAACCCTATCGCCCTCAATACCACTTTAGCCCTGACTCGATGTGGATGAACGATCCGAATGGATTAGTGTACGACGGCGAACAGTATCACCTATTTTATCAATACCATCCGAACGATATCGTTTGGGGTCCGATGCATTGGGGTCATGCGACGAGTAAAGACATGGTGAAATGGGAGCATCAGCCCATAGCACTATTCCCTGACGAGCACGGTACCATTTTCTCAGGAAGTGCGGTAATGGATCTCAATAACACCTCAGGTTTAGGGACTCCTGAAACCCCTCCGATGATTGCCATATTCACCTATCACGATGCTGAGGCAGCTGAAAGGGAGGAGGCTGATTTTCAAACGCAGGGTATGGCTTACAGCCTAGACAAGGGTGTGACATGGACGAAGTATGCAGACAATCCAGTAATTGACAATCCAGGCTATATTGATTTTCGGGATCCTAAGATCTTTTGGCACGAGGCCTCTGCTTCATGGATTCTTGCCTTGGTCGCCGGAGATCATTTGCAGCTTTATCGCTCAGATAATCTTATTGACTGGAAGCTCAGCTCGACCTTTGGTCATGAAGTAGGTGCTCATGGGGGCGTATGGGAGTGCCCCGACCTCTTCTCGCTAGAGGTGAACGGAGAAACCCATTGGGTCTTACTCATAAGTATCAATCCAGGTGGGCCAAACGGCGGAAGTGCTACGCAGTATTTTATTGGCGATTTTGACGGAGAAACCTTCAGCAGCGATCAAACCGCTATTCGTTGGGTGGATTACGGCCCCGACAATTACGCAGGGGTCACCTACAATAACACTCCAGATGACAGCCGTTTATTCATCGGATGGATGAGTAACTGGCAATACGCTCAAAACACCCCAACGCAGCGATGGAGGAGTGCTTCAACCTTACCAAGAACATTGCACTTAAAAGAGGTTGATGGAGAACTTGTCCTCCATAACACCCCCATTAAGGCGCTCGAACAACTAAAAACACCACAACAAGTAGATTTCGAATCTGTGTCATTGGTCAATGTATTAGATCTTCCATCAGATCAGGCCCATATCAGATTGCGATTGGAGGCCTCAGTCGCCGAATTTGAAATCCACAGTCAAAAGTCAGAAAAAATACACCTCCAGGTTGATCGCTCGAAAGGACACTTGGTCATTGATCGCTCGCAATCAGGGCGAACCGATTTTAGTGAAGCTTTCTCAAAACCTATCGTCATCGATTACCTCGAGTCGTCATCAGACGAAATGACTATAGACCTGTGGTTAGACCGATCTTCTCTAGAGGTTTTTGTCAATGACGGAACGGCTTCTGCAACGGTCGTTTACTTCTCAGAGGAGCCTATGAACTCACTTCATTCAGATGATTTTGGTAAAGGCCTTTCGATTCAGGAAGTTTCAGAAATCGATAGAATTTGGTAGCGTTTTACTAGTTTGTTTAATGAGTGGCCACTATCTTTAAACAAAAAAGAAAAAGAAAATGAAACTCACTGAAGATCAACAAAACAAACGCAGAGAATTCTTGACCAAAGTATGCCCAACGGTTGCATTTGCACTTTTTGGGGTGTCTTTTTTAGAAGCCTGTTCTTCTGACAGTCCTTCAGACGAAGGAGCAACTGGGGTGATTGATTCTGGCAGCGGTTATGGAGGTAATGACCCCCAATCTTCTAATGACAACTCATCCAATGATACTCCTGCCTACACCGTAGATGGTGACACGATCACGGCTGATCTCGAGAATCCGTTTTTTGACAACCTAAAAAATGTCGGTGGATGGATGAACTTCACCGACGAAGGGGTATTGTTGCTACGAACATCGGCCACCCAAATCTTAGCATTTGACAATTGCTGCCCGCATGCCGGAACAAGTAGTTCTTGGAGTTTTAGCGCTTCGAGCAGTCGCTTTACTTGTGGCAATCACGGTAACTCTTATGGTACCTCACAAGGAGGTACAGCAAATTGTTCTTCGGGGCAAACCTCAGGAAACTTAGCGCGCTACACGACCACAATCAATGACAATCAACTTACCATCACCAAATAACATATGCGATTTCTAAGGGGGCTCTTTCTTTTTGCGTTTATTTTTACATGTTCGATCTCTTACGGACAAGAAGATCTCTTCGCTCAGCTCGGTGATTTACAAGAAGAGGTTCCGTTCGATCTATTGCCAGAACGCATGCTCTTTACGCAACGCTTGTTGTGGGGTGAAAAAGGGCTCATGCGTCTCACAGGACTCTCAGACCTGGATGAAGAACACCGGATGAAGGAGCTAAAACTTCGTAAGACAATGCTCAACGTGCACCAAGTTATAGGCTACGCCACGCTTGCCGGAATGGTGGCGCAAGGCATCATTGGAGGTCAATTGTACAATGGAGATTATTCGCTCTACGATACGCATGAAACCTTAGGCGGTATCGTAACGGCTACCTATTTCACTGGAGCGGCACTTTCTTTATTTGCCCCACCCCCTCTGATTAGTTCCAAAGAGATTGGATTGAGTGGAGCCCGAGCCCATAAATGGCTTGCAAGCGTGCACCTTTCGGCGATGATTGCTACTCAGTATTACAAAGAACGCGATAAGGCGCTCCATCGTGCTTCAGCCTATACGGCCTTTGGAGCCTATGCAGCGGCAACGGTGGTAATAAGATTTAAACAGTGATGAAAAACCTTTATATACTTTTCGCTCTTTTATTTGCAACAGTAGAAAGTTATGCGCAAACGACATTTACACTCGAGAGTTCAAGGATTCAGTACAGCGGATATCATGTTGCGCATGATTGGACGGGGGTTTCAGAGACTGCGAAAGGGATTTTGATTAGCGATGAAGGGCAGCCGTCACGTATTGCGATCAGTATTGCCTTGAACAGTTTTGATTCGAACAGTTCGAATCGAGATTCTAATGCGTTACGGGTCTTAAATGCGTTAAAATTTCCTGAAGTGCGGTTTTACAGCGAAACGATCCGTAAAATAGACGAAGAAACTGTTGAACTTTCTGGATTTTTTGAACTCAACGGATTGCGCAAAGAATACAAAGTACTTTTAAAAGAAGAGTCAGAAGATAAATTTTACCGCCTTTCCGGTGATTTCAAGGTTAACCTGATAGATTTTGATCTTAAATTACCCCGATTTTTGCTTAAACCCATCGATGAAAATATTGACCTAGAGATCGATTTAAAGTTTAAACAAAACAGCTAAAAATAAAGTTTCTCTCTAAAAATCAGGCAGTTAGTTTGCTTGTCTGGTTATATATATTAAATTTACACCAAATACTTTTTATGAGTTTGAATACGAACTCCGTGCCTTTAATCGCCGGCGAATTTTATTTGGAGACTTTTCACAAGCTGTGTGGAGAGCTCAATGGAACCTACCTCAAAGAGGTATACCAGCGTATGGCTCAAAATTTTGAATGGATCACCCCAATTGAGAAGGCAGCAGAAGATTACGCTACTTATCAAGCCTACATCATATCAGATAACGCATATAATGTGGTTTGGGTAGATACAGGGTTCTCTAAAATGACGGGTTACGAAGCCCATGAAATTATTGGTAAAAAACCAAATGCACTTTTGCACGGCCCCCAAACCAAGCAAGAGGATCGAGATGTCTTTAGAAAGAATTTAAAATCAGGAAGTTCCTTTACTGCGCAGATCACTAACCATCGTAAGAATGGAGAGGCATATGTCTGCGAAGTCAAAATTGTTCCTCTTTTCAACGCTTCTAAAGAAATCACCCATTTCTTGGCGCTTGAAAAGGAAGTAGCTTAAGACCCCCTTAATCTAGATTAAGTTTTCAGTCTGTTTTAACACTTACTCGAGTGTGGCTGGCCTATCTTTGGCAAAAACATAAAAACTATGAAAACGATCTATTTAACACTTATCGCAGTTTTAGGTTTAAGCCTAGGAATCAATGCACAAGACATCAACACCTCAGAGAGTTCTTTGAAATGGTACGGTAATGAGATTACTGGAAAACAACACTATGGTGCTTTACAATTTAGATCAGGTTCAATTACCACCTCTAACGGGAAACTTACGGGTGGAGTCTTTGAAATTGACATGACCTCAATTGACGTTCAGGACCTCGAAGGGGAGTGGGCTGAAAAGTTAGAGGGACACCTAAAGGCAGATGACTTCTTCGGTGTTGATCAATTTGCAACAGCCTATTTGGTGTTGACTTCTGTAAAAGAATCTGGAGATGGATCTTTCGCCGCTACTGGAGATTTTACAGTAAGAGGAATTACTCAACCCGTAGACGTGACATTCACCGCTGCAGGTTCAAATAAGATGAATGCCGAAATGACTTTCGATCGTTCAAAATACAATGTGAAGTTCCGCTCAGGAGCCTTCTTTTCTGATTTAGGAGACAAGCTCATTTTAGACGATATCAATGTTGAGGTAAGCCTGGTTTACTAAACCGATTGCTTTGATTGCTTTTGTATCTTTAATGGTGTGAACGCAATCCATGAAATTATACAGGGTCAGCGCCGGTTCTTTAGGACCGGCGCTACCCGTTCTATAGCCTACCGAAAGCAAGCATTGCGACGACTTCTTCAAGAGGTCAATAGCCGAGAAGAAGAGATTATTCAGGCGCTTAAAAGTGATTTGAATAAGGCTCCTTTTGAATCGGTAGCTACTGAAATAAGTTACCTCCAAGCGGAGTTAAAGCATACCTTAAAGCATCTTGAACGCTGGTCTACGCCAGAGCGAAGGTCTGCTAGCTTAGCCTCGTTTCCGGCGCATTCTAAAGTGTTTAAAGATCCCTTTGGAGTAACGCTACACATAGCCCCTTGGAATTATCCTTTTCAATTGAGTCTTACACCGATTGTTTCAGCGGTGGCTGCAGGGAATACGGTTGTGCTTAAGCCGAGTGAATACAGTGCAAAAACCAGTGCGCTACTTGAAAATATGATTGCGAAGGTCTTTGAGAAAGAACATGTGACCGTCATTCAGGGTGATGCAACAGTCAGCCAAGAACTGCTGCGCCACCGTTGGGATTATATCTTTTTCACCGGAAGTGTGGCGGTCGGAAAGATCGTTGCAAAAGCGGCCGCCGAATACATGACCCCAACCACCCTAGAATTAGGGGGTAAGTCACCTTGTATTGTAGATGCCTCAGCACCACTCGATCTAAGCGCTAGACGTATTGTTTGGGGTAAATTTTTGAATGCCGGGCAAACCTGTATTGCCCCTGACTATGTGTTGGTTCACAAAAGTAGCTACCCCTCTTTTTTGGAGGCCTTAAAGAAGGCCATCGAGAATGCATATTCTCAAAATGCAGATCAGAGTGAAGATTACGGTCGTCTCATTCATGAAAAGCATGTAGACCGCATGCAGACCTACCTGAATGAAGCGAAGGTATATTACGGAGGGTCGTTCGATAGAAATACCCGCTACGTTCAACCTACCTTGATAACTGATGTGACGCGAGAGCACCAGGTCATGCAAGACGAAATTTTTGGGCCCCTATTACCGGTTATTCCTTATGAAACAGAGGATGAGATCGATCAATGGTTAGAGGAGCTACCCAATCCGTTGGCCTTTTATGTTTTTTCAAAGAACAAAAAATGGGCTGAAGAACTTTTGGTAAAACACCGTTTCGGGCAGGCTGCGGTCAATGATACCATTATGATGATTGCCGAATCAAACCTTCCCTTCGGAGGAGTGGGTGAAAGCGGACACGGTGTATACCATGCCAAGTACGGATTCGACACCTTTAGCCGAGAGAAACCCGTACTATACAGAGCAACCTGGCTCGATGTTCCATTGCGTTATGCCCCGTTTAAAAACAAACTAGGAGCGCTAAAAAAATTACTGGCTTTAAATCGCTGGTTGAGTTAGCCATTAAATTAAAGAAGCATGCCCACCATTGAAAAAGAAAATTACCTCAAGACGCTCTACAAGTTCGATGAGCGAGGTGAGGGGGTGACCGTTACTGCCCTGAGTAAGGTATTCGGGGTGAGTAAGTCAACGGTATCAAACATGCTCAAAGAAATGGTCCATTTAGGTCTTGTACAGACGCAGGCCTACAAACCTATTCACCTTACGCCAAAAGGCAGAGCACTTGCTACCGAGGTTGTTGCGAAACACCGTCTCATCGAATCTTTCTTAGTAGATGTGATGGGGTTTGAGGCAGACCATGTGCATGGGATTGCAGAAGAGCTTGAACACGTGAGACAGCCTGAATTCTTTAAGCGTATGAGTGAGATGCTCGGCAACCAAAGCCATGACCCTCATGGTACTCCCATACCAGATCACGATTTTTAAAAGGACGTTCAAATGAATAGAGCCACGAACCTTTCGAAATTAAAAAAACGCAATAAACCCTGGGATGTATTGATTATAGGCGGAGGTGCATCGGGTATAGGGGCTGCCATTGATGCCGCTTCAAGAGGCTATAAAACACTGCTGCTCGAGAAATACGATTTCGCCAAAGGTACTTCTTCGCGCAGTACAAAGTTGGTGCACGGTGGAGTGCGTTATCTTCAGAATGGTGATATTTCTTTGGTTATTGAGGCCTTAAGAGAACGCGGTATCATGCGTAAAAATGCCCCCCATTTGGTGCAAGATCTCAGTTTTGTGATCCCCTCTTACGATTGGTGGAATAGTCCTTTTTACGGTATAGGACTCAAGGTTTACGATATGATGGCCGGAAAGCTCGGCTTAGGTCCAAGTACCCTGCTAGATCGGGAGGAGACTCTAGCGCTTATCCCCAACGTTAAGGAAGAAGGGTTGAGAGGTGGCGTGATTTACCATGACGGTCAATTTGACGATGCACGGATGGCTATTTCTATGGCTCAGACTGCAGAGAATCAAGGCGCTACCTTACTAAACTATTGCTCGGTAGACGGTCTCCTAAAGACTGATGAGATGATTCGAGGTGTACGTGCCATGGATGTTTTTAGCGGAGAAGAATTCGATATCGAAGCAAAGGTGGTTATCAATGCCACAGGAGTTTTCTCAGATCAGATCATGCAACTCGATCAGCCAGAAGCAAAGCCCCGGATACGTCCAAGTCAGGGAATTCACTTAGTGTTAGATGCTTCGTTTTTAAAGAGTAAGCATGCCATCATGGTGCCGCACACCACGGATGGAAGAGTGCTTTTTGCTGTTCCGTGGAACGATTATGTCGTGGTCGGGACCACCGATACGGCAGTTGAACATGCCGATTTTGAGCCCAAGCCGCTCAAAGAAGAGATTGACTTCATTCTCGAGAATGCTAGTGCTTACATGACCAAGAAGCCGAAGCGCAAAGACGTGCTTAGTGTGTTTTCGGGTTTACGTCCGCTCGCCGCTTCGGAAGACAATTCAGAGTCTACCAAAGAAGTGTCGCGGCACCACAAGGTCATCGTGAGTACCTCAGGATTGGTAAGCATATTGGGAGGTAAGTGGACCACCTACAGGAAAATATCCGAGGACACCATCAATACCGCCATTGCGGTAGGTGGGCTTCCGGAGCGCAAATGCAATACTGAACTGCTTCCGATACACGGGTTTGATTATGCTTCAAACTGGGACGATCCGATGCATGTTTACGGCACCGATGCCGAAAAGATCAGAGAATTAAGTGACCAAGGAAATGTGTCTCTGAGCGAGGCCTTTTACATCAGCCCAAACATGATCGAATGGGCCTGTCACGAAGAGATGGCCCTTACGGTCGAAGATATGTTGGCGAGAAGAAGTCGTGCACTTTTTCTAAATGCCCAGGCCTGTCTTGATATCGCGCCAGAGGTTGCTAAACTGATGGCCAAGCATCTTAAAAAGAAATCAGATTGGGTAAAAGAACAGCGCCAAGCCTTTGAATCAGTGGCAAAAAACTACCTCATCCGCTAGCGCATAAAGGAAGTATTGAAATACAATTCGGCGCGTGCTACTTTTTGAGCCACTGAGAGCTCTATGGCTTTATTCGGTGAATGAATGGAGGTCTGTAATGGAAGTCAAGTCTGGTAGTTTTTCGTGGATGAGGTGAACCGATACACTTGAGGGCTCTTCCTTGAGGGCGAGCCGAAAGGCTTCGGGAAGTTCTTTTTCTTTGCGATCAGGGTGAATCGGACACTGCTCAAGGGCTCGAGCAAAAGACCCTCCTTCTACTACCGAAAGATTCATGCTCACCATTAGATTTCCATCGGCATCCCTAAAATGGTCAAGCATTTCTACGGCTGGCTTTTCTACAATCTCTACAACGCGGCGGTTTTGGTCAGTGCGTATAAGGGCAAAGCTGCTGATGCGCTCTTCAGAGAATCCTAGAGCTGTTGCTTCATAGGCGATGAGGACATGTGGTGTCTGGCTATGATGTACCGCCTTACCCAAGGCAGTAGCGCTGTAGAGGTTGTCTCCGTTGGCAATAATAAAGCGCTGTTCCTTTAGTTTCGGATAGTGTTGAATGGCTTGAAAAATGGCATCTGCAGTACCTAGAGGTTTTCCGCTCAACGCATCTGGCGCCTGAGGTGCAAAGTGAATGAGATGAGCCGAGGCAGATTCATTTTTCTGGAAGGAGGTTCTCCAATCTAGAAAGGCTTCATTTTCAGGGCTTGTAACGACAATTATTTCGGTCACCCCTGCTTTGAAGGCTTCTAAACAGAGCCTAGACAAAAGTGGCCGTTTTGTTTTACCGAGTGGGATTAATGATTTATGCAGGCTTTGTACTTGAGCTTCTAGGCGATGGTCGCCCAATTGATGGGCTGAGATTTTCATCCGCGACGATCGGCCTCCGGCCATGATAACAAGGGTGGTGTTCATGGTGTGAATTGAATAGGGTAAGCCGCTGATACCCCGACCTCCAAGAGGCTATTTATAATTTGAGGTTGCGATTCACGGTCAGAAACAACAAAGAAACATCCGCCACCGCCAGATCCGATGACCTTCACTGCCTCACCCCCTGCGGCTAAGGCGACTTGCATTTGGTTTTTCATTTGCTCAGTGGTGTTTTGAATGGCTGTTTCTAAATAGTATTGGTGCTCTGCGATAAGTGGAGCAAGCGTGCTACGGTCTGCTTTATTTTCTTTCAAGAGTTTGAGCGCTGAAAGGGTAATTTGGTGGTTGGCTATTGCTGCCTCCCAATAGGTGAAAAGCGCTGAGGGTAGTACGGATTCGAAGCGCTTGATGTCTTCAGGCAGGGCATTGTGGTAATTGCGTTGGGGTTCTTTTTGCTGAACTATTTTTAAGGCTTCAATGGCTCGATTCTTTGCTTGGCTTAAAACACCTACAGTCTCTTTGGCAATGCCAGATTCAACTAAAATGAGATGAAGATCCTTTGGCCGTCCAAGACGGATAGTGGTTTTGGTTGATGGATGAATGACGCGCAAGTCTTCAAGGGCAATGCTGTAATGATCCATGAGTCCACCCGGATCTCCAAAAAACGTCACTTCGGCCTCGTTGGCCCAGTTTGCCAGCTCTTGCGCACTCACCTTGAAGGATCCAAACACTTGGATTAGAAAGCGCATCCAGGCGATAATGAGTGCCGATGAAGAGGAGACTCCTGCGTTTACGGGGATGTCGCTTTCAATCGTGATGCGGTATCCGCTATGGGGTACAATACCTTTTTGCGCTAAGACCGCTAATGACGAAGCCAAGAAATCACCGGTTTGGACCCCTGAAGCTTCAACCGAGAGCGGTAGCTGACGTGTTTCATTTAGGTCGAGCAGCTCAAAAACAAAGGCTTTTTCATCCTGAGGGACGGCCTCGAGAGTGAGATAGCGATTGATACTTGCAGCAATAACCGGAAGCCCGAGGTAATCTTGGTGATCACCAAAGAGGCATATCCGGGCAGGTGCGGTCACACGTATCATTCCCTAAAAATAATCCAAACTGCGCATTCTTTTTTTATCTTCAAGCCAATAGCAGAACTTATGAAACGAAGAGCATTTATTCAGTCGACCACATTAACCGCTACCGCACTAGGTGCGGTACCCATGGCCTGTTCAACAGTTAGCCAATCCATAGGCGAGCGCCCCAGCGATCAATCGTATATGGGCGGATTCTCCGCTGCACCCCTCAAAGAAGTGAGGGCTGCCTTTATCGGACTAGGTTACCGGGGCAAGGGACACCTCGAATTTTTTGCAAGCCTCCCGAATACCAAGGTGGTCGCACTCTCAGATTTGTACGAAGACAATGTTTCAAAAAGCGCCGCTATCTGTGCTGAGGCGACAGGAAACCCTTGCGAGGCAGCTCAGTATTACGGCGATGAAATGGCCTGGAAAAAGATGCTCGAAGAAGTCAAACCCGATGCGGTTTTTATCTCAACCAATTGGACGAATCATGCACCAATGGCCATTGAAAGCATGAATGCCGGTGCACACGCCTTTGTTGAGGTTCCTATGGCGCTCACCATAGACGAACTCTGGGATATTGTAAACACTTCAGAGCGCACCAAGCGTCATTGTATGATGATGGAAAACGTTAATTATTCTCGTGACGAACTCATGTTTCTCAACATGTGTAGACAGGGGCTCATCGGTGAGTTACTGCACGCCGAGGCGGCCTATATACACGAGCTTCGTTGGCAGATGAATGAGGTAGAGCGCGGAACCGGTTCTTGGCGCACCTACCACTACGCGTACCGAAATGGAAATCTGTATCCCACGCACGGACTCGGTCCGGTAGCCCAATACATGAACATCGGAAGAACAGAAGATACCTTTAAACGTCTGACATCTTTCTCTACTCTGGCACGAGGTAGAAAGCGGTTTGCTGAAATGAATTTCGATCCCGATCACAAATGGAACGCCTTGGATTTTAAAGGAGGAGACCTGAACACTTCGCTGATCAAGACACATTTAGGAAGAACCATCATGGTACAGTGGGACGAGACCTCTCCACGCCCTTATACCCGACACAATTTGGTTCAGGGGACTTTAGGGACCTTAGCCGGATTCCCCACACGTGCCGCCTTCGAAGGAGGCCTAGACGGAATTTCAGAAGACCACCACCGATGGATTCAAGGAGAACAGCTTCAAGCCCTTTATGAAAAATACGATCACCCGCTGTATAAACGTTTAAATGAAGCGGCCGCCAATAGCGGTCACGGAGGGATGGATGGCATCATGATGTACCGCATTGTAGAATGCTTGCAGCAGGGATTGCCACTAGATCAGAACGTGTATGAAGGGGCTCTTTGGAGTGCAGTTACCGAACTTAGTGAGCGTTCAGTGGCGCAGGACGGGATGCCTCAAGACTTTCCAGACTTTACTCGAGGAGACTGGACGAAAACAGCTCCGCTTGACATCATCAGCTAGGTCGTCAGTACGTGCCCTACAACCACTAAAATTAGGCCTGTAACCCCTTGTAAAAGGGTAGCAAAAGTGTGGTATTTGTAAGCCTCTGCGACGCTAAGGTTTCCGAATTGAGAAACGATCCAGAAGTAAGAATCGTTGGCGTGAGAAACGGTCATCGCTCCCGTACCCACGGCGATAATCACCCAGACCTTACCCATTTCGCTATCAAGCCCCATCGCTGAGAGTAGCGGAAATACCATCGCACTGGCGGTAATGATGGCCACGGTCGAAGAACCTTGTGCCGTTTTTAAAAACGCGGCGATAAGAAAAACGATAACCAGTCCCCACTGATTTCCTTCAAACCAACTACTCATATAGTCTTGCAGTGAGAGTTTGCTAATGATGAGTCCGAGGGTGCCTCCCATAGCGGTGATCATTAGAATGGGGGCTGCGATCTGAATGCCCTTACTGATACTCTCTGAAAAACTGATCACCCCTGGGGTGTGCAGTAAAGAAAATGAAACGAGCATACCGGCACCCAATGCGAGTGTTGGATCGATAGTGACGGCAGACGAGAAGGCGCTCAGCGCTAAAAGAACAATAGGCAGAAGTATGGGTGCTAAGGATTTTATTAAACTGGGCAGATGAGGAGCTTCTTCTTCAGTTGCTGCAATTTCTTCGTCAGATTCGGGCACTAGACTCAGGTCAACGCGTTTACTCACCCACTGTGCGTAGGCGGCACCCACCAAAACCAATACAAAAGCGATGGGAGCACCCACTACTAAGAGCAGTCCGAGGTTCTCTAGGCCGAGATTGGCTGCAGCTGCGAGTGGTCCTGGGGTGGGAGGTACTAAGGTGTGGGCTGCGAACAGGCCGGTCGACAAGGCAATGGTAAGCGCGAGTAGCGGCACCTTAGATCGACTAGAGAGTTCTTTGTTTAGAGAAGACAAGATGACAAAGGCTGAGTCGCAAAAAACCGGAATCGAGACAATAAATCCTATAGACCCCAAAACATAAGGAAGCGGTAGGCGCTTGAGATAAATCATGAGTGATTGGGCGATGCGCTCGGTGGCTCGGGTGTGTTCCAAAACTACACCTATGATCGATCCGAATACGATGAGTAATCCAATACTGGCTGAGGTTTTGCCAAACCCTTCGCCTAATAGCCCTCCTAGTTTGCCTAGCGGAATCCCAGTGAGAAGGGCGAGTAGAATGCTTGAGACAAGGAGCACAAAAAAGGCAGGCCACTTGAGCTTTGTGGTTCCGTAAATGATCCAGCCGATTACTGCGAGAAGCGCGAGAAGTCCTTGGATCATGATTGAGGCGTGTTAAAGTGAAAATGAAAGGCGCGGGTCACGGCATCTTCGAGAAGGGCTGCCGCGTTTTCTTTGCTCTCTTCTAAACTCATGGGCCCAGTTTGAATACTAAAAACTCCCGAGAATCCATGATCGAAGAGCGGTTGGGCAGCTCCTTTTAAGGCTCCGCAAAAGGCGATCAGGGGCTTACCCATTTCATTGCAACGTTGACCGAGTGCGCTGGGTAATTTTCCGCCAAGTGTTTGAGCGTCGATTTGACCTTCGGCGGTTAGCACTAGGTCGGCATCAGCAATTTTTTGATTGAGTTCAGCTAGGTCGGCAAGCAATTCAAAGCCTGAAACGAGATCAGCTCCGAGTAGGGCGTGGAGTCCTGCAGAGGTTCCCCCAGCGGCGCCTCCTTTAGGCAGTGTACTGCAATCTGTTCCGGTCAGTTGGTGGATATTTTTAGCAAATTGTGACAAGGCGTTTTCGAGTGCCTCTGCGGTTGCACTATCGGCTCCCTTTTGTGGAGCAAAGGTGTGAGTGGCTCCACGAGGCCCGAGAAGCGGATGCTCAACATCGGTCGCAATCTTGAGCGTAAAGTGTGGTACTGCTTCTACATCGATATGCGCAAGTTGCTGAAGGGCAAGTCCACCTGGTTCAAGAAGTTCACCTTCATGATCGCTGAACAGGGCCCCAAGTGCTGATAGTATGCCCGTACCCGCATCGTTGGTAGCACTCCCACCAACGCCGAGGTAAATATCGGTGCAACCTGCATCTAAAGCGTGTTTGATTTGTATGCCTGTACCGTAGGTAGAAGTTACAGCAGGGTTGCGTAATTCGGGCTCAATTTGCCAGAGTCCAGAGGCTTGTGAGAGTTCGATCCATGCGGCAGGTCGGTCTTTGAAGCGAAAGTACGGAGCCTTAATAGGCCGTCCGAGGGCATCAACGGTGCGGGTTTCAACACGTGTTCCGTCAAAAAGGCGTTCGAGTAAGTCGAGCGCTCCCTCACCGCCATCTGAAAACGGCAGCTGCACGCATTCGGTAATCTGAGAAAATGGTGCCAATCCCTTAGCGATTGCCTCGGCGACTTCGGTGGCTGTCAGGCTTTCTTTAAAGGAGTCTGGAACGATGAGAACACGCATTAATGTACGCCAGGCTGTTTTATGCTGAAGCCTTCTTCTGCCTTGGCATCAGCTACCATTTTTTTAACTTTTTCGAGGAGTCCTTTCGCATCGTAGATCACCCCATTGCTGATGGTGTAGTGTACGCCTCCGGCACGCACTACCTCGTTGTCTTCAGTAAGCTTAATGGCTCCTGTACCGTACAGCACCTTGAGATTTTTAAGTGGGTTCTCATTGACAAGAATCATATCGGCCTGTTTACCCACTTCTATACTTCCGATTTGATCGGCTACGCCAAGTGCTTCAGCGCCGTTGAGGGTGGCTGAGCGGATCACTTCAAGCGGATGGAATCCGGCCTCTTGCAACAATTCTAACTCACGGATGTAAGCGAAACCGTATAGTTGAAAGATAAACCCAGAGTCAGATCCTGCGGTAACGCGTCCGCCTCTGTTTTTATATTCATTGACAAAGGTCATCCAGAGCTGGTAATTTTTTCTCCAGTTAATCTCCTGAGAAGTACCCCATTCATGCCAGTACGATCCGTGAGAGATTTTTGAGGGTTGATAGAATCTCCATAATGACGGAAGGGTGTACTCTTCATGCCACTCGGCTCGTCTCGCGCGATGTAAATCGCGGTTGGCCTCGTAAATATTAAAGGTAGGGTCAAGGGTGAAATCGAGGTCGAGCAATTCGTTCATTACCGCGTTCCAACGGTCTGAATAGGGGGCTGCGGCTTGTTCCCACAAACGCCCGGCCTCTTCGAAACGATGCTGCTCGTTTTGGTAATTGTAGTCGGCCGGATAATCTTGAACCGTTCGGTCTTCAAACAAGGCCTCGGGCAGTCCGTACCAGTGTTCCATAGAGGTCAGTCCTGCGCGTGCTGAATGCAGCACATTCCATCGGGCAACACTCATCTGGGCATGATGGCAGGCAGATCCTAATCCCAAACGTTTATTTTCTTCAAGGGCCGCTTGCATAATCTCTGGTGCGGCTCCGAAAAACTTAATACCGTCTGCTCCTTTTTTGGCATTATCACTCACCCATTCGCGTGCCTGCTCGGGGGTGGTAATTTCTTTACTGCCCGATCCGAACCCCGTATAGGCAAAGATGCGTGGAGCAATAATTTCATTGCGTTCGGCCTTTTTCTTGAGATCAAGGGTCCACTCGAGTCCTCTTCCGCTGGGTTCGCGAACCGTGGTGATTCCGTGCGCCAGCCAAAGGCTGAAAACGTAGTCCCAATCTGCGCCCTGTGCTACCCCTCCAATATGCCCGTGCATATCGACGAAACCAGGAAGCAGGTACATGCCTGAGGCATCGATTTCTTTTCCGCCCGGTTTCAGGACAGGTCTACGCTTTTCATTTATTTCTACGCCTGGATATCCTACCACGCGCACTTCGGCAATCTTATCGTCTTCGACAACAACGTCTACCGGCCCTAGCGGGGGTGCTCCATTGCCGTTGATAAGCATGGCACTGCGAATGATCAATTGGTTAAAGGGCCCTTCGGCCAGTTCTTGTGCAGACAGGTTGAACGTTGCTGCTATGAGCAGCGCCAGAATCCATTTTTTCATGGGCTAGAAAATAAAATCAGTATTTAAAAAGTTGCTTTGATCGGCCTCTAAGATATCACGAACCGTTTCTTTATTGACCTCGTTTTCTTTGAAGGCCAAAAACGAGCGTATTGAGAATGAGCGGAGTGCATCGTGCACGCTAAGGGTGGCTTGCCCTGAGTCTTTGCGCCCGGTAAACGGATAAATGTCTGGTCCACGTTGGCAAGCTGAATTCAGGTTCACACGACACACGAGATTCACCAGTACATCGATGAGGTGCGCCAGCTGATTTGGGTCGCGACCGAAAACACTCACCTGTTGGCCGTAATCAGAGGTGGCCATGTCATTTAGTGGAGTGTCAAGATCTTCAAACGAAATAACCGGAATCACAGGGCCAAATTGCTCTTCTTGGTACACGCGCATTTCTCGAGTGACGGGATACAATACCGCGGGCCAAATAAAGTTGTCAAAACGTTGCCCTCCTTTTTCGTTCATGATTTGTGCCCCTTTTGCGAGCGCATCGTCAATCAACTCTTGAATGTAATTCACTTTATTTGGTTCAGGAAGCGGGGTCAGCCAAGCGTTTTCGTCCCAAGGCTCTCCAAATCCTAATGCATCGACCGCAGCACAGAAGGATTCTAAGAAGCGTGCCCTGATCTTTTCGTGAACGTAGAGTATTTTGAGTGCGGTACACCTTTGACCGTTATAGCTAAGGGTTCCAGAAATGCATTCGCTTACCGTTAGATCGAGGTCTGCATCGGGTAAAATAATTCCTGGGTTTTTGGCCTCAAGGCCGTAAACCGTGCGTAAGCGATTGCTTTTGGGATGTAGTTCTTGAAGCGCATTTGCAGAACTACTATGCCCAATAATGGCCAGGGCGTCTACTTTTCCGGTTTTCATGATGGGCGAGGCGATTGATCTTCCGCGCCCGAATAGAATGTTCACGACCCCCTTCGGAAAGCTCTCTTGAAAGGCTTTTAAAAGCGGAGTGATGAGAAGCACACCGTGCTTTGCCGGTTTAAAAAGTGTTGTATTTCCCATGATAATCGCCGGGATGAGCAGACTGAAGGTCTCGTTCAATGGGTAGTTGTATGGCCCTAGGCAGAGCACCACCCCTAGAGGAGCTCTTCTTACGTGAGCGTATACACCCGAGTTTTTTTGAAACTGACCCGCAGCACGATCGAGGTCTTTATAGGCTTCAATGGTGTCGTAGATATAATCTACCGTCCGGTCGAATTCTTTGTAGGCATCTGCCTTGTTCTTAATGATTTCCCACATCAGTAGTTGCACCACTTCTTCGCGTTTGGTTTTCATGCGCTCTACAAATTGCAGCATACATGCCATACGGTCTTTTACCTTCATGGTAGGCCATGCGCCTTTTCCGTGATCGTATGCTTCTAGAGCTGCATCCAAGGCATCTAGAGCTTCTTTTTCACCGAGATCTGGAATCGATCCCAGTCGGGTTTTGGCATAACCTGTTGTAGCCCCATTTAGGGTTGAAAAAACGTCTTGGGTGGCTCCATCCCATTCAAGAAGTGATCCGTTGACTAGGTATGAGCGATGTTCAATGGGTTCTAAGGTGGGTCTCATTCTGTGGGGAGTGCTTTAATAAATTGAGGAGCGCGGCGCACTTTTGTGGCCTGCTCAAAATCATAGGCGATTCCTATGAGTGTGGGTTCTTGGTAGCGGGAGGCGAAAAAATTGACGCCCACTGGTAATTCTCCTACAAAGCCTGCAGGAACGGTAATATTTGGATATCCAGATTGGGCTGCTGGGCTTGAACTTCCCATTCCGAAATGATCTCCGTTGACCACATCGATGGTCCACGCGGGTCCTCCGGTTACCCCCATAATGGCATCGAGTTCATGTGAGGTAAGGGCATTATCAATCGCAGCTCTTGAATTCATAGTTACTGCCTCAAAGGCCTCAAGGTATTCTTGTTCTTCTAGCGAACCCATTGCTGCAGCACGCTCTAAATGTTCTTGACCGAAAAAGGGCATCTCTTCGGCCGCGTTTTCTTTATTGAATGCAATGAGGTCTTTGATAGTCTTTATCGGGCTGTCGGGCCGTGAGGCAAAATAAGTGTTCAGTCCGTCTTTGTATTCGTAAAGCATCAAGGTGTACGAAGCGCGTCCTATCTTCGATCTTTCAGGAAGTTCAATGTCGCGGATCACGGTGGCACCCTGCGCTTCAAGTGTCCTAACAACTTCCTCTAAAATGATATCTACTTTTTCATGGTTTCCGAAGGTACCTTTTAGAATCCCGATACGTTTTCCTTCTAATGCGCTATCGTCTAAAAACTGTGTGTAATCTGCATGAAGCTTTGCATCTGCAGTGGCCTTGTCGCTGGGGTCTACTCCGGCCATAGCGCCCAATAATACCGCTGCATCAGCTACCGTGCGCGCCATAGGACCCGCTGTGTCTTGTGTTTCTGAGATGGGGATAATGCCGTCACGACTGACCAAACCAACAGTGGGTTTGATCCCTACTACCCCATTGGTTGAAGAGGGACATACAACAGAACCGTTGGTCTCTGTTCCAATGGCTAGTGCGGCAAAATTCGCCGACACGGCGGCTCCTGAACCTGAACTTGATCCACAAGGGCTACGATCTAACACATAAGGATTACGTGTTTGTCCTCCTCGACCTGACCATCCACTCGAAGATCGCGTCGAGCGAAAATTGGCCCATTCTGAAAGGTTCGTTTTCCCTAATATGATGGCGCCAGCTTCACGCAAACGTTTTACCACAAAGGCATCGTCAGGAGCAGGTCCGTAGGTTAAAGCCAGTGATCCGGCGGTAGTGAGCATTTGATCCCCGGTATCAATGTTGTCTTTGATCAATACGGGTATACCGTGTAAAGGACCTCTCACTTGACCAGATGCGCGTTCTTCGTCTAAAGCACGGGCGATACCGAGTGCATCTGGATTGACTTCAATGACGCTATTGACGGCATCATCGTAGGCGGCAATACGATCTAGGTAATACGTGACTAAAGTTTGCGCACTTAAGGTGCCGCTGCGCATGCCCTCTTGAAGTTCTGCAACGGTTGCCTCTTCAAGATTTATTGGTGCTATATTTTCATTTGTAGCGCAAGACCAAATCATTGCAAGCCCAATCAGGCTCAGCATTTTATTGATTATAGATCGATTCATTCAGCATTCATTTTTAACATTTGATAAGGTAGTGAAAAAAATGAATGAAGCCCTTTACTGCCGGATCAGTTTCTGGGTGACGCGGGCTAAAACTTATATCGCGCAACCCTTTGAACGAATGTCTTTCTGAATTCGCTAACTTTCATTCAAAACCACTCAAATGAAGACATATTTGTTTCTCTTTTCTGCTCTATTCATAACCGGGTTTTTAGCCTTAAACGCACAAGATTATACCTCGGTAGCGGCCAAGTTCGAATCTGAGGTTGCGCGCTTTGAGTCGTTGCAGTCGGTAGACGAACCTCTGATCATTTTTACGGGGAGTTCTAGTGTTAGATTGTATAAGAATGTGGCGGAGCTTTCAGATGAAGTGACAATTTTAAATACAGGAT
>Ga0181561_10001212_pt1 | contig 22781 bp, 23 predicted proteins | sample 011ome_19_FD_133760 | JGI IMG/M metagenome (GOLD analysis project Ga0181561, IMG submission 133760) | Coastal salt marsh microbial communities from the Groves Creek Marsh, Skidaway Island, Georgia - 011510BT metaG (megahit assembly) | ecosystem: Environmental > Aquatic > Marine > Intertidal... | reverse complement strand
GCTCTTCGTCCTATTCTACGTACCATCGGTACGGAAGAAGGCATGCGTAAAGCAGCGGGGATGTACATCTTGCTTACCAAGCGTGGGCCTATGTTCTTCGCCGATACCACGATCAATCTAGACCCTACTGTAGAGGATTTAGTACAAATGGTATTGAACGTTGCAGATACCGTTAGAAGAACGAATATCACTCCGAAGGTTGCGTTATTGAGCTATTCTAACTTTGGCTCGAGCAACGGTCCGGATTCTAAGAAAATGGCCAAAGCCAGTGCCATTTTGCGTAAGGAGCATCCGGAATTGATCGTAGATGGTGAAGTACAAGCCAACTTTGCATTGAATCCAGAGTTGCTAGAAGAGCGCTTCCCATTCTCGGACCTTGTTGGCCACCGTGCGAATGTGTTCATCTTCCCGAATCTAGCATCCGGAAACATCACCTACAAAATGCTACAGAGTTTTGGTGCAGCGGAAGCTATTGGCCCAATGCTGATCGGTACCAAAAAGAGTGCACATGTTTTGCAGCTAGGTGCTTCTGTTCGCGAAATCGTGAACATGGCTACGTTAGCAGCGGTGGATGCTCGTACGAGAAAATCGTAAGCAACTATTAGAGCAATGTATAGAGCAGTGGCCTAGAAGGCGCTGCATCGTTTTCGAGGGGTGCTACTTGTAGATTGAGCAGGTAGCGCCCGTCTTGAACATTCATGGGGATATGTACCAATTCTGTAATGGTTCGGTGCAAGGTTCGCTCCGGTGTCGGTCCCCAAAAGCTCTTATGACAAGCCAAAGCTCCTCCATCTTCTTCTTGGTCTACACTAGGCTGATCTATCAATAGGTGGTCGATGCCGTGATCTCTTAGGAATGCTCCGATCTCAGCATCTAAATAAGGCCAGTCCGTATTGCTGTAGTTTCTAGTAGGAATTTCAGATGAGCAATCGGTGCGAATGGCAATCGCGGTAACCCCCTTCAATATTCCTTGTACCTCGGCATTATCCCAGCTCTTTTTAAAAGCCTCAAAAGACACTTTTTCCTCGCCAACTTCTGGGGTTAATACAGCAATCAAAGCAAAGGGAGATTTAAAATGCTGGTGAACGCTATAGCGCTCTAAGCTGATGTGCCCCGCGGTTTCGGTATGAGTACCATGGGCGTGTGGATTAAAATGAACGTTGAAAAAGTTAACGCCATTCCCTGCTGCTACTGAGCCCGTCCAATCTCCAAGCACTACCGGTTCAAAACGCGGCGCATCGATGTACCAGGCACGAGCAACATCACCTACGGAAAGGCTAAGGTCTGCGACAGGACTGGTGAGGTCTACTTTGTAAGATTCCGACGATAATTCAAGTGTAACGATCATAATAATTCTTCTAAGAAAAGATTGGCAATGATCTGATCACTGCGCATCCATTTTTCAGGTAGTATTTTGTAGCCATCGGGTAACGGGAATAGATCGCCTCGACTCATCGCTGCTTCTACATTGCCCAATAGCTGATTCTTGACCGCAATAGGGATGTCTTTGGGTAAATCACGTTGGTAACGAAAGCCCTCCGCAGTTCGAAGTCGTACCATTAAGCGCTCATTTATTTGCTCCGTGATAGTCAATTCCTCAACCTCCGGAGCCTCATTTTTACTGTAACGGCTATTGTTACTTACGTTCCAAAAACGATGTTTTCCATCAAAGCTATGTGCTCCTGGACCAATTCCTAAATAAGGTTCATAGCTCCAGTAGTGACGGTTGTGCACGCTGTGTTGATTAGGCTTACAAAAGTTGGACAGCTCGTAATGGTCATAACCGTGTTTATGGGTCCACTGTCTTAGGTACTCAAACTGTGCTAGAACCACATCCTCGTCCGGTAGTGAGACCTTTCCAGTACTAACTTGGTGCGCTAGGGCTGTATTTGGCTCTACTGTTAGGCTGTAACAGCTAATGTGATTAGGATTGTATCGAGCGGCGATAGCAAGGTTGTCGTACCAGCTCTGGAGGCTTGAGCCGACCATTCCATAGATCAAATCGATGGAGAAATTCTGAATTTTTGAAGCTTTGATGAGCTCTAGAGCTTTATGAGCCCCGGCGCTATCGTGTACTCGATTACACGCCTTTAGTTCCGCATCATCAAAACTTTGAATACCAACACTTAGTCGGTTGATACCGGCTTCGTGCCACTGCTCTAATTTCTCGGCGGTGATGTCGTCGGGATTAGCCTCAAGAGTTACTTCGAGCTTCTTTGCTAACGCGAAATAGTGACGTGCACTATTGATCAATTTCGCTAATTCCTCCGTGCTTAAGATACTTGGGGTCCCTCCGCCAAAGTACAGACTCTTCACTTGAAGTGAATTCCAAGGCGTACGCAGTCCTCGCATTTTCATTTCTGCGTGCATTTGAGTCAACACATCTTCTTTTGTTTTTAAACTGGTTGAGAAGTGAAAATCACAATAGCTGCAGGCTTGTTTGCAGTAAGGAATGTGGAAATAAAGTGAGCTTTGGATCATTAGGCTAAGGGCAATACAATTTTAAAGGTAGTGCCTTTATCCGGATTACTTTCCGCTAAAACAATCGAGCCGGAGTGGTATTCTGAAATGATTCTTTTTGCTAAACTCAAGCCAAGTCCCCAACCTCTTGTTTTTGTGGTGAATCCGGGTGAAAATATTTTTCTTTGAAGCTTGGAAGGTATGCCTCTTCCAGTATCTCTTACTTGAATAATTACTTCATAGTTCAAGCTCTTTGCGCTTACAGCAATAACCCCTTCTCCTTCGAGAGCGTCGGTAGCGTTCTTGACTAAGTTTTCAATCACCCAACTCATTAGCTGTTCATTGTGTAAACGCTGCAGTCCGGGCTCAAGATCCATATCGAGTTGAATCTTGCGTCCCATGCGTTTGCTCAAATAAGTCAACGTATTTTCTAATGTGTCGGTCAGATCTAGTTTGGCCAATTCAGGCTGACTCCCAATCTTACTAAATCGTTCGGTGATAGCCGATAAACGGTCGATGTCCTTTTCCATCTCTCCAAAAGCCAGCTCTTTGGGATATTGCTCTTTTAAAAACGCAATCCATCCCAATAAGGCGCTCAACGGGGTGCCGATCTGATGTGCCGTCTCTTTTGCCATTCCCGTCCAAACCTTATTTTGCTCGCTCCTGCGTGCATTAGAGAATGCCATATAGCTAATGAGCATGTAAATGGAAATCACACCCAGCAGTAAAAGAGGGTAGTACCTGAGTTTGGTCAGTAAGGTGGAACCTTTGTAGTAGAGGTAGTTGGTCTGACCGTCTCCAAAGCTGTTTTCGAGCATTTGTCCACTTTCTTTGAACTCGACGAGTTTTCGCTCTAGAAATCGAGCCAATTTTTCCTCGTTGCCCTCCGGCACATTCAGGTTGCGGTGCGCAATAATAGTTCCCTGACCATCGGTCAAAAGCACCGGTATGGTTTTGTTGTTTTGAATAATCTCTGAGTAAAATGCCAAATTCTCTTCGTCCTTGGCACTGAAAACAGCTTCGACCGCTTGAGCCCAAACGCGAATTTTACGCTCTTCTTCAAGCCGTAGTTCTTTTAAAAAAGTTTCGGTGTAGAGCAGGGAAACGACGCCAATGATAACACCTGATGCAATCAGCACCACTTTCCACCAAATTTTCTTACTGTACACATCTGTATTCATGCCACTAATCTAGTGGTTTCTTTGCTACATTTGCTGCATGTCAAGAGCATTAGTCATCATTCCTACCTACAACGAAATTGAAAACATTTACCATATGTTGGATACGGTTATGTCCGTGCCCATTCAGACAGATGTATTGATCGTTGACGACGGGTCTCCAGACGGCACTGCAGATGCGGTTCGTGAAAAAATGGATGAATATCCGGGGCGTATTTTTTTAGAAGAACGCCAAGGAAAGTTGGGGTTAGGCACAGCCTATATTCATGGCTTTAAGTGGGGCTTAGCACGGGCATATGATTACCTCTTTGAGATGGATTGTGATTTCTCGCATGATCCAAACGATTTGCCTAAACTTTTGAAGGTTTGTGAGGGAGGAGCACATGTGGCGATCGGCTCGCGTTATGTCACTGGAGTGAATGTAGTGAATTGGCCAATGAGTAGGGTGCTACTTAGCTACTTTGCAAGTGTATATGTTCGTTTTGTGACGGGTATGCCTGTTCAAGATGCTACCGCCGGATTCAAATGCTACAGAAGAGAAACACTCGAGGCGATCAACCTCAATAAAATACACTTTGTCGGCTACGCATTTCAGATTGAAATGAAGTTTAAGGTTTGGCAGAATGGCATGAAATTGGTTGAAGTACCTGTGATATTTACCGACCGCACAGAAGGTGAAAGTAAGATGTCTAGCGGCATTATTAAGGAGGCGATTTTTGGTGTTATCAAGCTGAAAATCAGGAGCCTTTTTAGAAAAAGAAATTGACCAAAAAACAAAACATGCATAAGTCATATTTGATTAAGAATGCACGCATCGTAAATGAAGGAGAGATTCTTGAAGGCGATGTGCTTGTTGAAAATGGACGTATCGCCAAGATTGATACCAGTATCGGTCCGAAGAACGGCAATGTGACCATCATTGACGCCGAGGGCAAGTATTTGCTTCCAGGGATTATTGACGATCAAGTTCACTTCCGCGAACCGGGTCTTACCCACAAGGGTGATATCTATTCAGAGAGTCGTGCTGCCGTAGCCGGTGGTATCACTTCGTACATGGAGCAGCCCAATACCAAACCTGCCGCTACTACCATTGAAGAGCTTGAAAAGAAATATGCTCGTGCTGCTCAAGTTTCATTAGCAAACTACAGCTTCAACATGGGGGCCTCAAACGACAATCTTGAGGAGCTTAAAAGAGTGGATAAGCGTACGGTCTCAGGAATTAAGATTTTCATGGGTTCTTCCACTGGAAATATGCTTGTAGATCAACAGAAAACTTTAGAAGGAATCTTTCAGCTTGACCACCAATTGATCACCCATTGTGAAGATGAGGCTACGATAAAGGCGAATCTAGCGAAGGCGAAGGAGCAATACGGTGAGGATATTCCGATGCGTATGCACCCGGTGATTAGAGATGAAAAAGCCTGCTACCTCAGCTCTAAGACAGCTGTGGATCTAGCAAATAAATACAACAGTAGATTGCACGTCTTCCATATCTCTACGGCTATAGAGACGGGCCTCTTCACGAATAAAATTCCTCTGGAGAAGAAGCGTATTACTTCTGAAGTTTGTGTGCACCATTTGTGGTTTGATGACAGTCAGTACGATACCAAAGGAAGCTTGATCAAATGGAATCCAGCGGTGAAAAGTGCGGCCGATAGAGATGGATTATGGAAGGCACTTTTGGATGATCGCTTAGATGTATTGGCGACAGATCATGCCCCGCACACTCTAGAGGAAAAACAAAACCCTTATTTGAGTGCGCCATCGGGCGGTCCTCTGGTTCAGCATTTTTTACCTGCAATGATGGAAAAGGTGCATGATGGCACACTTTCGATTGAGAAAATGGTAGAGAAGATGTGTCATAATCCGGCCATTCTATTCCGTGTTGAAGAGCGTGGATTCATTCGTGAGGGATACCATGCTGATTTAGTCTTGGTGGAGCCGAACCGTCCGTGGAGTGTGAATAAGGAGAATATCTTGTCGAAATGTGGATGGTCTCCTTTCGAAGGCACTTTGTTCAAGAGCAAAATTACCCACACATTCGTCGGAGGACATTTGGCCTATAACGAGGGTAAATTTGACGAGAGTAAGCTAGGAGAACGATTGCTCTTTAATCGCGACTAATTGGAGTATGATGTTTCGTAGAATAGTATTCGTAGGACTGTTGATGCTGCAATTTGCATGTTCACGTCCTGTTGATCCTATTCCATCGGATATTATTTCTCCTGATAAAATGGTCCCAATTTTAGTGGATGTACACTTGGTGGAAGGAGCGAGAAATGGCTCGTTAATCCTAGGAGACACGAATCAAATAGAGGATTACTACGCTAAAATTTATCAGAAGTATAGGGTAAGTGAGGCTGACTTTAAAACCAGCTTTGCCTTCTACAGCGATCACCCTGATCATTTCATTCCCATATACGAACGCGTCGTCGATTCTTTGAAAATTAATGGAGCGCTTATTGCAAAGAAAGGGGTAGAGATAGATCACGACCCATGATGCGCACACTAGTTATTCTTTTGGTACTGCTTTGCTCTTGGACCTTCGCCCAGGAGAAGGAGCTGGTTTTATCAGCTTCTGGCGCTACATCCTATCCTTGCAGCTTAGCTTTTGAGATTCTAGCAGAAGATGGGGCAGTGGTTCGCGCAGGATTTGTGGAACTTGAGAGTCCTCGAGCTCAAGCAGTGATCACAGCCAAGCTTCCCTCGAAAATTGCCGTGCAGGTCTATGAAGATGAAAACCGCAATCAAAAACTCGACCGCGGATTTTTTACTCAACCCCTAGAGCACTATGGGTTCTCTAAGGATGCATGGTCGCCACTTTCGAAGCCATCTCTAGAAGAAATGTTGATCGATGTTACAGGCCATCGATCCCGTCTTCACATCAACCTGCGTCATGTGGGTTCTCTTAAATAGTAGAGAGAAACTCCAATAGCATTTTTGAAAACTCTTCACGTGCTTCGGCATGCACCCAATGCCCAGCTTCGGGTATCGAAAGGATTTCGGCATTAGGGAATAGGTCGTAAATGGCATCGTGATCGGACGCTAAAATATAGCCACTTGTACCTCCTGCAATAAATAGCGAAGGGGCATCGAAATAACCGTGCTCAAGAGGCTCACCGACCATGCTAAGATTAGCCTCTAGTGCGTCTAGATTAAACCTCCATGCCAATTCCTCTTTAGTTTTCCAATACAAGCTCTTCATGAAGAAAGCTATAATGCCAGGACTGTCGATACGGCTTTTTAGCACACTTTCGACTTCTTTTCGAGATCGCGCCAGTGAAAAATCCACACTTCGCATCGCATCGATAAAGCCTTGGTGATGGATGGGATATGCTTTTGGGGCAATATCAACTACAATCATAGCTCTGATCATAGCGGGCATTCGAACGGCGAAATTCATAACCGTTTTACCGCCCATACTGTGACCAAGAATGACCGGCTTTTCTAAGGCATGTTCTAGGATGTACGCCTCAAGATCTGCGGCCATAACATCATAGCCGTGTTCTGGGTGATGCGGGCTCCGACCATGGTTGCGCTGGTCTACAGCGTGCACTTGCCATCCGTGTTGTGCCAAAATCTTTGCATGGGTAGCCCAATTATCACTCATGCCAAACAACCCATGAAGAATAATCAACGGGTAGCCCTCTCCGTATATTTTTGAATGGAGTTTTACCGTTTCCATGTCGTTGGGTTGAGTTGATTCAGGTATTGCTGAATAGTATTGTGTAAGCCGAGGTACAAGGCATCAGAGATAAGTGCATGTCCGATGCTTACTTCGTCGAGATTACCGTGTAATTGAGCGGCGAAAAAGGCTAGGTTTTCCAGGCTGAGGTCGTGACCAGCATTGACACCTAAGCCGATCGAGCGGGCATGGGCAGCGGAAGTTACATAGGGTGCTACCGCAGCTTCCCTATTTTCCGAATAGCCCACCGCGTAGCTTTCTGTGTATAGTTCGATACGGTCTGCACCAATGGCTTTCGCACCATCGATAAGTTTTAAATCGGTTTCGATAAATACGGAAGTTCGAATTCCAGCTTCCTTGAAAGTACCAATGACTTCTTCAAGCAGTTCTTTGTGGGTAATAGTGTCCCATCCAGCGTTCGAAGTGAGTACTCCTGGAGGATCCGGAACTAAGGTGACTTGTGCGGGCTTATTATTCAAGACCAATTCAATAAACTCCTTATTCGGATATCCTTCGATGTTAAATTCTGTAGTTACCGCTGGAGCAAGAGCTTCCACGTCGGTATAGCGTATGTGTCTTTGGTCAGGGCGAGGGTGCACAGTAATGCCCTGCGCACCAAATCGTTCACAGTCCAAGGCAACTTGCAATACATTGGGCACTTGTGAGCCACGTGCATTTCGCAAGGTTGCAACTTTATTGATGTTTACGCTGAGTTTTGTGTGATTGTTCATACCTGCAAAGCTAAAGAAAAGGCCTATGTTTGTTGTGAAATGACACAAGAATCCACACACATAGAACCGATAAAGGCACTCACCCAGGAATCCTTGGTGGTAGAGGCTTTGGACCGAATGGAAGAGCACAAAGTGAGTGAGCTCCCATTAGTGGACCACGATGGGCTCTACTTAGGATTGCTGACGGAAGATGCACTTCTCGATGCGGAAGATGAAAATGCTTCTGTCACTCAGGCCTACAACCCTGCGCACGCACCCTTTGTTCGTGGCACGGCGCATCCTTTTGAGATTTTAGCTCTTGCGACCCAATTTCGATTAACCCTCATCCCGGTTGTCGACGATAAAGGAACCTTCATTTCTGCTTATTTACTAAGCGACGTCGTTGAGTTTTTTAGAGGTACGCCGACCTTGATGCAGCCTGGTGCTATTGCGGTGTTTAGTGTCGACAAAGCACAATATTCTATGGTCACAGTGAGCACTGTGGTGGAACAGAACGATGCAAAAGTTCTCGGGCTTTGGCTGGTTGAGCCTGATGCTCCAGGAATGATTAAATTTATCGTGAAATTGAACACGGAACACAGCGCTCCAATCGTGCAGAGTATTGAGAGATACGGGTACGAGTTAGATGGACTCTACGGTGATTTGACTTTCGAGCAGGATTACCAGAACCGTTACGACCACTTGATGAATTATTTGAAGTACTGATGAGAATTGCGCTATTTGGCAGAAGCCCGAAAACTCCAGATTTGCCGTATTTGGAAATCGTGATGGAGAAACTCCATGAAGAGGGAGTTGCGATGACGGTATATGCTCCGATGAAGCAGGCCTGCGATCAAATCCGTGACGAAGAGTTTGCAGACTTGCGATTTTCAGTCTTCAATGATGCTGAGGAGCTGGATGCTTTCGATCCGGATTTCCTCATCTCCCTGGGGGGTGATGGAACCATTCTCGAGGCCACAGTACTCATTCAAAGCAAAGACATTCCGATTTTAGGTATCAACATGGGAAGGTTAGGCTTTTTAGCAAATGTGGCCAAAAACAATATTGAAACATCGCTCGATGCTCTGTTTAGCGGCCGTTTTCAGCTGGATTTTCGCTCTTTGCTTCAGGCGCGTACCTCGTGCAACCGAATCATGAAGCCCAACTTTGCGCTCAATGAAATTACCCTTGCTAGAAAGGAAACCACGAGCATGATTACTGTGCATACCTATTTGAACGGCAGTTACTTAAATAGCTACTGGGCAGATGGTTTGATCATCAGCACGCCTACCGGTTCTACGGGCTACAGCCTTTCTTGTGGAGGACCAATCATTATGCCGAACAGTGAGAACTTCGTGCTCACACCGATTGCCCCGCACAATTTAACCATGCGGCCATTCGTTATTTCGGATAACAACACCTTGCGTTTGCGTGTTGAAAGTAGAGAACACGAGTTTTTGGCTTCTTTGGACAGTCGCATGCACAGCTTCGATACAGATACCGAACTATTCATTCAAAAGGCCGATTTCAGAGTGGCTTTAGTTCAAACCGAGCTACAAGATTTCTCTACTACCATGCGCAATAAACTCAGCTGGGGACGCGATTACAGAAATTAAATGAAACGTACACTTCTCTATTTATGGGTACTGCTGCTCAGCAGTGTATCGCTTTGGTCTCAATCTTACGAAATTGGTATTGGAGCAGGCGGCACCTTGTTTCACGGGGATGTCGGTGCTGTTGGCATGAATGCAGTGCAAGGCTATGGTTTTTTACCGAGTCAACCCTATGCTAATGTGACTTTACGTCGCCAATTTAATTGGCACTGGAGTACAAGAATGAACTATTATCGTGGCTATCTTGAAGCGAATGACCTTCGGGCCAAAGATGATTTTAAAAGCCATCGCGCCATTGCTGTGCGCACGGAAGTCTCCGAATGGTCCATGATGACCGAGTTCAATTTCTGGCCGTACACCACAGGGTCGAAACACAAGAAAACGTTCTATCTATTCGCCGGTTTAGGCATCACCAGCTACAATCCACAAGGGGAGTGGAACAATGAATATGTAGATCTACGTCCGCTTGGAACCGAAGGACAGCAGACGGATCTTACGAACCAGCTTTTTTACGGTAACACCACACTCACAGTGCCTTTCGGTATAGGCTACCGTCAATCTATTGGCAGGGACTGGAGTATAGCAACAGAAATAGGTTGGCGCCGCTATGGTTCCGATTACATTGACGATACCTCTGGTGATTATGTGAATTCTTTGGACCTCTTAGACGAGCGCAATGCCCAAGCGGCCTATTTCTCAAATCCTGGAAATGTAGCTTATGTTCCCGGACTTGCTAGAGGTAACGCCAATACGAGAGATTGGAGTATTTTTGCCGGAGTAACCATTTTCTATAACCTAAGTCCACGAGATGAACGCTGCAGTGCATTCTAAAGTATTTGAAGAAAACCGCCTGAAGGCAGGTCTTGACCCTGAGAATATGCCTAAACACATTGCAGTCATCATGGACGGCAATGGGCGTTGGGCCAAAAAGCAGGGGTTTATGACACGCGTCCGCGGCCATGAAGTAGGGGTGGAGGCTTTGCGCCGCATAACCACCGCTTCAGCAGAATTGGGTCTGGATTATTTGACCGTGTATGCCTTTTCAACAGAAAATTGGAACCGTCCAAAGACGGAAGTAGATGCGTTGATGAACATCCTCATGTCGGCTCTAGAGAAGGAATTACCCACACTTCAGGAAAACAACGTTCGACTAAATGCGATTGGAAATATAGATTCGTTACCGTCAAAAGCAAACAAAAAGTTAATCTCTGTCATCGATGCCACATCCAAAAATGATGGGTTAACTTTGACGCTTGCATTGAGTTACGGCTCGCAAGATGAGATGGTTCAAGCTTTTCGTAAAGTAGCAGCAGAAGTTGCAAGTGGAAAGTTGAGTCCAGAGGAGATTAAAGAGGAGCATATTGAGCAACACTTGTTTACCGCAGGTATGCCGAATCCTGATTTGTTAGTACGAACCTCTGGAGAGCAAAGAATCAGTAATTACCTGCTTTGGCAACTGGCTTACGCAGAGTTTTATTTTACTCCCATCTTGTGGCCAGATTTTGATGCGGAAGGATTGTACGAAGCAATCGCCGCTTTTCAAAAGCGCGAGCGTAGATTCGGACAGACTTCAGAACAGCTAACGGCAAAGTAAGAAGATGAAGAATATTTTTTGGGCACTTGTATTGGCTTGTTTTTCGGTCGGGGCACACTCTCAGACTGTGGGAACGGGTGATTTTAATCTAATACCGGGTGTAGATTATCAGATTGGTGGTATTACCGTAACGGGCAGCCAAAACTTGGACGCCAACGTGGTGATTATGTTGACCAACTTACGCGTCGGTGATGATATTCAGTTCCCAGATCCTAAAATTTCAGATGCCATTCGTACCCTCTGGCGTCAGCAGCTCTTTGAAGATATTACCTTCAAGGTGGTCAACAAGAGTGGTAAGAAAGTTTACCTAGATATCCAGCTCAAAGAGCTTCCTAAGATGAGTAAATACTACATCGTAGGAGTCAAGAATTCATGGAAAGATGATATTCGCGAAGACCTTGGACTTCGCGCCGGGAAGGTCGTAAACGAGAATCTTGTGGTGATGAGCCGCAATAAGATCAAGAAGTACTTCCGTGAAAAAGGGTATTTGAACGCAGATGTTGATGTCGTTCAACAAAAAGACACTGCCTTCAACAATGCGGTTATTCTTGGTTTTAAGATTAAGACCGGGGCACGCGTAAAGATTGAGGATATCGAGTTTGTTGGCAACGAGGCGGTGAGCGACAAAGTCTTGCGTCGTGCAATGAAGAACACGAAGATCAAGGGTAAAGCGCTTTTCAAGGTTTCAAAGCTTCAAAAGAAAGAATACAGAGATGACCTAAAAGCGGTGGTGGCCAAATACAATAGCATGGGTTACCGCGATGCGCGCATCGTTCGTGATACTTCGTGGGACGTCAATGAAGAATTGATTCATATTAAGATTGATATTGAGGAGGGTCGTAAGTACTACTTCGGAGATATTACTTTCATGGGGAATACAAAATACGAGACCCCACTACTCCAAAGCATATTGAAGATTTCAAAAGGTGATGTGTATGATTCACAACACCTAACAGAGCGCGTAAGCTTTGATCCAAACGGAAATGATGTTGCCTCTGTGTATTTGAATAATGGATACCTCTTCTCACAGGTGGTTCCTATTGAAAAGCGCGTGGTAAACGATACTATTGATATCGAAATCCGCATTCAGGAGGGACGTCAAGCTACGATTCGCAAGGTGAGTATCTCAGGTAATGAGCGTACAAATGATCACGTGATTTACCGTGAGGTTCGTACCAAACCAGGCGATTTGTTCTCAAAAGCGATGATTCAACGTACCATTCGTGAACTCGCGCAGTTGGGGTACTTTGATCAAACGCAAATAGGCGTGAACCCCGTACCTGATCCACAGACAGGAACGGTAGATCTTGAATACACGGTAGTGGAGCGCTCTACTTCGCAGTTAGAATTGCAAGGAGGTTGGGGTGCTGGCCGAGTGGTAGGTACCTTAGGTCTGAACTTCAATAACTTCTCTGCTAAAAATATCGGCAACAAGCGCGCATGGCAGCCTTTGCCTACGGGTGATGGACAGACCATAAACATTCGTGCGCAGTCGAACGGTTTGTTTTTCCAGAGTTACAACGCATCGTTTACGGAACCTTGGTTGGGAGGGCGTAAGCCGAATAGTTTCACAGCTACGGTTTATCACAACGTACAAACCAACGGTGTGGAGCGTTCGAATCCGAACCGTCAAAGCTTACTGATCACAGGGATTAACTTTGGACTAGGACAACGCTTGAAGTGGCCAGATGATTACTTTACCCTGTACCAAGGCCTCGAGTTTAGACGTTTCAATCTGGACAATTTCCCAACAGGATTCTTGGATTACACCAAGGGTATCTCTAACAATGTGAATTACCAATTCACCTTAGGCCGTAACAACACGGACGTGCCTATTTTCCCAACCCGAGGTTCGCAGATCAGCTTCAGTGCGGAATTGACCCCGCCATTCAGTTTGTTGCGTGATGATATCGACTATAAATCGTTATCATCTGAAGAGCGCTTTAAGCTCGTTGAGTACCACAAATGGAAGTTAAAAGCCGACTGGTTTGCGCCGATCACTTCGAAGTTTGTACTCCGCACCCATGGTGAATTCGGTTACTTGGGTAGCTACAACAAAGATCTTGGCTTGCCGCCGTTCGAACGTTTTTACGTAGGTGGAGATGGTTTGACCAATTTCGTCATCGACGGTCGTGAAATCATTGGTCTTCGCGGATATCAGAACAACTCTATAACACCTGCCGGTGGTGGAGCACTCTACAACAAATACATTTTGGAAGCGCGCTACATCATTGCGAACACACCAAGTGCTCAAGTTTTCCCGCTACTCTTTGTTGAAGGAGGAAATAACTATGACAATTTTTGGGACTACCGCGCGTTTAGTCTAAAGAGAAGTGCTGGTGCCGGTCTGCGTATTTACATGCCAATGTTCGGCTTGATGGGTGTTGATGTAGCTTATGGTTTCGATCCGGAACCAAATGGAGCTGCAGCAAGCGGTTGGCAGACGCACTTTATCATTGGTCAACAATTCTAAAAATATTTTACCTTCGCCGCCATGCTACGTTGGACTACTTTGTTTTTTGCCTTAATACTCTCAAGCACGCTGTTTGCACAGCGCTACGGGGTAGTGGATACAGAGTATATATTGCGTAGTATGCCGGAATATTCGCAGGCGCAAGCCCAGCTCAACAAGCTCAGCGAACAATGGGCGGGTGAGGTTAGTGCATCACAAAGCGAATTAGAAAGTTTGAAGGACGCCTTAGCGGCGGAGCGCATTTTGCTTTCACCTGATAAACTAGAAAAAAGACAACAAGCCATTACGGCGAAGCAAGCAGAGATAATCTCCTTGCAGCAAAAATACTTCGGACCCGAGGGAGAGCTCTTCACCAAGCGCGCTCAACTCGTGCAACCTATTCAAGACAAAGTATTCGGTGCGGTTCAAGCCGTGGCGCGTAAGCGTAAACTGGAGCTCGTCTTGGATAAGAGCAGCAACAGCGGTGTATTGTTTGTCGATAAGGACAAAGATTACAGCGACGAAGTGTTAAATAGTTTAAAGCGATAAAAACAACCAACAAATGAAAAGAGTATTACTCGCCATCGCCCTGACCTTAGGGTTTGCGTCAACAGCAGTTGCACAGCAAAAAATTGGTCACATCAATGTAGATGAATTATTATCTATCATGCCTGAAACAAAAGCAGCAGAAGGTGAGATTCAAACCTACGCTACACAACTTGAAGGCGATGCTACAGCGATGCAACAAGAGTACATGACTAAGATGCAGAACGCGCAAGCCAATGTTGATACTTGGACGCAGCTTCGTTTGCAGAAGGAGCAGGAAGAACTTGAGGCTATGGGACAACGCATCATGCAGTTCAACCAAAGCGCTCAGCAAGAATTGCAACTCAAGCAACGCGACTTGATGATGCCAATCATTGAGAAAGCACAAGAAGCAGTAAACGCTGTGGCTAAGGCTAATGGTTTTACCTACATTCTAGACGCTTCTGCGTCAAAAGGCAATGTAATTTACCTCGATGGAGGTGAAGATATTATGCCTCTTGTTAAAGCAGAATTGGGCATTCAATAGGACGTTCAAGCAATCGTATTAAAAACCCCGTCAGCGCCGCTGACGGGGTTTTTTATGCACTTTATTTTGGTATTTTGCGTACCCATGGAAAAGGTACGCAAAATAGGTTTGTTTGATTCTGGTCTCGGAGGACTTACGGTTCTTGAGGCCTTGGGAAAAGTGCTCCCAGAGGTTCCTAAGATCTATTATGGCGACACCTTACACTTGCCCTACGGCGATAAGAGTAATGAAGCCATCGTGGGTTACAGCTTGCGTATTGTGGATTTCTTAAAAGCGCAGGGCTGTGATTTGATTGTTATTGCTTGCAATAGTGCCAGTGCGGCTGCGGGTGAAGCGTTGGTTGAAGCATTTCCCGAAGTTCGTTTTGTCAATGTGATTGATCCTGTGGTGCATACCCTTGCCTCTGGAAAGCACGATCGAATCGGGCTACTGGGAACACGTGCTACCATTCGTAGCGCTGCCTACCAGGAACGTTTACATGCACTGAACCCAGGGATCGCTTTACAGAGTTTGTCCACGCCTTTGTTAGTTCCTTTGATTGAGGACGGATTCTTGGGCACCGGGATTGACCGCAGCGTTTTGAACCATTATTTATCTCAGGATACCCTTCAAGGCATTCAGGCTTTGGTACCGGGTTGTACCCATTATCCATTATTGAAGGATTTAGCACAAGAGCTCTCGCCGAACACCTCTTGGATAGATGCACCTGCCATCGTTGCTCGCCGCGTTGCTGAATTGTGGGCATCAATGACTGATGGACCTTCAGGCCATGAGTCTAAAGCAATAGGCACGGAAATGACCACCTATTACCTGAGTGATAAAACAGAGAGCTTTTTAGAGTTGGCCAAAAAGACTTTTGGCATACAAGCCGATTGGGAGACCTTGGTACTATCTTAAAGCTGCTGCTTTCCGCTTCGGTACATCATAGAGCTTATACCCGAGGTCAGTAGGCTGAATAGTATCGCAGTCCATACGCTACGAACAGTGAGCCCATCGATCAAATAATCGGCTATACCGATCACTATGGCGTTGATAAAGAACAAGAATAATCCGAAGGTCATCAGTGTCAATGGAATGGTAACGATCAGAAGCAATGGCTTTAGGGTAGCGTTCAAAACTCCCAACACAATGGCCACGCCTATAGCGGTTGTGAAGCTGTCAATGTGAACACCAGGCAACAACCAATCGGCGACAAAAACACTTAAGCTACTGACAATCAGTTTGGTGATGAGGCTGTTGTTTCGGTCCATTTCTCGTATTTTGTTCTTTTGAAATTAAGAAAAAAATGAGAAGATTTTCGGTCTTACTTACTGGCCTATTTAGTGCACTGTTTTTGGTGCAATGCAATTCCGAAGACCCAACGGTAAATCAGGATAATGCCCTACCCACAGCTCCATCGGTAGATGTACCTGTAGATACTTCGGTGCGTGCCTCACTTTTCGTAGATCCACATAGCTACAGTACCGCTGCATCCAAAGTGGTTTCTTTGGATTGGGACGCTGAGGTTGATTTTTCTAAAGAGGTGATCCGTGCTACGGCACACTGGACGTTAGATGCAGAGCATAGCGACACGGTAATCTTTGACTCCAAGGCATTAGATATAAAACAGGTTGTTGTTGACGGAACACCTGTAGAATTTACGTTGAGCGAACCGGATGAATTGTTGGGTTCATCTCTAACTGTTCCTCTCGAGGCTTCGTCAAAAGTGGTGAGTATCACCTACGAAACCACTGAAGGTGCTGAAGCGTTGCAGTGGTATCCGAGTGAACTTACCGAAGGAAAGCGTCAACCGTTTCTCTTCACCCAGAGTCAAGCAATTTTAGCACGTACATGGGTGCCCTGTCAAGACCGTCCAGGTGTTCGTTTTACCTACACAGCAACGGTAAAGGTTCCGAAGGAAACGTTGGCATTAATGAGTGCATCCAACCCATCGGCTAAAAACGAAACGGGCGTTTACGAATTTTCAATGCCACAACCCATTCCGTCGTACCTCCTTGCATTAGGAGTAGGTGATCTAGAATTCATTCCACTCGGCGATCGTAGTGGGGTGTATGCAGAGCCGGAGATGGTTCGAAATGCAGCCTTTGAATTCTCGAGAACTGAGGATATGATTACCCAAGCAGAAGCGTTGTATGGTCCCTATTTCTGGGGACGTTATGATATGCTCGTGCTCCCGCCGAGTTTTCCTTTTGGAGGAATGGAAAACCCAAGACTTACTTTCCTGACACCAACTGTTGTCGTCGGGGATCGAAGCTTAGTGAGTTTGATCGCTCACGAATTGGCACACAGCTGGAGCGGAAATTTGGTTACCAATGCCACTTGGAACGACTTCTGGATAAATGAAGGGTTTACCGTTTACTTTGAAATGCGCATCATGGAGCGCTTGTACGGTGTTGATTATGCGGATATGCTCGAGGCATTGAGTTACGACGATCTTGTGAAAGGAGTAGCTGAAATGTTGGAGAACGACCCGGAGGCAACGCGTATGAAGCAAAATCTGGCAGGAAGAAATCCAGATGATGGTGTGAATGTCATTGCCTACGATAAAGGCTTCCATTTCCTGAAACTTTGTGAGAACACCTTGGGACGCGAGCGTTGGGATACCTTCTTAAAATCGTACTTCGACCGCTACAAATTCAAGACGATGGTTACAGAGGTGTTCTTAAGAGAATTGGCCACGGAGATGACTCAGGAAGAGTGGAATTCCATAGGTGTTGAGCAGTGGGTATATGGAAAAGGACTCCCTGCCAACTGTCCTTTACCTATCTCGAATCGTTTTGTTATGGTTGATGAGGCTGTAAAGATGATGTTGAGTGTGGCCCCCGAAACGGAAAATGTCAAATCGTTGGTGTATCTAGATCAATCTGAGACCATTCGCTGGTCAACACACGAATGGTTGCGTTACATCCGCGGATTGGAAGCGGGAGGTGCTACAGTGGAGCATTATGCCTTAGCTGATGCCAATTATGGTTTCTCAGGTTCACCTAACCCGGAGATTATTGCAGCGTGGTTCACCGCCGTCTTACGTACTTCCTACCAGGGGTATGATTCGCAGGTGTTCCAACAAACGGTGAATTCTTTTTTGCGTTCGGTGGGTAGACGCAAGTTCATTGTTCCGATGTATCAAAGTATGTTAGAAGGCGATGAAGATCGTAAAGCTTGGGCTAAGAGCATTTATATGGATGCGCGCTCATCATACCATCCACTTTCTCAGCAAACGCTTGATGCATTGTTCGCAAAACATCTAGATTAACCGTGGACAAGCAACACCCCATTTTTTTAGCGTTATCTCCGTTTATCCAACCGGATAGAGTAGGAGATTTTTCCAGGTATTTTCAAACCTTCGAAGGGGGGTATGCCTACGGTGACGTGTTCGTTGGTATTATGGTGCCACACAGGAGATTAGTCGCCCGTTCAAATGTGTTTTCCTGGAAGGAAAATGTACTAGAAACCGGACTAAAGCATGAATGTCATGAAGTGCGACATACGGCGCTATTTGCGGTAATTCGTCGCTATGAAACTGAGCCCGAAAATCGTCAATATTGGCACGACTTTCTAATAGCGAATTATGAAGGAATCAATAATTGGGACTTGGTTGATTCCTGTGCATACACCATTTTTGGAAAACATGCTATAGCAACAGGTGATCAAAGTGTATTACACGAGTTTTTAGTTGATGACTCAATATGGAAGAGGCGTACCGCAGTTGTAGCCACGTTACAATTTATAGCGGAGGGAGAATTTGAAGAAACACTTGCGTTTTGCCCAATCGCCTCATTGAATGCACCAGAAATACTTCAAAAAGCTATAGGTTGGGCATTAAAAAGTCTTTGGGAAAAAGAGCGCGAGCTCGTTTTGCAGCATTTAGAAGAACATTTTTCCGAAGGGCGCTACACGAGGCTTATCGTTCGCACTGCATTAGAGAAAGAGACGCGCGATTTTCGAGCAGAATTTATTGCCAAATTTGCACCCTAAGACTGTCTGATGTCTCTGGCCAAAGTAATTCAAACTCGCCTTGTCCGGCATTTTTTTCGGTAGTATCTCGCTCTTTGAATAAATTCTGAAGGTCCTCACGTTCCTGTCTTAGCGTTTGCTTGATTTGTGTTTTTATCCTTTTTTTATCGAGAGAAATACAGATATCATCAAGGTTACATCCCATCAGAAGACGAATGTAAGGTTGACTTTGGTTTTCCGCTTCTTGCACCCAATTACCCAAATCACGATTGCTATTCTTCCCACGCAATGCGAGATCTTTCAGGCCCAATCGGACGCTGTAAGAGATATCATCTGTTTCAAGATTTTGCCAACCGTTCACCCAGAAGTTAATAGCGCTGTTCTCAACAAAAGTCTCCGGTAGAATAAGCGTATCTCCTCTGGTAGCGAAGGAGCCTTCAATCTTTGGAAAGCTTATTTTTTTCAATTCATTTTTATCGATAAAGGTTCCCAATTCCTCTAAAGGTGCATAGTTACGCAGTTCTCCATTACGCAGCACACCCTTGCCATCAATCAATGTTTTTGAAGAAATCACATTCCAATCGTGGTCGAAGTGAAAGGTCATTTCTCCTTGAATACTTGCAGTTCCGCTAAGGTTGCTTTCATCAAGATCGTCGATATCGAAACTATCAAAGCTTTTGAGTAGTTGATCAACTTCAATGTTATCTGCTTGCGCTATGGACCAGAATCGGCCACCACCTTCTTCTTCTGCGAGTGCCCAATTACCGCTGAAGTTTCCGCCACAGCCCTCGATGAACATATTTCTTCCGAGTATTTTGACACCTCTATTATAGATGGTCCCACGAAGATTAGATCCGTTGAATTCTCCCATTTTAAGCGCATCTACCGAGAGCTCAATTTCAAAATCGAACCCGTAATCTTCATCGCTTTGCCCATCGTCGTCAAATTCCCAAGAAAGCAAGGGGTCCACTTGAATAAGCGGACTCTCGCTGCGCAATCGAACTTGTGGACGTTCGGCTGTAAGCGCATCAAATATGGTTCCGGTTACCGTTGCATCGTTCGAACCGCTTTTGAGAAAACAGCGTTCAATCAACACATCCCCGTTGGACTTTACGATCAGGTCGGCCTCGATTTTCTCAAATTCGATGTTACTCTCGCTAATCCCGAACGATCCATCTAGTATACTGAAGGCGCCTTCAAAAGCTGTTGTGCCAATCGGTTCAAAATCTTCCCAACTACGGAAGGATTGGCCTATGATCAACTGCTCACCCTTCCAGAATCCCATGGGCTGGGATAAGGCTTCTACTTCTACGAACTGAAAGAGCTCGCTGAGGTTGGACCCGCCTTTAAGATTCGCTTTCAACTTCGGTCGTTCGCCCTCAATTGAGATACTACCGTTTACTTCTCCAGTGCTCGTCTTAAGGTATAGCTCTGGGATAAGAACGGCTTTAGAACTGCCCCAGTCTATCTGCACGGTACCTTGATAGTCGAGAACTTCAAACCCGTTGTAGGTGAATCTTGCAGCACTAGGAGCAAATACGGCGTGCTGCTGAGCACCCTCGCTAACCCAATCAAGGCTTCCGCGAAGTGTGTGCACGAGGATATCCCCAAAATCCAGACCCTCAATGGAACGTTCAAGCGCTACTAAGTCAAGGTTTTTGGCGTGTACTTCACTCTTTTTTGGGCTGAGACTGTAATCGAATGTGGTGCCGTTAAATGAGGTTCTTGAGCTTTGTACTTCCCAGTAGTCATCATCTAAACGAATCGTCAAGGTGCCTTCAAGCGTTGCATCGGAAAACAGCGTACTGCCTTCGTAAGAGGCGCCTACCTCTTGTATCTCGGCTTTTAAATCGTACTGGGAATGCGCTGCAATTTTACCGCTGAGTAAAGCAGTAAGAACATGTCCCGAATAATAGTCTTTACTGTGTGCATCACGGTAGGTCAGTTCGATATTTTTGCACACAACGCGTTGTAGATCAACAGGTGTGGTTTCCTCATCGCTTTCTTTAAAAAGAGACCAATTGGTAACTCTACCGTCGGTGTATAGATGTAAACTTCCGTTGGTCAATGCCAATTCCTCAACGCGGTAGGTTCCTTTAATGACCTCAAGAACATTCATACCAAGACCTACGCGCTGTGCCGCTAGGAGATGTTCGTAGTTGCCCGTAACATCATCGATTCTCACGTCGTTTAGTTCTATGCGAACCCTAGGAAACCCGCTGAAAAGGTTGAGTTCGACGCTGCTCACTGAAACAGGAGCATTGAGTTGCTCGTTGATTTTTGAAATACCACCTTGCAGAATAGCATCCTTTTGGAACCAGAGATATGCCCCGGTACCACCTGCTAAAAGTGCAAGCACCAAGAAGAGAATTCCTACAAAGCGCAATGCCTTTTGCACGATACTAACGGGTCTTTAAAAAGCCAACTTCCTTTGCGTCTAAATAACGGTAGTGGCCTCTGCTTAGTGTTTTTTTGGTCAAGCCACCGAAGGATACGCGATCGAGTTTTTCAACGCCGTAACCCAAGTGTGCCAGTAATCGTTGTACAACGCGGTGGCGGTTGTTCTGCAGTCTAATCCCAATTTCGCGTGGGTTGTCTCCTATGAAATTCGCTTCTTCCACGTGCACCTTACCGTCCTCAAGCATTATGTCGGTGGTGAGTGCATCGAGATCCGCTTTTTTCATCGCCTTGTCCAAAACAACGTGGTAAATATTCATTGCCCCTTTGGTAGCGTGAGTCAAACGCTTGGCCAATTCTCCATCGTTGGTCAACAACAACACTCCGGTGGTAGAACGATCGAGTTGGCCTACGGGATAAATACGTTCTTTGGTCGCATTTCCTACGAGATCCATGACGGTTTTTTTCGCCTTAGGACTGTCCATTGCAGCAAGGAACCCCTTCGGTTTGTTCAGGAGCACATACTGCATCTTATCTGTCTTGATTAACGTACCGTTGTACTTAATCGTATCTGTAGATTTGACTTTATAGCCCATCGAGGTGATGGTCTCGCCATTTACGCTCACTAGACCAGCACCGATCAAATCATCTGCTTCACGACGAGAACAGATTCCCGCGTTGGCGATGAAGCGATTCAAGCGCACTTCCTCATTTGCACCAGCTAACTGCTCAGCAGTGCGTCCTTGAGCGCGTTTGAATTTTTTCTCATAAGTGCGTTTAGGACCACGGCCTTCTTCTTTATTGTCGTCACGAAAACGCGGTCCAGAAGCAAATCTGTTATCTGATGATTTGGCTCTTCCTTTCGAAGAACCTTGTGGTTTATTTGTGCGATTACTGCGCATGATCCCAAGTATTTCTGCAAAGGTACAGTGATTCTGCCCTAAAGGGCTCTTTTACAGGTGAACTTTAGCTAACATTTAATGGAAAAACGACCGGATTTGAACCATCGCCGTAATAATGAATGAGAATTAGGGCCAATTCCTCCAGTCCACTTAGCCTCAAAATACGACTCCCGGCCGTCGTGATGCGCTCCTGCTGCGCCAAAGAAATCAACTCTTCGGGGAGATCTGATCGCCATCTTCGGTACTTCACCTCCACGAGAAATAAAGTGTTCGCTTTTTTACTGACGATATCCACTTGGATGCGTCCCATACGATAGTTGTGAAATAATACTTCGTGTCCGTGTGCCTTGAGCAATTCGGTGGCCTTGAGTTCTGCTGCTAATCCTGTCATGCCAATAAATTGGTCCATAAAATTTTACGAACCAAAACATGTGGATAACTCGAAGCATTCCACAACCGAGGACCCTAGTCTGCCTCAGTCAGTGAAATTATGAGCGTTCCTGCGCTGATTTCTGCTGGAGCTCCCGTAAATAGTGGCAGATTGCGGGATAGATGACCTACAGCAACGTTTTCAATCACAGGGATGCTTAGGGTTTCAAAATAATGGCGCAGGGTGAAATGAATATCCTCTCCCCATGGAGTTGCGTGGTCGTGAATATCTGAGAAACTGCCCAAAAGCACGGCTTGAACACCTTCAAAAGCCCCTTTTCTAGCGAGAGATAAAAGCATACGATCCAAATGATAGTGGTATTCGTCCAGATCCT
>Ga0181561_10001197_pt1 | contig 22882 bp, 11 predicted proteins | sample 011ome_19_FD_133760 | JGI IMG/M metagenome (GOLD analysis project Ga0181561, IMG submission 133760) | Coastal salt marsh microbial communities from the Groves Creek Marsh, Skidaway Island, Georgia - 011510BT metaG (megahit assembly) | ecosystem: Environmental > Aquatic > Marine > Intertidal... | reverse complement strand
CGCGCCTCGCGCTCCTCGCGTGCCCTCTGGCGCCGATCAGACTCGCGGTCCTCGTCCTGCCTGCTCGCGCCGCGCGGCGAGTCGCGCGAGCCCGAGTCTCGCGCCGGCGCCCTTCGCGCGTCGCGCGGCTCCGCCGTCGTCGGCTCCCTCGTCTCCCTGTACCTCCTCCGCGTCTCGAGGCCGCGCGGCGGGGAGCCATCCCCGCGAGGGACATCCGCGAGGGACATCCCCCGCTCGATAGCCTCCGCGACGATGTGCTCGATCTCGGGCGCCAGCGCCGTCGCGAGGAGCGCGGCGTCGCGGCGCGCGGCGGCGCCGGCGGGCACGCCCAGCGGCACGGGCCCCCCGAGCGGCGAGCCCGGGGAGTTGAGTTGCGGCGCGTAGTACGCCGCGGAGGGAGGAGGCTGCGTGCGCGCGACCGCAGCCGCCGCGTTCAAGTCGCTCGCCGCGCGTCGCGTTTCCGCGGCGATATCGCGGAGGTCACTCATCTGCGGGCCGAGCGTCCCGTTGATGCTGTCTCGCATGGCGGGCCCCAGCGCCCCACACAGGGTCTCGACCGCCTTCGCGAGCTTGCCGAGCTGCTTGGACATGTCCCCGATGCACCGCTCCTGGTGCGCGGAGCGCTTGTCCTGCGTCTGCATGAACTCCACGAGCATGTTCTCGAGCTGGGGAGATGGAGGGGGAGGGGGATGTCAGGCGAGGTCGGCGAGCGAGGAGGTGTCGAGGCATCGCGAAGGATGGCGATTATCGTCGCATTCTCGGACGGAGGGAACTCCGAGAATGGCCGACAGCGCACGCGGGCGGGTCGTGCGATGCGATGGAGGTCAACGTACCGGTATCATCGCGTCCGACATGGCGCCGGTCCGATGCCGTGCGCACCGCGCGCCGAGGACGCGAGGTGACAGTGACGCGCGCGTGAATTGGCATTGTCTCTAATACAATAACAACGCTCAGCCCAGAAGAGCTCGAGTACTATTAGCTAGCTAGGAAAAAGGTCTCGCGGCGTCGAAGACGCGTCTTCAGCGTCGCGTTTCTCGATGCTATGACGACGGAGACGCGCACACGTCGGCACTCACACTGCGGCGACGACGGCGCCGTATCTGGAGTGTGGCGCGAAGCCCAGAGACTTCGTCTCTGCGACGACGCGCTTTCTTCGCGTCGCCAGCGCGGCGACGCCTGCGGCGGCGGCAAAGGCGCCGGCGGAAAAGACAAACTGGCCGACAGGTTCGGACGTCGCCGCGGCGAGCGCACTGCCCAGCTCAGCGAGCCGCTGCCGCTGCGCCTCGCGTTTACGCCGGCGCTCCTCGCGTCGTTCCTCGCGGCGAGCCTCACGCTCGGCGATGCGTCGCTTCTCAAGCTCGTTCTTCTTCTTCTCGGCGGATTTCTCGGGCGTTTCGGTCTTCTCGGCGACCGGGCCGGGGGGAGACGAGCTCTCAACCGCCACCAGAACCCGGGGAATCGGGGGAGGAATACGCTCCTCCGCGGGTTCGACCGGCGTCATGCTTTCGATCAGTTTCTCGACGGAATCCTCGACGGATTCTTCTGTTTCGGCGACGTCAGAGGACGAGGCGTCTTCGTCCTCCGACGTCGGCGCGTCCCTGTTGAGCCCGTAGCACTCGGCGAAATCCTTCGGCCCTACGCCCGCCTCGTCGTTTTCTTTCGACTGAAAGCCGCACGCGCCGTCCGCGCAGTTGACCTCGACGGCGCCGATGCTCGGCGCCGTCGACGACCGGCGGTTCCCGAAGAAGTCCTCGCACGGCGTCCACCGCGCGGCGGCGGCGCCGATCGCGGGCGAGTTGGTCGACGGGCGGAACGAGTGAAACTTGGACGCCTCCGAGTCGCCGGATTCGTTCTCTATGAACTCAAACTCCGGGTCCGCGTTCACGGTGCCCACCGCGAGCCGCTCGAAATCCAAACCCAGCTTCAACGCCTCCGACCCCTCGCCGTACACGAGGTTGTTCGCAACGACGACGTTACCTTTCTCGTTCGCGATGGACACGGGCATGCCCCTCCAGCTCGTGTCGATGTACGCGACGTTGTTCGCGACGCGAACGTCTTCGCCGCCTTGCACCGAGACGCCGATGTTGTTCCCGCCCCTCGCGTCGCCGTCGTCTCTGTACTCGCCGCGAGTGTTCGTGTACGAGTTCATGTACGCCGTGTTGGAGAACATGTCGACGTTGTCGCCGTCCTGCGAGTGAATCCCGCTGTATCCGTTCCAGAACGCGACGTTGTTCGCCACGAGAATCCGCCCGCCGTCTTTGAACTTCTGGTTTCGCTGTAACGAGATGCCTTTGCCCTCGTCGATCTTCGCGTGCACGAAAGTCTTCGTGCCCGTCCACGAAAAAATCTCGTTGAAGTTGTGGTGCACTTTGTTCCGCACGATGATCCCGCGGTAATCCGTCTCGCCGGCCGCGGCGTCCGTCTCGCGCGGTAATAAATCCGTGGTGTACGTCGCCACCAACGCGTGCGTCCCGGAGTAGCTCTTGCGCGCGCAGTTATCCACCTCGTTGTCGAACACATAAAAAAACTCAGACTTGGCGAACCGAACGCCGTCGCCCGGGAGGTGATGCACGCGCGAGCCGGACAGCTCGACGTGGTGCGAGTCCGAGACGTACACGCCGCGGGTGTCCGTGTAGGAAACCCGGGGCACGTTGCTACCCAACTTCTCCAGCGTCAACGCGTCGATCTCTTTAGGCGAAAGTGAAGGGTCGACGCGGTACTTGATTGCGTCGCCGTCCTTCGCGTCTTTGTACGCAAACTGCACGGCTTTGGCGGTTTCCAGCGGGATGCGCTCCACTTCGCCGTACACCTCGAGGTTTTTCAGCCGTACGTAGCTCGACTCGTTGATGCGCACGATGTTGCCTCCGTCGCCCTTCAACACCGTATTTTCATCGTGACTCGTGACCGTGATCCACGCGCCTTCCGTGCCGTGCACGTCGCTGAGCACGAGCGTGTTCTCGCCGTGCCACAGGTGCGGGTCGGAAACATCCGCGAACCTGTAGTCGGGATCGTAACTCGGATTGGCCAACACGCCAACGACCCGAAGCTCGTCCCCGGGCCGAAGCGCCTTCACCGCCTCCTTCGCGGTGCCGAACGCGCGGTCGAGCGCGAGGCCATCGTTTGTGTCATCGCCCGCGCTCTGGTCCAGGTACAGCGTCGCGGCGTCCGCGCTAAGCGCCAGGCACACCGAGAGCGTCGCCAGCAGCGCGAGCGCATGCGAGCGACGCGAACGCGGTCGCATCGGACGGGACGAGAAGGCGCCTCCGGCGCGCGCGGGCGCGGACGGCGACGCGAACGGGTGGCGAGCGCGCATGAGCGCGCTCCCGAAGTTCTCGCGCGGCGTGTCGACCGATGCGCGCCTGAAGGTGGTCTTCGGGTGGCGACGCGGGAGGAAGCGCGCGATGAGAGCTCGGGACTGTGTATTCGGTGCCTACGGCGTAGTTCGGAAAACTTCGGGTTCGGGCGTTCGGCGCGCAGCACGTCCCAGTTTGTTAGATCCAACTCCCTCGTGCTCGCAAACTCGCAATGCGTCGTCGACCGCGTATCGCGAAAAAACGATTTTTGTCTCTCGACGATAGACTGCGGTCCACACCCATGGCGCGCGCAGCCCCGGCGAGGGTCCACACACCCGTCCCTAGGGGGCGGGTATCTTCGCGTGTTGCGGATGCGCGCGTGGCGCGACGCGGGGTGCCCGCCGTCAGCGCGCGCGCGCGCCTTAATGACACTGGCGACATCGGGGAGTCTCCGTCGACATCTTCGTCGGCACCGCCTGTCCTCTCCGCGTCCAGGCTTGGTCGCCGCGAGGCGCTGGGAACCGCGGTGGCGCTCACCACGGGCCTGCTGAGCGCGCCCGCGTCCGAGGCCCGCGCGGTGGACGACTCCGAGCCGTCGACGTCGCGCCCCAGCGTGGATTACACCGCGCGCGGGCCGTACGGGGTCAAGAGGCTGCCCAAGCTCGAGCACACGTGCGTGAGTTGCTTCCCGCGGTGCGTCGGCGACGCGTGCCTGCTCAGCATCGACGCGTACGTACCCACGCCCCCGCCGGTGCTCCCGGACGCCATGTTCCCCCTGATTGGTGCCGTCCCTGGGGACGGGGACGTCCCCGGGGACGCGCCGCGCGCGCGAGGCCCCTACCCGCTCGCGGTGTTCACCGCCGGGTTCCTGGTGGACGCCGAGCAGTACGCGTCGTACGCGCGGCGGCTGTGCTCGTGGGGCTACGTCGTCGTGCAGTACAACAAGCGCGAGAACGTCGCCGGGAACGCGCTGGACGACGTGGTGAGCGCGGCGATGATCAGGGACCTCATCGGCTGGGCGCAGTCGGACGTGCTTCTGGGGCAGCTCGTGGACACCGCCGGCGAGAACGAACGCGGCGCGGGGGTGTACCTCGTCGGCCACTCGCGCGGCGGTAAAATCTCCACGCTGGAGGCGCTGGAGGATTCGCGCGTGCGCGCGGCTTGCCTCCTGGACCCGGTGGACAACACCGTCTACGCGCCGCTGGGCGCGGGGTTCCCGTCCGCGCTCGCGGCGATGCGCGAGCGCGACGGCGCTCAGAATACGCCGCCGCTGCTGGTGGTGGGCGGCGAGCGCGGCGGCGACTGCGCGCCGGCGGGGGCCAACTACTTTGACTTCACGCGCGCCGCGAGCGGCGACAGCTGGGGCGTGGAGCTCGCGGGCGCCGGGCACTTCCAGTTCCTGGACAGCGCCACGTTCGTGCAGAGGGCGGTGTGCGAGGAGGGCCGCGCCTCCGACGCGGAGGTGCGGGGCGTGAGCCAGGCGCTCATGGTGGCGCACGCCGAGACCGTCTTCCGCGGCGCGCCGCGCCGCGCCGCGCTGCGCGACACGCTGCAGAGGCTGGAGGACGCGCGAGACTGGGACGCGCGCGCGGATTGGGATTCGAAAACGCGGGGGCCCCCTTGGACGGTGTTGCGGGGTTTGACGTGAGATGAATATATTTTGCTCCCGAGCGGTACCCTTATCTGACACGAAAGCACATGCGCGTCGCGCTCACGCCTCCGTCTCACTCTCCTCCTCGTCGGACCAGTCCTCCGGATCGCCATCCGAGTCGGGCTCCTCCGGTTCGTCCTCCGAGAGCTCCGCGAGGACGCCCGTCTTGTGAAAGACGTCCACGAGGAACGCGCGCAGGTGTTCCGCGAAAGAAGGCGTGGCGTACTCGGAGTCGGCGGGTTTTGCCGTCTCGGGCGCCTCCGCGCCGCGCGCCGCGTCGGCGTCGGCGTCCGCCGCGCCCTCGCCGTCCCCCTTTTCGGAATCGCTCGAGGACGCGTCGGACTCGTCCCCCTCGCCGGCGGCGAGCTCGCGCCGCCGCCTCGCCTCCGCCTCGGCGCGCGCCGCCTCCGCCGCCTCCTCGGCGCGCTTCGCGCGCGCGACGCGCTTGCCGTGCTGCAGCCACGCGAGCGCCAGGAGCAGCTTTTCGAACTGCGCCGCGGTGAGGCGCGCCGGGCACTCCTCCGGCTTGAACAGCTTGAAGTCCCCCACGTTTTGCGTCACGTCAATCACCGCCTGCGCGTACGCGTGCAGGTCCACGCGCGACGTCGCGTCCGGGTCGAACGCCTCCGCGAGCGCGGCGTCGCCGCTCGCGAGCGCGCCTTCGCCCTCCACCGCTGTGCTCTCCGCGGACTTCCTAGAGACGTCCTCCGCCTTCAGAGACACGAACGTACTCGCGGGCCGGCTGAGGGTTTTGCTCGCATCCGGCGACGACGCGTCGGCGTCGTCGCCCAGCACGCCCCACTCGGTGGCGTTTTTCGTCAGGTCGTGCACGTAGACACTCCACTCCGCGCCCGGAGGCCTGCGCGGCATGCACATCTTCGTGGTCTGCGCGATGAGTCGCTGCGCCTTTTGCATCTCCGCGCGCGCGTCCTCGTCGGCGAAGGCGCGCGCCAGGTTCTCGTGCATCCCCTCGAAGGCGCCGCAGAGGAACTCGCGCACGTGCGCCTCGACAAAGTGGTCCAGGCGCCTGTGCAGCTCCGCGAACCCGACGTCCGGGGCCTTGATCACGGCGAGGTCGTACTTCTTCGCGGCGACACGGAACACCGCGACGAGGAACGCGACCGCATCCAGCGTCTTGGCGACGCCCTTCTGTTCCTTCTCGCCGCCCTTTCGCTTCAGCGCCTCGTTGAAGCACGAGTCCACGTCCGCCGCCGTGATGGTCTGCGGGCCAAACTCGATCGCCTTCGCGTCCACCATGAACCGGCGGAACTGCTCCAGGTTCATCTTGTCCACGTCCCGCATCTCCACGTCGCCGTCGCTCTCGTACAGCTTGAACAGAGCCTGGAGCCCCCCGGCGTGCGCCAGGAGCGCCGCGCGCGCCGCGGCGAGCTCCTCCGAGCAGCGCAATTTGTCCGACCGCGAAGACGTCGCCGAGTCGCCGACGAGCTCGCGCATCCCGAACGCGTCGAAATCGAGCCTCCGCTCCAGCCACGCCACGCCCGCGGCGTGATGCGGCTCTTCCGGGGTATCCGTCGCGGCGCTTTTGAGGGGCTCCATCGAGAGCTCGTCGTTCGCGGCGCGTTCGTCCTCGGTCACGACCCTCGACGCGGGCGTCTCCGACGCGGGCGGCGTCGTCGGCCGGCCCTCCCACCGCGCCGTGAACGCCTCGGGGCCTCGGCTGAAGCGCACGACGACGCCGTCGCCGTCCGCGTACCGCGCGCGAATCATCGCGTCCACGTCCTCGACAATGCCCTCGCGGCTCATCACCGCCTGCGGGACGAACGTGCCCGCGGGGAGGTTCGCCAGGTGCGCGACGCGGTCGCACGCGGCGAACGCGAGCCAGCGCAAGATTTGTTCGCCATTCCCGCAGTCCACGCACGCGGTCGCGACCTCACCCTTCTCCTGGCCGAGCGCCTCGGTGGGCCGAAGGCTCACCCTGAGCTTCATGGGTTTCGCTCGAGAGCGCGAACCGCTCGGCCGAGCACGCCGAAAGCGCACCTCGCGGGTCGCGCCGGGCGATCTGGCGAGGCGCTCGATTTGGAAAGCAGCGCACGTATTTTCGTCGCGTGCGATTTTCTGCTTTTCAACAAAAGTGCCTAAAAATGGTCTACGGTACCTTGTACCTACGGCGCGCCGCCGCTCTATTTCTATTGCCTTCGACTCTCCAGCCTCGCTTCGAAGCGCCTCTCCACTTGACTCTTGAGCTGACATCCCGCGCACGTCGCCGTGTCCGCGAAGCGCCTCAAGCACCGACGCAGGCCGCGCTCGCCGAGAGGCTCCGGCGGGCTCCCGCCGCAGAGCCTCTCGCGGGGGCGCGCGCCCGACCCGGCGTCGGCGTCGGCGTCGCCGCGCCTCGCGCCCGGCTTCGGCCGGAGTATCTCCTTGGTGGTGACGTCGCACAGGCACAGGACCACGTGTGACGCCGCGAAGCACGACAGGCACGCGCAGACACCGTAGACGATGACACCCGCCACGAGCGCCAAAGCGCCCGGATCCGACCACGAGCCTCGCGCGCGCGGCCACCCGAAATCGCGCAGCGCTCGCGCGGACTCGACGAGCAGCGCGCACGTCGAGCACGACGCCGAGCACAAAAACACGACGAACCAGGCGTGGTTCCCCCTACCGACGCAGTTCCCCAGCGCGCCGCAGTGGTGGTCGAAGCGATCCACGCACCACCCGCACTCGCTGCAGTGCGCGGCGCGGGGCGGGCGCCACACGCGACACGTGCGGCAGTACCGCTCGCACCGCGACCAGTCCCAAGCCGCGGAGGCGCGAACCGTCGCGTGAACCGTCGCGGCGTCGTACTCATCGTCCGCGCCCGGACCGGCGGCGGTTTCGACGTCGGCCACGTCGTTACCGCCGTACCTCCCGGCTCCCGGCTCCGGAGCGACGAGGCGCGCGTACTGCCCCGTGATGGGGTCCCGGCGCACGCCCCCGGGAAGCGTCGCGGGCTCCGACGACGCCGCGGCGCTCGCGCGATCCTCGCCCGCCGATCGCTCCGCCAAAAGCGCGTCGAGCGTCTCCACGATGGGGTCGTCCGTCGGGGACGGCGGGATGATTCCCGGGTCGAGGCGGTTCACTAGCGCCATGGAGATCAGCGACGCGCAGAGGAGCGCCGCGCACGCGGCGCGCGTAGCGGGAGACGCGTCCGCTCGCGACAGCGGCGACGCGAATCCGAACGCCGAGAGGACCACGAGCCACGTCGCGACGCCGACCGGCGCGCCGTGCCGCTCGCACCAGACCGCGTACGCGTCCTTGGCGGTGTCTCGCGAGCCCACGCGGCCCCAGGGAGGAACCTCGCGTGGGTCGCCGTGGGGGACGGGCGCCGCGGTGTCGCGGCTCAGGGCTCGCGCGCGGAGGCCTGAAGAAACTTTTTCGGCACCCGAACTTGAAACACCCTCCGCGGCGCGCAGGATGGGCTGCCTCGCCTCATCCTCGACGCCGCGCGGCATCCCCGTCCGAGCTCACCCCAACGCGCGCGCGCGGAGGCGGGAAACGCGCGGGTCCCGCGGCGTCCCTATGAGGTCGCGGCCAAGCTGTGGCCCTCGGACGCGGTGGTTCCGACAAAGGGGCCATTAAATACGCGAGCGCAAATGCGACGACAACGAGTGCCTCAGGGTCGGGCATTTTGAGTCAATCAGGTATGTTGTATTTTTTGTACACTAATTGCTCATATCTTAAGTTCTGCAACACGTTTGCCATAATGACTGCCGACGGCACTTTCATGTCCGACAACCCGATCGTCTGCACAGGTTCCGCGCCGGAGACGCGGGGAGTGACCACATTCGACCGAGATAGTATCGTGCTCATGAAGAATGGTCGCTACATATTACAAGCGTTGCGCGTGCGCTCTCTTCCCGACTCGACGCACGACTCTCCGCGCGACTCCAAGTCGCGTCACGCGCGCAGCGCCTCGGCGATGGGCCGCGACAACGAAAGAATCTCGAACGGTTCGATCCCCTCCACCGCCTTCGCGGTCTGCGGACACGAGTCCGTGAGGAAGAACTTGGAGAAGCCCTGCCCCCCCGCGCCGCTCGACGTGAACCGCTCCCAGGAGTTCCCCGGGAAAACGCCGTGCGTGACGTACGCACTCACCTTGAGCGCCCCGAGCTTCGCCAGGAGTTTCTGGCACTCGATGAGCGTCCCCCCGGACTGCACGAGGTCGTCCACGATCACCACGTGCCTCCCCGCGGGCTCGCCCTCCTTGAGCTTCACGAGCCTCTTCCCACCGTCGCGCACCTTCGTGCACACCACCTCCTCCATGCCCTTGAAGAAGCCGTGGAAGCGCTTGCGCGCGCCCTCGTCGGGGTACGCGATGACGATGTTGTCGGCATCCGGACACAGCGCGAGCCGGTTCAGCAGCAGCGGGATGCCGCTCTCGAAGCACGGCAGAACGTTGTCTCCGAAGTAAAAGCGCTCCTGCAGCGCGTGGATGTCGAAGATGAGCGTGCTGCACGGCCCGCCGCGGCTGGGGGGGATGTTGCTCAGGATGCGCGCCAGGGTGACGGCGGTGGCGATCTCGCCCTCGCGCTCGACGCGCTCGGACGTGCCCGTCGGGAAGAAGGGCAGGATGAGCGTGAAGCTCGCCACGAACATCTTCGGCAGCGAGTAGATGATGGAGATCTGCTCGAAGATCACCTCGGGGGAGTGGAAGGAGGCCAGGAACGCGACGTGCCTGTCGCGGACGCCGTACGCGTCGTTCACGAACAGGTCGGGGAAACCGTCGGGGAACTTGCGCCAGTCGATGTCGCCGAGCTCCACCGCCGAGCCTTCGACGTCCTCCTCGGCGATCTTCTGCGCCAGCGCCTTCATCTCCGGCGCAAAGAACAACACGGGGTACCTGTTGCTCTTGTCCAAGCGCTGCAGCGCGCCGGGAAGAGCCGAAGAGCGCACGTCGCGGTCGCGCTCGAGCAAACCGCCCGCGCCGGCGACGCGGAACGACATCTTTCCGATCTTCGACATCTTGCCGCCGCCGTTCGGGCCCGCCGCGGCGCGCCCCGCGGACGCGTCCACCCCGAGACCGACCTCCTGCGCGAGGAGGGAGACGGGCACCTCCTCGGGACGTTCCGCGTCGGCGCCCGCGACGTTCGTCTCGAGGGCGCTCTTCACCCGGTCGCCGTCATTTTCAAACCCCAAGGCGCGTCGCGACGTCGGGCTCGCCGCGGCCGCCGCCTCCTCCGCGGCCGCGGCGGAGCGGTCCACGATGGCCTCCGCCCTCGAGACCGGCCGCCGGCTCGTCCACCGCGTGGCGGTCCGCACGCGGCTCGCCGGCCGCGCCGCGGTGACTCGAGAGCTCGCACGACACGAACCCAGCCCGCCGATGGCACGCACGCGCACCGCCGCCGTCGCGTTGGCGGTCGCCACGCTCGCCATGGTCCCCTTCGCTATCACGCGACGCGCGAGCCCACCTGGTTGGTGTCAGCCCTCTCGGCCGTGACCGAAGACGCCCCACGCGTCGTTCCCTCGCGCGCGCGCGAGTTGCTCGGCGGCCGCCGAGTTGGGTCCTAACTCCCAGTTCGGTACAAAGTCGAACAACTTTATCCAATTTGGTTCCAACTTCCAAGACCTCGCGACGAGGCGTCCGCGATGTGCGCTTCGTCGGTGTCGCGGCGTTCGGGCTCCGATTTTCGCTGAACGGGCGTTATGATTACGCGAGAACAGTCACTAACTACTAAACGCTTCTCTCCGCGCCGGGGGCTGCTCCTCTCGTCCGCCCCCGACCCTACCCCGTCCCCGGCGCGTCCCCCGGCTCGTGCGGCGCGGTGAGCAGGTCCCGCACCGAGGAGAGCCGCGAGCCGAGCGCGTCCAGGAACTCCGCCGTGAGCTTCGCCGGCGCGCGCGGGCTCGAGGCTCTCTTCACGATCAGGCCGGTTTTTTCGGTTTTTCCTACGCCGCCCGGGCCGCCCGGGCCGGGCGAGACGGCGCGCGCGTGGTAGGTCGCGGCGTACTTCGCGCCCGCGCCCGTCACACGTTCGCCCCCCCCCCCTGGCGACGGCGGAAGCTTCGGGGGCAGCTCGTAGCTTCCGGTCGCGGAGGGGATTCGCGGTCCGTCGGCGACGCGAGGATCCTCGCGATCCGCGAGGACGCCGGGATCTGTTCTCGCGCGAGGATCCGACGACGCGGCGCCGGCGCCGGCGCGCTCCGCGCGCCGCGACGCCGAGTCGGCGCGATCCTCGGCGTCGTCGAGCGCGGCGCGCAACGCCGAGGCCTCCGCGCGCCACCGGCTCGCGTCTTCCCTGGCCTTCGCGACGGCGCGCGCGCCTTCCCTCGCCGCCGACTCGAGCCGCTTCTCGGCAGCCGCCGCGCGCGCGCGCAGGTCATCCGCCTCGGACGCGCGCTCCTCCGACGCCGCCGTCGCGTCGCCCACCGCGGCGACGCGCGACTCCGCCTCGACTTGCGCGCGGCGCGCGTCGTGCTCGCGCGCCGCCGCCGCGCGCGCGGCCGCGAACGCGTCCTCCAGCGCCTCGCGGGACGCCTCCGCCTCGCCCCGGGCCTCCGCGAGCTCAGCCGTCGCCGCCGCGAGCTTCGCCGCCACCTCGGCGCGCGCCGACGCCGCCGCGTCGAGCCGCCGCTCGAGCCCGGCGGCGCGCGTCTCCGCCGCCGCCGCCCTCTGCGCCTCCGCGCGCGCGACGGCGCCCATGTCCCTCTCCGCGACGTCTTTCTGCGACGCGAGCACGTCCGCGAGCGTCTGGTCGCGCGCGCGCGTCTCCCTCTCCGCGGCGTCCGCGCGTTCCAGCGCCACGGCCGCCGCGGCTTCCACCTGCGAGGCGAGGTTCTCCGCCGCCTCCGCGCGCCGCTCCGCCTCCTCCGCGCGCGCCGTCGCCGCCGCCGCCTCGGACGCGGACGCCGCGCGCTCCGCCTCCGCGACGGCGGTTTTGCCCCTGAGCTCGTCCACGAGCGCGGCGACCTCCACCGCGGAGGCCTTCCCGGCGATGAGCGACCCAGAACCGATGAGCTTCTCTCGCTTCTCGCGTTCAATCTCCGCCAAGGAATCGCGGAACGCGTCAGCCGCCTTCTCCGCCGACTCGGCGCGCGTCGTCGCCGCCGACAAGCGGGTTTCCGCGTCTTCGCGCCGACGCGTCTCGCCTTCCAGCCGCGCAGTCAACGCGAGCGCCCTCGTCTCCGCGTCGCGCGAGGCCGCCTCGAGCTCTTCGCTCTTCCCCTCGAGCTCTTCGCTTCGCGCCTCCGCGCCCGCCGCGCGCGTCTCCGCGTCACGCAGCCGCCGCTCCAGCTCCGCGGTCCTCGCCTCGGCGTCCTCCGCGCGTCTTCGCGCCTCGTCCGCGTCCGCGCGCGCCTCGTCCGCGCGCGCCGCGAGCGCTTCCGCGGCGGCGGTGTCCCCGCGCTCGAGGTCGTTACGCTCGGACTCCGCCGCGCGCAACGCGGCGATGTCGGCGTCGCGCGCGACGACGGCGTCGGAGAGCTCCGCGAAGTTCGACTCCGCCGCCGCCGCGCGCTCGTTCGCGTCGCTCAAAGCGCGCTCAGCCTCGTCGGCGCGTTCCGTCGCCGCCGCGAGCTCGCGCTCGAGCGCCTCCTCGACGTTCGCCGCAGCCGACGCCGACGCCGACGCCGACGCCGCCTCCGCGCGCCGCCGCTCAGCCTCCGCCGCCCCCTCCGCTTCCCTGAGCCTGCGCTTGAGCTCGCCGAGCTCCTCCGCCGCGGCGGCGGCCATCGTCGCGGCCATGCGGCTCTCGGGGCTGTGTCCCGCGGCGCGCGCCGGCGGAAGCGGCGCCTCGCCTCGCGGGGACGAGAAGCTGGGGGGGAGCGGCGACCTGGCCGCCGGCGGCGCGGCTTTTTCCTCGTTTTCTTTTTCCGCCGGGTCGGACCGCCCGGGGGACGAGAAGCTCCGCGGGAGCCTCGACGCCCGGGGACTCGCCGCGGGACTCGCGCGAGGACTCGTTTGTGGACTCGAACGCGTCGTGTTATGCTTCTCACCCGTGGACTCGAACGCGTCGTCGGAATCCACCTCGAGCTCCTCGTCGGAGACGGAGACGGCGTCGAGCGCTTCGTCGACGCCGGAGCGCCGCGCCGCCGATGGACTGATCCGCTCATCCGCCGGCGACCGCGGAGGCTCGTTCGAGCCTCCGCGGCTCTCCCGCTGCCGCCGGAAAGGCACCACCTCGTCCTCGAACTCTGAGGGGGACATCGCCTGCGGCAGGTCCTCGGGCAGGTCCTCCTCGGAGACCTCCCCGGGCGCGTCGTCCTCCGCCGCGAACGCGCGCGCCGGCGCCGGCGAGATCGATCCCTCCGGCGCGCCATCCTCGGCGACCGGCTCCGACGCCGGCGGGTCGCGTTCGCCGACTGGCTCGGGGGGCATGCGCCGCGGCGGGCTGCTCACTACGGCCGCCTCCCTTCCCTCTTCCTTGGCGCGCATGTCCTCCAGGATCTGCGCCACCTGGCGCTCCAGGCAGTCGATGATGGCGAACACCTCGTCGGGGTCGCCGTGGATGACGAGCCCGACCACCTTCTCGCCATTGACCACGGACAGGCTGAACGTCCCGGGGGAAGTGATGCTCCACTCCTGGATGCGCTGCAGCGGGAACGAGCCCAGGACCTTCCCGTCCGGCTTCACCAGCCGCAGGCCGCCCGTGCTGACGAACACGTCGAGCTCGGCTTTCACGTTGCCTGCGCGACGACGAGGATTGCGGTGAGCGTCGGACGCGAGAGAAAGTGAGGGCGAGTGGGGAATCACGGGGAGCCGGGCGGGGTGAACGCGCGCGGACGCACCTTTCGAGTCCTTCAGATGAGCCTTAAATTGCTCCACGCGGTCCCCCATGCCGGCGAGCACACTCGCGTCCGACCAGACGCGACGCGGCTGCCCGCGCGGGGCGTTGTCATCCTCGAGAAAATCTGTTTCCGGTTCCAACGGGTCGGGCCGTTTTTTTATAGTAGGTCGTCGACCCCTCGACCGGTCGACGTTGAGATCAGGATCTGGTGATGAGTCCAGTGCGGAGGGCGCGATGGACCATCCGGTGGGTGCCATGAGACGTCACGCGCACGACACCGAGCGCCTTCTTACCCCCCCTGATGTTGAGGACCTGCTGCTTCGCGTCGCCGTGGAGCAGACGGTGTCTCCGCTCTCGATGGATGCCGCGTACGATCCGCCCCCGCTGCTGAAGCTCCGCGAACGCGCCGCGGCGACCGGGGAAGGACGCGCCGCGACGCACACCACCGTGCTGCTTCGCGCGATGTGTGCCAGCGACGAGCCCTCGCTCGAGCCGGATCAGTCCATACAGTGGACCGCGCACGCGGTGGTGCGCGTCCTCGCGCGACTGGCGCGCGCGCACCCCTCCCCGGAAGTGTTCGAGCCCGTCCTCGCCGGCATGCACGCGGTCCAGGCGGAGCATCCGCGCGGCGGGGTCTGGTACCCGATGCGGTTCGCGCTCGGGTGGTTGCTCCTCGCGGAGCTACGGAGGGAGCCCCACGAACGCGCGACGCGCGTGTCGCGCTGGGCGAAGCGGCTCGCGACGAGCGCGGCGCGCGACGCCGCGGCGGGAAAGAGCGTCGGCGACGAAAGCGTCGGCGACGACGACCTCTACGCGTTTTCGCGCGAGCTCTTCGGCGGCTTCCGCGTCGCGCGGGACGTCGTTCAGGCGGAGCGCGCGCACTTTCTCGGCAAAGCGGCGGCGAGTGGTGCGAGTGAGCATAGATACGAGTGAGCATAGATACGTAGATAATACGCGTTGAATAGATAGGATATAGGATCAATGAACCGTTCGATGTTCGACGCTCACGACGAGCTCGCTCTCGGCGCGTTAAACATCTCGAGCCGTTCCTTGAACCTCCGCTTCGCGCCCGGCGACGGCGGCGCGGTAGACGCGGTAGACGCGGAGGCGGGCGAAGGCACGGCATCCGCCGCCGCGTGCGACGCGAGAGCCTCGCCGGTCTGGATTGGCGAGGCGGGCGCAGTCCTGGGCGCCGTTCTGGACTGCGCCCGCGCGGCGGCGATCTCCGCCGCCGCCGCCGCGGCGCGCGCATCCGCCGCGGCGCGAGCCTCGAGCGCCTCGGCGTCGGGCGCCGCCGCCGCCGCCGCGTCCGCCGCGGCGCCGCCCGCGTCCGCGACGACCGAGCCGAGCGCCTCGAGCAGCGTCGCGTTGAGGGTCTCAGAGAACGGTAAACGGCTCGCGGCTTCGACCAGCGTCTCGGGCGCGGAAGGGGGCTCATAGGAGCGGTCCTCGTCAGTGACGCCGTTTTTTGCGAAACGCGAAGCCGCGACTTCGTCCGCGTCTTCGCCGCGCGAAGCCGCGACGTCGCGCGCGCCCGCCGCCAAGTCGCGGGCGTCCGAGTCCGAGTCGAAGTCCTCGCCCTCTTCGTCGTGCGCCTGCTGGCGGAGGAACGGCGACATCATCTCCGCGTCTCGCTGCGCGCGCTGTTCCTCCGCCAGCAGGTGCGCGATCGCCTCGGCGTCCACGGAGAGGTGGCCCGAGTCCGCGTCCGCGGCGTCCGCGGCGTCGGCGAGGGAGCGCGAAGAGAGTCTTCGCCCACCGGGGCCCGGGCCCGGGGCCGCCGCCGCGCTCGCCGCGAGCGCCTCCGCGCGCGGCGGCCCGAGGGGCGGGGGCGGGGGCGGGGGCGAAGCGCGCGCGCGCGCGTCTGCGCGCGTATCGGCGTACCCACTCGCGTGGCGCGCCACGAGCGCCGCCGCGTCCGCCGCCGTCGGGACGGACGCCGGCGGAGGCGGCGGCGCGGGCGCCAGGGGGTCCGCGGCGGCGGCGCCCGCCACCGCCGCCGCCGGCGCGACGCGCGCCGCGACGGGCGCGTCGCCGAACAGGTCCGAGAAGGTCACGATCTCGCCGCTCTCGCCGCTCTCGCCGCTCCCGCCGCTCTCCGCGCCACCGTCGCGGGTCTCCGCGGCGTGAACGCTCGCGCGCGCGTCGCGGCGCGCGCCGACCGCCGGCGCTACCCTCGCCGCGGGACCCGCGCCGCGGTCCCCCGCTCGCGGGTCCGAACCGAGCGAGTCCTGCGCGCGGTTTCCCGGGACATCCGCGCCGTCCCAGGGCACGCCCGCCGGGGCGGGCCCCGCCGCCCGCGCCGCCCCCGCGTCGCTCGCTCCGCGCGGCGGCTCCAGCGACGCGTACGCGTCGTACGCGCGGTACGCGAACTCGGAGTCGCTGGACCCCGAGAGGTCGTCCGAGAGACGCGCGGGAGAGGCGCTGGCTTCTCCTACGTCTCCTTCGCCGCCGCGGAGGCGCTCTCGCTCGCGCGCCTCCGCGGCGCGCGGCGGCGTCCCCGTGATGACGCCGACGCACGCCTCGCGCAGGTCCGCCGCGGGGAGCGCGCGCATGGACGCGAGGACGCCCGCGAGCATCTCGGCGAACCCGGGGCGCTCGGAGAGCAGGCGCGCGAGCTCGGCGTCCGCGTCGCCGACGCGCGCGCCGAAGGATGGCGACGCGCGGCGGACGGAAGCCGCGCCCATCCTCGGCTCCGGCGGTTCGTCGAGGAAGCGACGTCGTCGCGCCGCGGTCGCGTCGTCGTGCGCGCCGGACTCGGACGGGGACGCGCCACGCTCGTCCGCGGTATCGTCGGCGCGCGCCGCGTGCGCGCCGTCCGCGCCTGCGTCGCGGTTCCGCTGCCTCGAGCGGAGCGGCGAGGCGAAGCGCGGGTCCCGCCGCGGTGCGCGCGGCCGGTCCGTCCCGAAGCTCCGTCCCGAAGCTCGGTTCCGAAAAATCGGGAACCAGTCGTCCCGGGACGACCGGAGCTCGCGCCCCACGGACACCGCGCGCGGTTCGTCGAGGAAGCGCGGGTCCCTCCCGCGCGCGTCACGCGTCGCGCCACTCGCGTGACCGTCGCGGCCGGATTCGCGCGCGCGACGCGAAACCCCGAACTCGGCGGCGTCGAGGACGAACTCGCGCAGGCGCTCCCTCTCGGTTTCCCAGTCGACGGCTGAGTCCGGGCGCAGGCTGGGCGTCGCGCCGCCGCGCGGCTCGTCCCCGAACTCGTCGAACGTGTACGGCGGCGCGTACGGCCGCGATACAATCCGGTCATCCAAACCGCGAAAGACGCCCTCTGACGAGTGGCGCGCGCGGCGGCGGCGGGCCCGAAGGAACCCCGCGCCGGCCGGCGACGAGAAGGCTCCGCGTTCGTCCGAAAAAAAAAGCCGCGACGCGGAGCCGCGCGGCGCCGACCGGATCTCCCCTCGATCTTCCCCCGGGCTCGCGCTCTCGGCGCGCGCGAGGCGCGAGACGCGCCTACGGAGCCGCGCCACCTCCGTCGTTAGAGCGTCCGCAGGACGAGAGAACGAAGGCGGAACTCCCGGCGCGCGCGCCTCCGCGGGCGCCGACGAATGTGTCGGCGACGACGTCGCGGACCTCGAGGCGCTCGACGCCGAGTCGGACGCGACCGTATCGACGCGCCTCGCCGCGGGCTCGTCTCGCGCGCCTTCGCGCTCGTGGCGGTCGCGGCGTCCGCGGTGGTCAAGGCGGTCCGACTCGGCGTCGAGCGTCGCGCTCCGCGAGCGTCGTGACGAGGTCTCCACGCGCGTCTCGCGGTCATCCTCGCGCGCGTCTCTCGAGCCAGTCGTTTCGACGCGACGCGCGCGCGTCTCGCGGCGTCGACGCTCGCGGCGCTCGAGACGCTCCAGTCGCTCGCGCGCCACCGTCAGCTCGCGTGCGAGCCGCGCCGCGATCGCCTCCCCCTCGCGCGCGTCCCTCTGCTCGCGCTCGTGGCGCTCGAGCTGGCGCGTCTGCGTCCGCGACAGCATGCGCTCCCGGCGCTCGGTGAAGCGCTCCAGCTCGAGGAGCTCACGCACCAACGCCTCGAGATCGGCGCCGGCCGCGGGGCCGGCACGCGCCGACGCCGAGGACGCCGTGGCGTCGCGTCTCGCGCCTCGGCGGGAGGACGACGCCATCGCCGTGTCCGGCCGGGCGCGCGCGCCAGCGCCAGCAGCGAGTGCGCGGATGGAGCGCAATTTCCGATCTCATCACAACACGTTCGTTGTTGTTTAGAAAATGTCCGAGAACGGACGCGAGGTTATAGGGTACAGGGAGCCAAAATGCAAACTCAGATCGCAAATTGCGAGCTCAATTGCGAGCTCGAGCTCGCAAAATGGCTCAAATCTCAGAGAATGCGAGCTCGAGCTCGCAAAATGGTCGGTCGACGGGGCCCATATTCGAAAAACGGAGCTCAAATGCGAGCTCGAGCTCGCATTTGAGCTCGCATTTGAGCTCGCATTTTGGCTCCTGATCAAATCTCCCTCATGCCAGTGTTTCCGCGGTCGAAATCCGATTTTGTACAGGTCAGATGGCGCGAACATCTCGGATCTGCCGAGCGGGAGAAATGCTGGGTTCATGACTCAAAAGCGCGACAGCGATGCGCATCCCCGCCTGATACGCCCGAACGAAACGCCCCCTGATACGCTTTTTGACGCTTTTTCCGAAGGGCAGCGAGGGGACGCGCATTCTCGGCGCGCTTCGGAGGGAAGCAGGCGCGGCTCAGAGAGAACCGGGGAGTATAGTCCTGTCTAGCCACGAACCAGGCGTTTGTGCCAGCGCCCGCGCCTCGGTCAACCACCCCCGCGCGTGCGCCCGCGTTCGGGCCGAGCGGATTTCGCGCGCCCGTCTGACGTGGAGAGAAAAGATACAGGAGATACGCCGAGACGTCGCGAACATGCGCGCGGACGGCGTCGCCGAGACCCTCCGCCGGGGGGCTACCGCAGCGCGCGGCGTTTTCGCGCGGTGCTGCGGGGTGGGGGATGACCGGCACCGAATACACTCAGGCGGCGTCGGACCGAGCGCGCAGCCCGAGGCTCGGCGGCGCGAAGCGTCCGTCGCTTTCATGGAACGGCGCCTGCGCCGGGACGTGCTCGTGCCCAAGGTGCTGGGCGCGCAGGTCGCGCTGGCGGCGGTCCTGGTGCATGTCATGCGCGGCGGACTGGATTTCCTCATCGCCTCCTCCGAAGACGATCACGGCGCCTCGCTCGCCGCGTGGTCGTGGTCTCGAAGCGCGCGGGACTCGACCGGACGAGAGACGAGAGCGCTCGCCCCGGGACCGGAACCGTTCGTGGCCATCTTGCCAGCCCTGGGTTTCGCGTTCGTGGCGGCGGCGACGCTCCGCGCGCGAGGCTCGCGCCTGCTCCGCGCGTGGCGAATCGCGCAGCTGGCGTGCGCCGCGATCGCCATCGCGTATGCGCACGCCGTGTGCGTCGCCGCGCGCGCCGTGCCCGAGCTCGCCGCGTTCCTCTCGGCGCGCGAGGCCGGGTCCCGCGGCGGCGCCGCCGCCGAGCCGACCGCCGCGCTCGTGCTTTCGGCGCGCGCGTTCGCCGGCGTCGTCGGCCCGACGCTGTTCGCGGACGCCTCACGGCTGGCCGCGGGGCTGATGCCCCGCGGCGTGACGTGCCTGTGCGTGCTGGTGGCGTCCTGCAACCTCGAGCTGCACGCCTCGCACGTGCAGGCGGTGGGGTCGGTGGCGATGATCGCCGGCGCGTACTCGGCGTGGATCCTGTCGCGGTGCGACGCGCACGGGCTCGCCGGGCGCTGGCGCGCGTTCGCCTGCCTGGGCGGCGTGCTCACGGCCTCTACGCTCACGATGTCGCGGCGCTACGAGCTCGCGCTCGAGCGGTACACGCGCATCGCCGCCATCAAAGAGGACGCCGGCCGCCTGCGCGAGGCGCGCACCGACACGAAGCGGTTCATGGCGTTTCTGTTCCACGAGATTCGTGTCCCGCTCTCGGTGATCTCCCTCGGCATTCCCAGCCTGCGCGACCACATCGACGCCGCGGCCGTCGCGAGCCTCGGCGGGCGCGGCGGCGGCGACGGCGTGGGAGACGCGTTCGGGGTGGACGAGACGGAGACGGAGCACGCGATGGAGACGGCGGACCTGATGGGGCGGTCCATGGATGTCGTGCAGCGCGTGCTCGGCGACGTGCTGGACCTGCTGCACTACTCCACGGACGACGAGCGCGCGGCGCTGCGGCCGGAGTGGACCGACCTGACGTCGCTGGTGAACACCGCGCTCATGGCGAGCGGGCCGATGTTCGAGCGCGGCGGCGCGTCCCTGAGCCAGGGCGTACCGTCGGACGTCGCGCGCCGGCTCTCGCGCGTCGCCGTGCTGGTGGACCCGCCGAGGCTGCGGCGCGCGCTGGACGCCGTGCTGGCCAGCGCGTCCGGGATCACGCCCCCCGGGGGCGTGACGCAGGTCACAGTGGACGTGACGGAGACGGACGCGCCCGCGGAGGGGAGCGTCGCGGCGGCGGCGGCGGCGGCGCACGCGGCGGTGCGCGAAAACAAGAAAAAGGCGTACCAATGGGTCTCGGTGGACGTGGTGCTGCTCTCCAGGCAGCGCGCCGAGGCGCCCCGCGCGGACGAGACGTTCGAGGCCTGGCTGCGGTCTGCGAAGGGCTCGGAAGACGGCGGCGCGGAAATCGGCGAGCAGCGGGGCGGCCTCGCGGGCGGCGGGGAGAGCGCGCGGCCCACGACCGCGAACGAGCTGCTCCGCATGCTCCGCGAACCCTTGCACCGCGCCGCGGGGGGCGCGCGGCACGCGGCGCGGTGGAGTGAGGTGGACAGCGACGCGGCGGGCGCGGACGAGCGCGCGGCGGAAGCTGCGTTCTTCGGCGACGCGGCGGCGACCGACGACCGTGTGGACCGTGTGTTCGCGCCCGCGGCTGCCGCGCTGGACCTGCACGTCGCGCGCATGCTCGCCGAGCTGCACGGCGGCGAGATTCTCATCCGCCACGTCCCGAGCTCGACCCCGAGCGAGAGCGGCGGCACGGCAATCGTCATCCGCGTCCCGGCGCTGACTCGCCCGATGGACAACCTGACGCTGGAGCGCGCGCAGGGCGCGGGCGAGGTCACGGCGGCCGCAGGCCCGTGGAACAACCCGTTCGCCTCGCGCATCCCGGACAGCCCCGCCGCGATGACGAGATCGAGGCCGCCGTCGCGGCCGCTGTCCCGCATGGCCACCGCGAACCGGGAAAGTCTCCCCGCCGCGGAGGGCGCGGAGGGCGCGGTACCGCGCGGTACCGCGCCGCCTCGAGCGACGCCGCATCGCGAGAACACGCGCGAGACGCTGAAGCTGTCCAGGGACAGACTTCTGGACATGCGAACGCGCGATCAGGGCGCGCGCCGCGGCGGCCAAGCCGAGGCCGAAGCTGGTCCATCACGCCACGCGCCGAGTCTGGTGGCGGCGGTGGCAGAGACGGCGGCGGCGGCGTTGGCGTCGGAAAAGCGGAGGCGCGCCGCGACGTTGCGCGCGGGGGGAGCCGTCTCCGCCGCGAACGCGGCGCAGGGCGCCAGGCGCGACGCCTTGAGGTCCGGTCCCGGGGCGTTCACGACCGTCAATAACAGGTCGTTCCGGTACGAACAAGAGGTACCGGCGCTCAACGGTGCGAATGGCTCGAATGATCCACGCGCCAAGGGCAAATCTCCCACGCGCCAAGGCGGCTCGCCTCCCGCGCTCGAGTCCGCTGAGACCTCGGACGGGAGCGGCAAACGCTCGCGCTCCGCCTCGGATCCCGGCGAGAGCGACTCGCCCGATGGGCTCGAGAGACGAAGGAAGAGCCGAGAGACGAAGCCCGCGAAGCCCGCGAAGCTCGGCGTCGGTCCCGGTCCCGGTGCGTCGGTCCCAGAAGCGCGCGGCGCGGACCGCCCGCGCGTGTTGGTGGTTGAGGACTCCGTCCCAACGCGCACGATGCTGGCGCGTCTGCTCCGCCGGCTAGACCTGCACGTCACGGAGGTTGGCGACGGGCTGCAGGCGGTGCGCGCGTGCGCGGCGGCGGCGACGGCTGAGCACGGCTCGCAGTCGGCCCCGTTCGACCTTGTGCTCATGGACAAGGAGATGCCGGTGATGGACGGGCACGAGGCGACGGCGCAGCTGCGGCGCAACGGCGTGCGTAGCCCCATCGTCGGCGTCACCGCCAACGTGCTCGAGAGCGATCGCGATCGGTTCGTGGAGAAGGGCCTGAGCGATTTCCTGCACAAGCCCGTGTCGCGGGACGACCTCGTGCGGGTTTTGCAGAAGCACGGGCTGTGCGGGTGCGACCCGTTCCGCGCCGCGGACCGCCCGAAGCGGCACGCGGAAGAGGCGAAGAAATCGCGAACGACGCCGGAGCTCTCGTCGCTCTCGTCGCCCGAGCCGAGCCTTGGCGCGATGCGCGGCGGCGGCGGGTGAGTTTTTTTTAGTGAGTCGCGAGTTCCCGGGCCGAGAGGCGACGGCGTCGCGGAGGCCGAGACGAAGCGATTGGGGGGATGACACACATCAGCCGAGGAGTCGTCACCCGCTTAGGACCTAGCACTAGACACTGCGTGAATTAGTCGAAAAACACTGCATGACCGTTGAGAAGAAGAAGCGTCGCGCGACGCCGCGCGAACTACTGATCGCGTATCGCGTCGAGAACGGTTACGGCGAGAAGGTATCCGTCGTTCGCGCGCGCCGCCGTCACCGCGCCGCCGCCGTCGCGCGTCACATCACCACGCAGCTCGACGTGAGCCTCCGCGGTTTCTTCTTGCACATCCTGTGCCAGATGCTGATCACGTCCTTGAGCTCGTCGATGGACACGCTCCCGCTCTTGTCGTGGTCCGCCTTATCCAGCACCTCCCGCATCTCCTCCGCGGTGGGAGGCTCACCTCCGTTCAAGGCGGTCAACAACGGCGCGAGCTGCTCCTCCCCCATGGTCCCGCTCCCGTTCACGTCGTACTCCTTGAAGACGTTCGCGATGAACTCCCGGTCCTCCTTCGCGAGGTTCTGCCACCCCGTGCTCTCCCCGCTCTTCATGCGACGCGCCGCCGCCGCGCGCTTCCGCCGGTCCGAGGTCTTGACACGGCCCCCCTGGTTCTCATCCTGGTTCGTGACGATCGCCATCGCGGCGTTCGAAGCCCACGCCTACCCGCGTCCCGGAAAAACCGGATGCGTCGCGAGCCGGCTCGAGCGAGCGCGGAGACGCCGAAGAGAGCGGCGACACTCCCGAGAGAGGGGGGCACGCGCTGTGCGCGGCGGTGTGGGGCTGCGT
>Ga0181561_10001182_pt1 | contig 23038 bp, 11 predicted proteins | sample 011ome_19_FD_133760 | JGI IMG/M metagenome (GOLD analysis project Ga0181561, IMG submission 133760) | Coastal salt marsh microbial communities from the Groves Creek Marsh, Skidaway Island, Georgia - 011510BT metaG (megahit assembly) | ecosystem: Environmental > Aquatic > Marine > Intertidal... | reverse complement strand
TCGCTGGAGGCGGGCCTCGTCGCCGGGAACGGCTACCAGAGCGGCGGCAGCGAGTCCATTCCGAATCGTGTCCGTTCCGCGACGGCGCCGGCGCAGGAGACGGACTCGAGAGACGCGCCATCGAGAGACGACGACGCGTTGCTGGGTCCCAGCATAGACGAGGTGGCGGAGACGTTCCAGCAGGGGTTCCAGGATTTCCTCGCGGCGCTGCAGGAGCGGCCGCTGCGCGAGCACATCGGCCACACGCCGGTGCAGGTGCTGGCGGGGGGTGTGCTGGGGGTGGTCGTCGGGACGGCGTACGCGCTGGCCCTGCGTACCGAAGCGGGGACTCCGCACAAATTTTAAGGCGCGCTTTCCAGAGCCGACGCGCGGTGGCGTTTTTTTCATAGTGTAGTTTGACATCATAGTCAAAACGCGTATAGGATATGATATGTACGCGTTAAAACGCGTATACGTCTGATGACCCCTGATGACGTTCCTCCCTTTCCCTTTCGTACCCACCCTGTCGGTCACCGCGGCACAAAAAAGTGTGTCACCGCTCGAGCGCGTCGACGGCTTCGCCAGTCAGCAGCTGGAACAGCCGCTTTTTATCCATCAGGTTTCCGTGCCGCAAGGACAAGACGTGCTGTTTCACGACTGTCCCGCCGCCGCCGCGCCGCGCCTTATCCCTCACCTCCAGCGGCACGAACATCTGCGACGCGATGTCTCGGTAGGCGCTTCGCGGGAGGTCCTGCAGCGGAGGCGCGATCTGGGACACGCGCACGTCCGCGTCGCTTCGCGAGCCCCAGAAGTCCATGGTGCTCACGCGCACGAGCGTCTCGTCGCCAGACTCAACTCGCACCAGACTCAACTCGCCGACGTACCGGCTGGCGTAATACTGCAGCGACAGCGAGCACGCGGCGGATCCGCCCACCACCGCGGCGACCGCGCCGCAGGTGGTCATGGACATCGGGTCGTTGTTCAGGGCCGCGGAGAGCGGCGCGGAGGCGGCGCCCACGCCCGCGAGCTGGAAGATCTTGAACCGCACGAGCGTGCGGAACGGAAGGAGCCAGGGACCGCGGTACAGCACGTGTTTGTCTGTTTCTCGCCGTCCGCGCGTCGATCGGACGTCGGCATCGGCGGACGACGACGCGTCGCTTCCGCGCGCCGCGGCCGCGTCCTCGTCGGACGAGCTCCTGGAGCTCGCTGCGAAGCCGCGCGAGGGAGACGAGGGAGCCGCGCGACCGCCGGCGCCGGCGCGACCGTGGTGTGCGCCGACGCATCGGCGCGCGGAGAGATGCGGGAAACGCGAGACGTCGACGTTCGTGCCGACGTCGCGTGCCGAGGATGGCGCGGCGATCGTGACGCGCGACGCGAGGCACGCCGCGCGCGCGCGCGCGCCGACCGTCGGTATCCGCGCCGACATCGCCGCGATGGCGAGCCCCGCGGACCTCCGTGTCACGACACCCCGAGGCGCGTTCGAGTCTGAACCCGCGGGATGGTCCGACGAGCCCGACGAGGATTTTCGCGCGCGACGACGAAAGTCGTCGTCTCCCGATCCGCGCTCAGTCCGCGAGGCGCGTCGATGACGCAGGCGGTGGCGCGCGCGGCGTTCGCGCGACCCGCGCGCGTCGCGCCGCGGCGTCGACGTCCACGCGCGCGTGCGCCCCGCGCGGGCGACTCCCTCTGCGATGGCGTTTCGACGGAAACGCCCGAGGCTGCGCGGCGGCAGATGGCGCGAGAGGTGACGGCCGCCATGTTCCACGTCGGGGGACCTCTGGAGAGCCGCCTGCTGCGTCTTCCCGTCCCTCTAGCACCGCCTCCGCCCGCGCTCACGGCGCTGGCGTCCGCGAGCGAGCCCCGCCGCTCGCTGCGCGCCTCGCTCCACCCGCGGCGCCTCCGCGTCCCGGACGTCGAGAACGCGCTGCGATGCCGGTGCGAGCTCACGCCGAGCGAGCGCGCCGCCGGGTGTCGACGGATGCGGTGTCGCGCCAGCAACCGGTACGTCGCGGACCTGTTCGCCATCATCGGCGGGGACCGCGAGAGATGCGAGGTCGATCCTTCCGTGGGTTCTCGTGACGCGGAGGCACGTCATCGGCTCTCTCGGTTTGACTTGTTTCACGCGCACGCCTTCGCCGACGCCGAGACGAAAACCGTCGGGCTCCTGTTTCACGCCTCGGAGTACCCCGCGTTCGACGCGGATTCGTTTCCGCACAAACTCGGGTACTGCCAGACAGACAGCGCGTGCGCGTTCGACGAACGGAAACACGCGACGAGGAACGTGCTGTGGGTCGCGAGGACCGGCGATGAACCGTCGGGAACCGTCGACGTCGCGTTCGCCGCGCTCGACACGTCGCGGGGGCGCGAGACGAGTCCCAATCCGCTCCACGACACCCTGCTCTCGGTCCGCGAGCTGCACACGACGTTCGAAGGGGACTTCGGGGACGTCGCCGGGGACCTGCTGTACCTGCACGAGCTGCGGGACAGGAAACCGAAGCACCGGGTGTTCGCGTTCGCCGGGTGATGCGAGGACGCCGCGGAGAACGGCGACTGACTGGCGACTGACTGGCGGGCGTCGTCTCGTCGCGAAACGCGCCGCGCGCGATTTTTGAGACTAAAGAGCGGAGGATGTAAAAACGCGTCTTCCCTGATGAAAACGAGTCCTCGGCGCGCGACGTACTACCTCCCGCCTCCCGCCTCTACGCCGTCCCGTTCTCGGAGACGGACACCGAACGCAGCAGGAACTCGAACGCCGGGTCCGTCGCGAGGTGCGGGGGTACCTGCACGGCGTCCAGGTCGATCGCCGTCGGCGCGCCGGAGATGTCGTCGACGGTGAAGTGGATGGAAGAGTCGTCGTCCAGCAGGAACGAGTTGGACATGTTCGTGTTCTGGTCCTTCATCATCAGCTCCTTCATCGCGTGCAGCACCTCCTGCGAAACCGTTTCCGTGCCGTACTTGTCGTCCCAGTACATCGTGCTGATGCGATACAGCTGCTGGATGGACAGCACCGGGCACAGCTCAAGCGTGATCTCGTTCAGCGTCTTCTTGGGCTTCTGGTGAATCACCAGCAGCTGCACGGCTTGGCGGATGTACCGAAGCTCCTCCCACGCCGCGCCGGTCCACTCCTTGCTCTCGATGAGCCACACCTCCAGCTCCGCCAGGCCGGTCTTGATGTACTCGCCGTTCGAAAACGAGCAGCACTCGCGGCGCAGCAGCAGCGCGTTGAACAGCTGGACGTTGACGAAACAAAAAATCTGCGTGAAGAACTTGCGCACCAGAAAAACGGGCACGTGGTTCGCGCGAAACGTCACCAGCAGCGCGTCGAGGCAATCCAGAATCGCGCGCCAGTGCGTGCCGAGCTGCGGGCCGTGCGCGCCACCGTCCGCCGTGGAGGTGGCCGTCTGCGTCCCGGCGCCTCGGCGCGCCGCCGCGCCGCCGCGCGCCGCCCTCGGAGCCTGGATGCAGCTCCCCAGCTGCGGCGTGATCTCCCGCTTCACGTTATCCCGCAGAAAACCGTAAATCTTCTCCACGAACGCCGTGAGCTGCTGCTTGAACAGAAACGCGGGGTACTTAGCGTCCACTTGGGAAACGCCGGGGATGCCGGGAACGGAGACGTCCTTCGAGGGATCGTCCGCGGTGACCGCGGCGGAAGAAGCCGCTCGTAACCGAGAGTTGAACCGCTCGAAGATCCCCACGCCCGAGCCCAAGCCGGCGCGGCGCCTGGCGCTCGCCGCGCCCCCCGACGTCTTCAAAGTGCGCTGCAGCAAGTGCAAAAGCGCGAACGCGTTGCTGAGCCAGTACGCGAGCTGCGCGTTGTTGTCCGTGTTGAGCTCAACCGCGCCGGACATTCCGCTCATGAGCTGGTCGAACAAACCCGTGCGCTCGAGCTCGAACGACTTCCAGTGTAACAGCGAGCGAAACGTGACGCAGGCGAGCACGGGCTGGCCGCCGGAAAAACCAATCTCGCTGGCGCGCGCCACCGTCGCCAGGAGCGTCTCGTGATCCTCCTTGGTCTTTCGCGCGGCGGACGATTTCGCCTCCCGCTCCGCCTCGACCCGCCGACGAACCTCGAGGTCGCCGGGCGTCGACGCCGCGGAGTCTGGCGTCGCGGGCGATGCCACGCCGTACGCGTCCGCGCCGCGCGGCGGCGACCGCGCGGCGTCCCCGACGCCCGCGCGCATCGCCGCCACGTTCATCACGTTTTCCTTCGCCATGCGCTTCAGCCGCGCGTTTTCGTTCTCGAGCATCATCGCGCGCTCGGCGAGCGACTCCGCCTTGGTCTCCGACGCCTGGAGCAGCTCACGCAGCTCGTCGCACCGCGTTTCCAGCACTCGCGAGCGCTCGCGCTCGGCGTCCAGCTCGGTCGCCGCGGCGGCGCGCGCCGCCTCCGCCACCGAAGCCGCCTCGGCGGCGGCGGTTTCCAGCGCCGCCAGTCGCGCCGCATTCGCCGCGATTTCGGCTTCCTTCTCGCGCTCGCGCGCCGCGCGCGCCTCCTCGTCGCGCCGTCTCTGCTCCGCGACCGCCGCCTCCTCCGCGCGCCGGCGCGCCTCCGCCTCCGCCGCCTCGCGCTGCGCGCGCATCTCCTCCTCCAGCGCGGCCATCTTCGCCGCCGCCTCCTTCGCCTCCTTCTCGCGCTTCGCCTCCGCCTCCGCCAGGCGCCGGCGCTCGAGCTCGGCGCGCGTCCGCTCCAGCTCCAGCTTCTTCTCCAGCTCGGACTTCGCCGCCAGGAGCGCGCCAGCCTCCTTCGCCTCGTGCCGCAGCCGCCGCGCGCGCGCGCGCGCCGCCTTGGCGCGCCACGCGCACTGGAACGCGATGGCGGCGATGCGCGCGCGCAGGAAAGCCTCGCGAGCCGCGCGCCCGCGCTGGAAGGCTTGCAGCTTCACCGCGGCGCGCTCGCGCCGCATCGCGCGCACGCGCGCGCGCGCCGCGGCGGCGCGGCTGGCGGCTTGGATCGCCGTGGCTGCCTTTTTGCACCTGTTGAACTGGCGCACCGCCAGCGCCGTGCGCGCGCGCGCCTGCGTCTTGATCGCCGCTCGTTCAAGCCGGAGCGCAGCCACCAGGCGACGCGCGAGCATGCCTCGCGACCACTTGGCGACGCACAGCGCCGCGCGCTTCACGGCGTCAAACTCGCGCTTCTTTTTACGCCCCCGCGCCATCTTCTGAATAAACGTCGCCGCGCTCGTCATGCGCTTGTGCCGGATCATGTCCAGGCTCGCCATCTGGCCCGCGCGCAGGAACACCTTGGTCTTCCCGGTCTGCCACAGCGTGAGGCCCGCGTCGTTTAAGATGGCACGCGCCACCGCGAACTCCTCGCCGGGCGTGAACAGCTTCGTCTTGTCCGGAGCGAGCAAACCGAACCGGTCCAGGAACTCGTCCACGGGTTTGCGCGAGGGGTACCCCGCGCACGAGATGCGCACCGCCTCCAGGACGCCGCCGCACCGCAGCTGGTGCAGCACGTTCGCGTTCTCGAAGGCGCTCGGGACGTTGCGTCCGTTGGGCTTGATGCATCGGATGTAGTGCGGCTCCGTCTCGTTGAGCTTCGCCATGAGCGCGCCGAGCTGCGTCTTGAACGCCGCGCCGATGGAGGAGAACTTCATCGCCGACTTGGACGCGCGCGCGCCGGGCGCGGGCGCCTTCTCCTCTTCCGGCGCGAAGATGTCACGCAGCAACGACTCTTCAGACTCCGCCAGCAACTTCTGGTGGTCCGCAACCACGAAATCCTTGTTCTTCTCGATGAAGTGGTCGCACTCGTACGTCACTTCGCCCGCGTAGTGGTCCAGCGCGAACGCCGTCGTCGACCGCTTCGGCTTTTTAAATCTCGGTTCCTCCTTCAGCGCGCCGTATAGCTTCTGCGCGAACTGCTCGTGCGTCGTCGCCGGGAACAGGCACGCCTCGTCCAGGAGCGAGATGATCCCCGTCGGTCGCTTCTCGATCAAATCCAGCACGTCCTGGTTGTCCACGAACTCGATGTACGACCAGTCGATGGCCTCGCGCTCGTACTCCTCCTGCTCCGACTTGAACACGTGCTGGTTGAAGTGCTGCTGCAGCTTCTCGTTCGCCAGGTTGATGCAAAACTGCTCGAACGAGTTCGTCTTGAACGACTCGAACCCGTAGATGTCCAAAACCCCGATGAACCTTTCCGACGAAGCGTCCTGGCCGATGGATTGGTTGATCTTCCGCACGAGCCAGTCGAAAAGCCGCGCGTACGTCGTCTTCGCCAACGAGTCGCGCGCGTCCGTCGCCGCCTTCACGTCCAGGGGCTTCTCGATGGCGCCGTCGCGCGTCTCGATGACGCGCGTGCGCAGAGCCTTCTCCAGGCGCGCGGCGTCCACGCGCAGCACCGCGGCCGCGTCCGCGAGCGCGGCGCGAGCGGCGTCGCCGGCGAGAACGCACCCGTCGTCCGCGGCGTCGTCGTCCCCGGCGGCGAAGGTCACGTTGCCGAGGTGCAGGACGCCGGCGACGACGCGCATCACCGCGTCTTGCTCCGCCCTCTCGATGCCCACGACGTCCATCGCGCGCCGGGTCGCGCGATACTCGTCGGCGTTGTCCACCCCGCCCAGCGTGTGGCAGGACGATGCGCTCAGGTACGCGAACTCGGTGGACGCCTTGAGCCGCAACGCCCGCTTTTCGGCGTCGTCCGCGCCGTCGCAGAGCTGGTAAAACACGTGGAAGTTCCGTTCGGGGTCGTCGATCGCGACGATGCGCGACCGCTCCAGCAGGTACGTGCGGATCGCCGCGCCGCTGATGGCGTCGTTCTCGTCGAACTGGATCTCGATGAACTTCCCGAATCTCGACGAGTTGTCGTTACGAACGGTCTTCGCGTTCCCGAACGCCTCGAGCAGAGGGTTGGACTCGAGCACCTTCTGCTCCACCGGGCGAGAACTTCGCGAACGAACTTCGTCGCCGGCGGTCGCGGCGCCGTCGCCGTCTCCCGCCCGCCCGCCCATGTGCGCGAGGTAGTGCATGATCTGCTTCGCGGTCTCCGTCTTGCCCGCGCCGGACTCGCCGGAGACCAAGATGCTCTGGCTCGCGTTTTCTTTGCGCATCGCCTCGAACGACGACTCCGCGATGGCGAAGACGTGCGGGCTCAGCTCGCCCAGCTCGTGCCCGCGGTACTGATCCATCATGTGGCGGTCGTACAGGTGCGGCAGACGCTGGAACGGGTTCACCTGCGCGTCGTCAGAAAGCACGTAGGGACACAGGGCCGTGTATAGGTTCGTCAACAACAGAACAACGAAAACGCATCACGTACGGCTCGACAGCGAACGCCGCGGTGACGCGTCGGCGAAACGACGCGTCGTTCCAAACTCGGCGTACGAAAGAAAAAAAAAAAGTCCGACTGTCCGACGAGCTTCGGGGGAAACGTCCGTCGGTTCCGCGTCGGTTCACGCGCGTGACGTTCGCGGAGACGAGGCGCGTGTGCGTTCCGTCCGCCGCGTACCGCGATGAGTATGTTCCCCGTGTACGTGTATATCTCGTCCAGACCGTAGCGGTTCTTCAGGTTGTGCAGCACGCCCGGCTCGTGCAGGTAGTTGAGCGTCACCATGTCCTCGCGGTCCGCGTGCTCCACCAGGCACAGGTCCGCGTGCTTGAGCTCCGCCTCGCCCGCCTCGGTGGCCACCTTGACGGCCTCGCCGGAGACGGACACCACCGAGCCCGAGACGTACGCCTCCGCGGGGTCGGGGACCCATACCTTCACCCCAGGGGAGATGCGGTTCGCCTCGTCCTCCGCCATGGCGCCCGCGCGGCGACGCGACAGACGCGACAGACGCGTCTCCAGAGTGGAGAGTGGAGAGCCGTTAGCGTTCGAGTCGACGATCGACGCGTCGTCTCGGGAACCTCGAACGCGCGCGTTCGCCGATCCGCCGGCGAGGTGCGTCCGTCGAGATCGCGCGCGCTCGCGACCCGCGACCCGGCCGTGCCGATACGTGCGCTGGAGATCCTCCAGGCGCGCGAGGCTGTGCGCGGCTGTCGTGAAGATCTCGACTTGGCACCCACACAAAGCTTTCGCGTACAACTCCAGAACGCACGACTGTTGGCCTCCGCATGGTAAATTCGTATGGGGACGCAGTCATAAAAAATATTATTATGTACGACCAGGTGGCAAATTAAAACGTTTGCCCACTCAACGTCGCTTCTCGCGCGCCTCGCCACAGCATCCCGCGGTGCGTTCGGCGCGTGCCGCGTCGCCGTCGGACAGCGAAGGCGTCGGCGCGCGAAGCCGAGGCGCTCGCGGTCCGTGCGCGGGCGCGCTCGTCCCGACCGCCGCGCGTTTCCGATCATGGCGACCGCCGCGCCCTCGTTCCTGGGCACCTCCCGGAACCTGACGGACACGTTCCTGCGGTTCAGGAACCAGGCCAAGGACACCGGGGGCTTCGGGTACAGCGCCTCGCGCGAGGACCTGGCGCGCGAGAAGGCGAGCGCGCGCCTACTGGACGCGGCGATCGGGAGCAGCAGCGGCGTTCCATCTGACGGCGCGCGAGGTGGAGGCATCGCGGGCATGTCGTCCACGCTGCCGCCCGCGTGGGTGGATCTCAGCGAGGAGGCGTCGGCGGACATCGCCGCCATCAAGGACAAGCTGCGCGGGCTGAGCTCGGCGCACGCCAAGGCGCTGCTCCCCACGTTCGACGACGTGGGCGGCGCGGAGGACCACGTCGTGGAGGTGGTGACCAACGAGATCACGCGGCTGTTCAAGCGCTGCGAGGGGCGGCTGAGGAGGCTCGGCGAGCGCGCCGGGGATGGCGCCGGCGGCGACGCCGAGGAGCGACGCGTCGTACGGAACGTGCAGACCAAACTCGCGACGGAGGCGCACAGGCTGTCCGTGGTGTTCCGCAAGACGCAGAAGGAGTACCTGCAGCGGCTGCAGCAGCAGGAGGGGCGGGGGCCGGGGGGGGCGGGCGTGGACGACATATTTTCGAACGCGAGCGACGCGAACGCGGCGAGCGACGGCGACCCGGGGTTCTCGTCGCAGCAGATGCGGCGGGTGGACCGCGTGGAGGCGCATTCGTACGAGCGCGACCGGGAGGTGGTGCACATCCTGCAGAGCGTGAACGACTTAGCGGGGGTCATGAAGGACCTGTCCGTGCTGATCATCGATCAAGGGACGGTGCTGGACCGCATCGACTACAACTGCGAGATGGTGGCGACGACCGTGGAGGAGGGGCGCAAGCAGCTCGCGAAGGCGGAGGATTACCAGAAAAACTCGCGGCTCATCCTGTGCATCTACTTCCTCGCCGCGATGGTGGGCGTGATGCTGCTGGTCGTGATCTTCCAGAAGATGGGGTAGATTTTGTTTTATAGAATCGAAGGACGTAAAGCACAAAGTACGACGGACGCGGTAGTCGCGCGACGATGAAAAGACCGTTTATCGTTAAAAACGCAATTCGCGACGCGCGACGCGCGACGCGGCGGCGTCACGTTCTGTTGGCGTCCTCGAACGGGTCGAACGGGTCGCCATCCTTGGTGATGCCCAGCGGCGGACTCGCGTTCTCGCTGCCGCTGCTTCTCCCGCTGGTCGCGTCCTCGTCCACCACCGTCAGCGAGACGTGCGAGCTCTGGCTGTGTGACCGCGAGACGTACCCGGGCATCGAGCCGCCCGACCCGGCGAGGGGGGGGTGGACGCCGCCGCGCGACGGAGCGGACGGCGTGACGGAGTGGTTGGCGTAGGCGACGTTCCCGTCCCTCACCACCACGTGATCCGCCGAGACGATTTTGACCGACGACTTTGTTCCCGCGTCAGCGCCGCCCGCCCCGGGACCGGCGGGACCCGGCCCGAACGGCACCGCGCCCCCCTCCGCGTTGAACACCATGCGCGCATCCGCCGCGGCGTGCGCGGAGCCGCCGCGGCTGACGCCGCCGCTGCTCCCGCCGCGGTCGCTCCCGTTGCTGGAGTTCTCCATCACCTCCGAGAGCGCCATCGCGAACTTCGCGGCGTCCCCCGCGCGCACGCGCATCTCCATGGAGTGCTCCCCCCCTCCCGGCGTCTTGAACGTGAACACCGTGGTCTGGAACTCCGTGTAGCTCCGCCCGCCGTGCTGCGACGCGTCCATGCCCTTCATCTCGTCGCGCACCTTGACTCGCAGCGAGCCGAGCGCCTTTTTAATGAGCAGCAGCGTGATCCAGGACGTGACCCCGATCCACGCCACGGAGCTTATCAAGAACACGACGTTGGCGCCGAGAATATTGCCCCCCGACGCGCATCCCATGAACAAACCGCAGATCCCGCCCTCCTCCGCGCTCCTCGGGTGGCCGTAGCGCATGACGTAGTCGCTCTCGTTCGTGAAAAGCGCCGGCGCGATGATGCCCCACGCGCCGCCGATGAAGTGCACCGGGACGGCGTCCACGACGTCGTCGATGTGCCACACCAGCAGGGAATACGACGCGATGACGTAGTTGAACCCAGCCACGGCGCCGATGAGCAACGCCGCCCACGGATCGATCAAGCCCGCGCACCCGCTGACGGCGACCAAACCGCACAAGATGCCGTTGTTCATCCGCCGCGGCTCCAGTTTCTTGGGCCAGACGTACGCGTCCGTGAGCATCGTCGCGGCCCCCCCCGCCGCCGCCGAGAGCGTCGTCGCGACCGCGGCTTTCGCGGCGAGCGCGGCGTTGCCGTCGCTCAGCGTCTGCACGGAGACGCAGTTGAACCCGTACCACCCGAACCACAGAAACATCGTGCCCGCGGTCTGGAACACCGGGCTCTGCATGGGCATCGGCATCGGCGCGCCCGCGTTGAACCGCCCGACCCTCGGTCCCACGACGAGGCACGCGATCAACGCGCACAGGCCGCCGGTGACGTGCACGACGCAGGCGCCGCCGAAGTCCACCGCGCCGCTGCCGAATAATCGCGATCCGGGCTTCGTGGGACTCGCCCACCCGTCCGCGCTCCACGCCCAGTGCGCGACGATGGGGTAGAGCAATCCGGTGATGACGGCGCTGTACAGAGCGTACGCCCTGAACATGAACCGCTCCGCGAGCGCGCCCGAGACGATCGTCGAGCTCGTCGCCGCGAACGCGAACGCGTACACGAACCGCGCGTGCGTGCGCGCGGCGTCGCCGTTTTCCGAGATGGAATTCGTGAAGTGCACCGTGAACGCGTCGCCGGAGGCGGCGAACGCGCTCGCGCCCGCGAAGCCGTTGCCCTCGCCGTACGCCAATCCGTACCCGACGAGGTAGAACGTCACCGCGCCGCAGCACACGTCCAGCAGGTTCTTGAACAGCGTGTTCTTGGTGTTGCGGATGCTCACGCTGCCCACCTCCAGCAGCGCGAACCCGACCTGCATGAAAAATACCAGCGTCGCGCCGAAGAGCATGAACAGCACGTCCTAAAGGATTCGAACGTCAAAAAGTCAAAAAGCGACGATCGCGTTACACGGAGTTACGAACGAAACGCAAACGCGCGAGACGACGGCGCGGCGGGCGGGCGCGGCCGCGGGCGGGCGGGTCGAACGGGGAAGGCGCCGGTCAGATCGTGCGCGTGAGGCGAGCGCGCGGGGCGGTGTCGGTTCGGACGCTTCGGCGTGCGCGCGCGCGGCGCGCCGGTCCCCGCGTACGCCGAGACTTTCGCGAACAGCGACGGTGGCAACCGCGACGGCGGCGGCGGCGAGTGGAGCGACCGACCCTGCGCGCGGTGCGGCGCGACGCGCCAGAGGGAGGCTTCGAAGCTCGCGGGGACGCATCGACGCACCAGTCCACCGCTATCTTCGGCGTCGGAAGCCGCATCCTGCAGCAGACGGCGACTCATGGAGCGTCTCGTGGTCGTCGAGCCCAGTCAGCACGTCGACGGCGTGTTCGTTGTTTACCCGGATCGAGAAAGGGTTCGAGATTGCCGCGGCGCGAACGGGGGTCGCGGTGCGTCTCCGCCGAAGACGCGCGGCGCGAACGGCGCGCGCGATGAGACGCGGCGAACGCAGGCACGAAAGCAGGCTCGGCGCTCCGGCTCCGAACCCGCGCTGGCAGGTGTGCCTGCGGCGCGTGGCGTCAGCATTGGTAGTACTTTCCACGTTCGGGGGCTTCGAGTTTTCCGACAGGCTGCCCCCCGCGTACGCCGGAATAATTAACTCCGGCGATTTTCATGGCGGTCTATGAACCAGAAACCGCGCCGCAATTTCATCATTCTTTCCAGAAACCGCTCACCGAGAGTCGGTAATATTCCGGTCTTCCGAACGCGCGACCTGCCAGCCTGCGCTGACCCATAACGCCTGCGCGCTTGACACAAGAATGCCGTAACCCGACGTGGTGTCATGTCCGCCGCGGCGTACTGCGCGCTGAGCGTCTTGGTGTCGCTTCTGAACGCGCACGTGGTAACGTTCCTGCCGAGTGTCACCCTGCTGCTGGCCGTGCAAGCCGCCTCGACGTGCCTCGCGCTGGCCCTCGCGTCGCGCGTCTCCCCCCGCGAGGTATGCGTCGGGGCTGTCCGAGAGTTTCCGCTCGCGTGCATGTGCAGCGCCGCGCTGTGGACGCGCCTGGAGGCCAACAGGCACGCCTCGCAGAGCACGATCCTAGTCGCGAGGCACCTCGTGCCGCTCGTAATCCTTCCCATGGAGCGCGTCGTCCTCGGGAGGCGGGCGTCCGCGGAACTCGCCGCGCCGCTCGTCGCGGTCGCCGCGGGGGCGTTCGCGTTCGCGAACGGCGGACGGGAAGCGGAGGACGGAGCTGGCGTCGTTTTCGCCGCCGCGGTTTCTTCGCCGCGTCGAGGCCGCGTCGTGCTCGCCGCGCACGTCTTCGTCACGGCCGCGCAGCTGGTGATGACGAAGCGGTCGGTGGGGTCCGGTCGCGAGCGGGGCGGCGGGCGGCGACGGCGCGCGGCGTACGCGGCGGGGGTCAACGCCGCGATGGCGCTCGTGTTTCTCGCCGCGAGCATCCTCCGCGAAAATAGCGCTTTTCCTTCGCGTTTTCTTCCCTAATAACGTTGACTAGCGCGCGGCGGTGGACGATCCTCGCGACGATCCCCGCGTCGATCGCGATCGTGCGTGTTCAGACGGAAACGCAGGCTGCCACCAGCGCGGCGGGGTTCGCCGCGCTCAACAACGCCGCCAAGGCGTTTTCCGTCCTGGTCGCCTTCGCCGTCGGCGAGAAAGCGCCGACGTCGGCGTCGCTCGCCGGCCTCGTCGCGACGTTCGCGGGGGGGCTGTGGTACGTGCGGGTCTCGGCGAGGCTCAAGGCGGGCCCCGAGGCGTCTCGACCGGGAAAGACCAAACGGAGCTAACAGCGACGGTGGCAGACGGAGGGTGGGTTTGTGGGAGTCTGCGATGGATGAGACGTTCGTTTATCGCGCGAACAAAAGTAGCGGTAGGTATTATGACCGTAGGTAGATAGGATAGCTCCTTTGAAGGTTGTCGCCTGTACGATAACTAGTGGCTAGCTAGTAGTAGCTAGAGGACTCGCGTCCTACTATAGGACTCGCGTCGCTTTCACCCCCCCCCCTCCGTGAGCGAGGACCAGTCCAGGTCGTTCCCGGACACGTCCAGGTGTTCCAGCGAACGGCCGGTGAGCAGACCGGGCGGGATCGCGCCTTCGAAGCGGTTGGCGCTGAGGTCCAGGAAACGCAAACGCCGCAGCGACGCGAGCGCGAGCGGAACCGGGCCGCTCATTTGGTTTCGCGAGACGTCCAGCTTCGCGAGCGACGCGAGATTCGCGAGCCGATCCCCCGCAGGCAGCGGCCCGGTGAGCGCGTTGCGGCTCAGGTCCAGAACGCGCAGCGTCGCCAGCGACGTGAGCTCCGTGGGGAACGGTCCGCTCAGCGCGTTGCGGCTGGCGTCGAACTCGCGCAGCGACCGCATCGCGCGGAGGTCCACGACGCCGTCGCTCGGGATCCGCCCGGTGAACGCGTTCCCGCTGACGTTCACCTCGAGCGCGTGCGCCAGGGTCATCAGCGAGTCCGGCAACGCGCCGTCGAGGCCGCAGCCGCTCACGTCCAGCCGGCGCAGCTGCGCGTCCGCCGGGAAGAAGGACTCCGGGAGGGACCCGGTGACGCTCGGCGTTTTCTCCGAACACCGCGCGGCGAACACCTTGAGGGTGGGCGGCAGCGCGAAGTCCTCCCCGAAGGCGCCCGCGAGTGGGTTCCCGGACATGTCCCAGACGGCGAGCGCGGCGGCGTGGCGCGGCAACAAAGGCGGGGGTTCGGCGAGCGCGTTGTGCGAGACGTCGAAGAGCCTGATTTTGCGCCCGAGCCCGAACGCCGGGCCCGCGAGCGCGGCGGCGGCGCGGCCGAGTCCGGCATCGAACCGGTTCCGCGACGCCGAAAACGCCTCTAGTTCTGGTAGCGCGCACACCGACGCCGGCAACGGCCCTTCCAAACCGTTGTGCGACACGTTGAATAGTTTTAAACGAGTGAACCGCCCGAACGCCAAATCCGGCACGACACCAATAAGCTTGTTGTCCGACACGTCCAGCCGCTCCATGCGCGTCGCCGCGCCGAGCTCGGAAGGGAGCTCGCCCCGCAACGCGTTGCCGCGGACGAGGAACGACGTCAAGCCGCGCAAGGAGCCGAACGCGCCGCCGATTTCGCCGGTGAGAGAGTTGTGGCGCAAATCCAGGTGGCGCAAACGACGCAAACGCGCGAGCGTCGGCGGCAGCGAGCCGACGAGGCCGTTGTCGTTCAGCACCAAACCGAGCACACCCGCGGGCGCGTCGTCCGAAGCGCAGAACACGCCTTCCCACGCGCAGTGCGTCTTGCGGGACAGCCAGTTGCGCCGCCGGCGCCATCGCGAGCCCTCCGTGACGCGGTACAGGTCCGTGAGCGCCACGCGCTCGACGCGTCGGATCTCCTCCAGCGACTCGGGGTCCGTCGACGCTTCAGGCAGCGGGTCGAACGCGGCGTCCTCGGCGGACGGGCCGGAGTACCGCCAGGTGGTCGGCGCCGCCGGGCGGGCGTTTCCGTCGCGCGCGGAGCTCGCGGAAACGTCGGAAGCTTCGGAAGCTCGGTGTGGTCGGTGTCGTTCGTGTCGTTCATCCGCGGCGCACGTCGCGGTCGGTTGACTGGCGTCGCCCGCGTCGCATGCCTCCCACTCCGGGGTCTCGCCCACTCCGGGGTCTCGCGATCGCTCGTCTCGGCGCGCGCTCGCGGAGGGTTCGCGCGTCTCCGCGTCCGCCGCGTCCGCCGCCTCCGCCGCCTCCGCCGCGTCCGCGCCTTCTGAGGACTCGGAAAGCAGGAACACGCCCTCCTCGGGCACGCGCGGCCGCGTCGCCACCTCGCTTCGCGACCGGGGAGGCGCGCCGTAGTGGTCACGGAGCGTCTGCTCGTCCTCCGCCACGCGGCGCACGGTGTCGGCGACCAGGAACGAAGCCGCGTCCCGCGCGCGCGCCGCGTCCCGCGCGCCCCCTATTTGTCCATACGCCGCCGCCGCCGCCGCCGCCGCCGCCGCCGCCTGGCACTTCTCGTGCAGCAGCTGCTTGAGCAGCTGCGCAGCCTCCGCGTGGTCCAGCACCACGTTCACGGCGTTGGCCAGGTCCGCGCACGCGTTCACGGTCTGCCCGGGCACAGCCGGCGGCGCCGCCGCGCAGCTCTCGCGCAGCGCGATCACCGCGGCGTGCTGCACGTCCCGCGCGGGCTCGTCGATGAGGTTTCGCGCGTACCCCTCGCACGGCCTCTGGAGCGCCGACGCGAGCCGGCGCGAGAAGCGCGCCTCGCCCTCGGCGGTGAAGCGCACGGCGGAGGCGTCGCTCGACGCGCCGGACCCCGCGGATCGGGTCGCGCGCTCGCGCTCGCTCGCGGAGCGCGCGCGCGCCTTGTCGTGCAGCGACGGGCCCGCGGGAGCGGGCGCGCGCGACAGCGCGGCCGCCTCGCTCGCGGACGCGGGCGCCACGCGGGGCGCCGCGAGGAGAAGGAGCACGAGCGAGAGCCACGCGGCGCGGGGGAAGGGCGACGCCATCGCGCCGCCGCGCGTCTTCCCGGCTCGACGCGGCGCTTCGCGTCGTGGCCTGAAGTGTTTTCAACACGAGAGTTGGCATCTGTTGGCATGCCTTTTCGTCGTGTGTCCAAAATGGCCCAACCGACCGCGCACACGGCGGTCGGCTCTTTTCACTTCCACATCAGCCGGTTCCGCGAGAGCGCCGACCCTCTTTAACGGCGCACCGGACGCACCCGCACGCGGTCGTCTACGTAAACGATGCCTTTCACTGTGAGTGTCCCGTCGAACCCCGCGTGCGCCGTCGCGCCGTTCGCGTCGCGTCCCCGCGTGCGCCTCCGAATCCGCCGAGCGCGCCACTGACGGAAATCGCCCATCGCACCGCTTTCCTCGCTCATCCCCGCAGCGCAACATCGAGCTCGGGCGCGTCTGCCTGGTCAACCTGGCCGCGGACCCCCTGTACGGCAAGCTCGTCACCATCGTCGACTTCGTGGACATGAACAGGGTGCGTCTCCTCTCCTCGCCCGCGCTCGGGTGCTGCGCGGCGCGTCGAAGTCCGCGCGCGTCGACGGAAAACCCTAAACCGCCATCGTCGCGTCCCAGGGCTTTTTCCCTTGGTTCGAGACGATCGCTCTGAAGACGCTCTGTCCTCGTCGCGAATCCACGCCGTCGCGATCGCTCACCTCCGACCCATCCCTCTCACCGCAGGTTCTCGTCGACGCGCCCGGCATCCAGCGCTGCGTGATCTCGCTCCGCCGCCTCGCCGTCACCTCGCTGGTGGTTGACCTGGCGGAGACGCGGTCCCCCTCCAAGGAGGCGCTGGCGGCTGCGCTCAAGGCGGCGGACGTCGAGGGGAAGTGGGCGGCGTCCGCGTGGGGGAAGAAGCTCGCCAAGCAGGCGGCGCGCAAGAACCTCACCGACTTCGACAGGTACAAGGTGATGGTCGCGCGCACGAAGCGCAAGGCGCTCATCGCCAAGGCGCTCGCCTGAGCGGAGGCGACGCGAGGGGAGGGGCGGCGAAGCGCGACGAGCGACGAATGCGCCAAAAGCCGTTGTGACCTAGTAGACACGTCCTCTACGTAAACCTCTACGTAAACCCACGTATACTACACGCAAAGCTTTGAACGCTACGCTTCACGCTACAAAGACTTCACGCTACGATCGCCGCCCGCCTCGCCCGCGCCCGCGCCCGCCGCCCGCGCCGCGCCTGGGGACGCGCGCCAGCGCGGCGTCGCGGAGCAGCAGGTGGTCGCACGCCACGCACGCCACGAGCCGCGTCTCCCCGCCCGCTAAGGGCGTCTCGCTCTCGTGGAACCGCACCTCCACGCACCGCGCCGCGCACCCACCGCACGTGGAGCGCGTGGCGCGCGCCTCCGCCACCGACGGCGGCAAACGGAGCGTCGTGTCGCATCGAACGCAGTGCAGCCTCGCGCGCGTCGCTTTCGAAAGAGAGGGTTCGACGACCAGGAACGCGCCCGTCGAGCCCGCGTCGTCGCACGTCGGGCAAGGGCACACGATGCGTTCCTCGACGATCGGGTGTGCGCTCGGGTGCGGGCACGTGAACGGTACGCGACCGATCGTCTTCGCGGTCTTTAGACCGCTCGATGTCTCGCCGTCTAAAACAAACGCGAAAGGTTTCGTCTTGAAACACCCGACGCACAACGGGAACCGCGCGTCGCCCCCGAACGAGCACAGCACGAGCTCGAAGTCGCACAGAGGACACGCGCGGCCGTCCCACGCCGTGACCACCGCACCAGCGGGGAGCGCGTACGTCTCGTCCTCCGTCGCGCAGTACATCCGCGTGTGTTTCCCGGAGCGCGCGTCGATCGCGAGACGCAGAAAACGCGCGCACCGACCGCACCGCGAAAACGGAGGCGCCGACGCCAACGAAGCCGACGCTTTGGGGTCGAACTTGAGCTCGAACAGAGCGTCGACGTTCGCGACGTTCGCGACGAAGTGCGCGTACTTCGCGGCGAACTGCGTGAGCGCGTGCGCCACCACCGCCGCGTGGTCCGCCGCGCCCGTCGCGACCAAATCAAGCTGCTTCTCGATCGCGCGCCGCGTCGCCGGCGACGCGAGCTCGACGTCGACGGCGTCGTACCCGGCGACGAGCGCGCCGCCCAAATCGGTGACGTCCACGGTTCGGCTTTTTTGGTCGATCGCGACGTACCGCCGCTTCTCCACGTTGTGGATGTGACTCGGAATGGACGCGTCCGTGCCGATGCCGTGCGCCTCCATCAGGCCGATGAGCTCGGACTCGGTCATGCGCGGCGGGGGCGACGTGAGCCCGGGCTCGAGCGCCACCCCGGCGACGGCGAGCGTCTCGTTCACGTTCACGTTCGCGAAGCGCGTCTCCGCCGGGGCGCGCCACGGCATGGCCTCGGTCCACCCCGCTCGTTTCACCACACACGAACACGCGTCGAACAGCTCACCGCCCGCCTCGAGAACGAGCGCGCGCTGCTCGACGACGCAGTCGCGCGCGCAGGCGGCGACGAAGCGGCGGACCACCAGGTCGTACACGCGCCACGCGTCGACGCCGCCGACGTCGCTCGGGGAACGAGCCGCCGACGCGGGCGTGATCGGGGGATGGTCGCCCGCGTCAACGCCGCCGCGAGGCACGCGGAACGCCGGCTGCGCTTTTTCGTCATCGTCGGCCTTCTTCGAAGACGCGTCGTCGTTCGCGTTCGCGACGGACTCCTCCAAAAAAGCGCGCATCTCCGCCACCGTCGAGTTCCCCAGTTCCGGGTGCGACGCGCACGCCGCGAGCGTCTCTCGGAAATCGAACCCCTTCGGAAACGCGCTCGACTCCACGCGCGGGTACGAAATGTGCCCCTCGATGTACAGACGCTCGGCGATCTGCATCACGCGGTGTGCGCCCATACCGAGCCCCTTCGAGCACGACTTCAACAAGTCCACCGTGTTCAAACCCGGGGGGGGAGGCTTCGCGCGCTCCGTCGATTCGGCCGAAACCGCGCGCGCGCGATTTTCCAAAGCGCGCGCGCCTTCCGTGACTAGCCGCGCGTACATCTCACCGACGCTCTTGTCGAAGACGCGTCCGCGGCGCCAGGTGAGCGCCGGCGCGTGACTAGCGCGTTGTCGTTTCCGGTCGTCGTCTCTCCGTTCTTTCGTGTCGTCTTTCGTGTCTCCGTTCGTGTCTCCGTTTGTCTTTTCGCGATTTGTCTTTTCTTCTTCGTTACCGAGTTCGCGTTCCGGGCCGGAAAGTTCGGGACAGGCGAGGACGACGCGCCAAAACGGTTCCGGGTCGTGCGCGGCGATTTCCCTGCGCCGCGCCGCGACGAAAGACAGCGTCGGGGTTTGGCACGGCCCGTACGACACCACGGACGCGTCTAGGCCGGCGAACTTGTCCCGGAAGTGGTTCGTCTGGAACCGCGTGAACGCGACGCCGATTTTCAGATCCAGCTCCTGGCGCGCGTCCACCGCCCTCGCCTGGTTCACGTCGGGGTCGCCCAGGTTTCCCATCGCCGCCTCGACGGCCGGCTTGGTGACCGCGCTGAACTTGGCGCGGCGCACCGCCGGGCTCAGGCCCTTCACAGGGCGCATCACGGGCACGCACGCGTCCATCACCTCGAAGCATATGTTCTCGCCCTCGCGGTCGCAGTCCAGCCACAGGATGAGCCGCGCCGCGCCGCGCGCCTCGCGCTCCAGATGCTCAACCACCCGTGAGCCCCGAGACGCCTCCGTCTTCACGACGGGCGCGTCGAAGAGCGAGGCCGGGTCCACGTCCCAGCTCTGGAAGCGCGCGGGGAAGTCGATGGACAGGACGTGCCCGGTCACCGCGGTGACCCTGAAGTCGCACAGCACGCCGTCGTGTCGCCGCGCGAACTCGTGCACGTCCAGGGTGCCTCGCCTCGTGACGTGCTTCCCGTCGGACAGGAAGGAGGCGATGGAGAGCGCGAGCGAGGGTTTCTCGGCGACGCACACCACCAGGGGGCGGCGGTCGCGGTCGTCCATCGCGACGGGGACCGGGAGGCCCCGGTCCGCCGCCGACGTCCGCCGCGCGCGACGCTCTGCGGCCGAGGGAAGCGTCGTTGTAATTCACAAGAGAAACAAAACGCACCGGTCGGTCGGGCGACCCGCCGCGGCGTAAAAAAAATATAGCGGCAAAGTACGAGTCGGCGATCGCGCGGAGATCACAAGCAGCTCGCGCAGGTTCACGCCGCGCAGCTTCGCCCGTGAATCGCCCGCGTCGCTCTCACGTCGCGACTCGGTGCTCGTCGGTAAGGCGCCGTCGTCAGAGGCACTCGCGCGCGCGTCACCGGGCCGAGCCCTCCGCCTGTCTCCGCGCCCCCGGCGCAGGATCCACCGCTTCGCGCGAAACGCGAAATTAACCCTAGGCGGTCGGCGATCGGGTCGTCGCTCGGTGACCCTGCGCCGTCGCCATGGTGCGCGTGACCCACGGCAAGTTCACCAAGGCGGTATCTAAGAAGATGCGCCCCGCGGAGGAGGAGGAGTCCGAGGAGGAGCCCGCGGAGTCCGAGGAGGAGGAGTACAAGGACTCGGACGAAGAGAATGACGACGACGGCGACGACGACGACGCCTCGGACGAGGACGCCTCGGACGACGAGGACGACGCGAAGGACGCCGGGAAGCCCGTGACGGCCGATGCTAAGAAATCGAAGAAGACGCGCAAGCGTAACCAGTTCGTGGACGACGTCGCGGAGGAGGATGACGAGTCCGATTCGGACGAGGAGAAGCCTGAGAAGAAGCGATCGAAGAAGGCTTCGTCCAAAAAGTCCAAAAAGTCCTCCGGCGCGGCGGCGTTCATCGACGACATCGCCGAGGTGGAGGACGACGAGGAGGCGTCCGACGACGAGGGTGACCTGGACGGCGAGGGCGAGGAGCTGGACGACGGCGAGCGCGAGGCGGTCGAGCTCGAGGCGCAGCAGCGCGTCCACGCTCGGTACCAAAACATGGAGAACATGGAACGCCTGGAAAACGAGGAGGAGCTGGAGAAGCGGCTCAAGGAGCGGTACGCCGCGCACCGGGACAAGTACGAGGGGGACGGCGTGGCGGACGCGGTGGACCAGCAGGCGCTGCACCCCACGGTGAGGGACCCCAAGCTGTGGATGGTCACGGTGAAGCAGGGCAAGGAGCGCGAGACGGTGGTGTGCCTCATGCAGAAGGCGATCAACATGCGCAAGACGGGCAAGGGCGCGATGGCCATCATGTCCGCCTCCGCGCAGGACCACCTCAAGTCGTACGTCTACGTCGAGGCTGAGCGCGAGGACCACGTCAAGAAAGCGCTGGCGGGGATGCGGCACGTGTACCACATGAAACCCATCCGCCTCGTGCCGATCAAGGAGATGGTGGACTCCATCTCTGTCACCAAGAAGAAGGTGGAGAACGTCGTGGTCGGCTCGTGGGTGCGCATGCGCGGCGGCGTGTACAAGGGAGACCTCGCGCGCGTCGTCGACGCCAACTACGCGGACAACCAGTGCACGGTCAAGCTCGTGCCCCGCTTCGACTACGCGCACTTGCAGGCCAAGGAGGAGGGCACCGCCGCCGGCCGCGCCAAGAAGGACGGCGCCATGCGCCCGCCGGCGCGCCTCTTCACCGAGGCGGAGGCGCGCAAGCACAACCTCACGTTCGAGCGCGGGCGCCAGGACAGAAGGATGGGCGACGTCGTGGACCTGCTCTGCGGCCAGCACAAGCTGAAGGACGGGTACCACGTCAAGACCATCTCCTTCGTCTCCTGCCGGCTGGCGGAGGCGCCGGCGCTGGACGAGCTGCAGCGCTACGCCGCCGGCGAGGAGGCGACGGAGGCAAAAGCCGCCGGCGGGAACGCCGGTACCAACGAGAACGGCGCGGAGGCAAACCTGGAGGCGCTCGCGGCGTCCCTCGGGGAGGGCGCCGGTACGAGAGGACGCGACCAGAGCTTCCGCCCGGGTGACCAGGTGGTGATCGCGCAGGGCGACTTGAAGAATTTGGCGGGCGTGGTTGAGCGCGTCAACGCCGACGGCTCGGTGCGCATCGCGCCGCAGCACGAGATGCTGCACGAGTCGCTGGACATCGACCGCGACCATCTGCGCAAGTCGTTCAAGCTGGGCAGCCACGTGCGGTGCGTGCACGGCAGGCACGAGGGCGAGGCTGGCCTGGTGGTGAAGGTGGAGGGCGAGGTGGCGACGGTTTTCGGCGACGTCTCCAAGGAGGAGTTCGTGGTGTTCTCGCACCACCTGGCGGACAGCGCGGAGGCGAGCCGCCGCGTCGAGAGCGTGGGCGAGTACGGCACGCACGACCTGGTGATGCTGGAGGACGGCACCGTGGGCATGGTGGTGCGCGTGGAGAAGGACGCCGCCGTGCTCATGATGCAGAGCTCCTCGGTGGACCGCCCGGACGTGCGTCCGGCGCGCCTGCACGACATGCGCCGCAAGGTGAACACGCGCGGGCTCAGCGCGGTGGACGGGTCCATGGAGACTGTGGAGGTGGGCTCCATGGCGCGCGTCGCGGATGGACCGGGCAAGGGCGCGACCATCACCGTCGCGCACATCTGGAAGGGCGTGCTGTGGGGCAAGGCGCGGGACGTCGCCGAGCACGGAGGCATCATCGTCGTGCGCGCGCGCGACTGCCGCGTGCACGGCGCGCGCGGCGGCGGCGGCGGCGGCGGGTTCGCGGCGGCGCCGCAGTCGCCGGGCTCGGCGCTGCTTCGGTCGCCCGCGCGCGAGCCGCGCGCGGCGGGCGCGCCGCACGCGGCGCCGCGCGCGGGCGCGTTCGGCGGCGGTCGCGTCGGCCGCCGGGACAACGATCTGATCGGCACCGTCGCGCGCGTCGGCGCGGGCGTGTACAAGGGGTACAAGGGCAAAATCGTGGACGCCACCGAGACGACGGTTCGCGTCGAGCTCGAGGCGCAGTCGCGCACGGTCACCGTGCAGCGCTCGCAGCTGGCGGGCGCGGGCGGCGCCGGCGCCGGCGCGGGCGGGTACCGGCCCCCGGACGCCGCGGGCGTCGGCGCGATGGACTACGACTTCCCGGGCGCGGGGCAGCCGCTGGCCGGCGCGCGCACGCCGCACTACGGCGCCGGCTCGGCGACACCGATGCGCGACGACGGCGCCGGCGGGCGCACGCCGCTTCACGCGTCGGCGTGGAACCCCACGACGCCGGCGCACGACGCCAGCGTTTGGAGCGAGAGCGATGTCGGGACCCGCGGGACGACGCCCGGCGCGACGACGCCCGGCGCGTATTCCGGGACGCCC